>SMVB01342178.1_pt1 | contig 25045 bp, 17 predicted proteins | sample 2456461 | NCBI WGS metagenome assembly SMVB01 (sample SAMN11095934, study PRJNA526329) | marine sediment metagenome | biome: Marine sediment; feature: Surficial sediment; material: Deep marine sediment; isolation source: Hadal surficial sediment | place: Pacific Ocean | collected 2014-05 | depth...
ATTCTTGCCCAGGTAGATTTCGCGGGTCTCCGGATCCCGTCCGAGAGCCTCGGGTGTGCCCGAGCGGAAAATCTTGCCGCTCCGGATGATGTAGGCACGATCGGTGATCTGCAGCGTCTCGCGTACGTTATGGTCGGTGATCAGGACGCCGATGCCTTGGGCCTTCAGGGTGCCGACGATCCTCTGTATGTCGGCGATGGCGATCGGATCGATGCCGGTGAACGGCTCGTCGAGCAACACAAAACGCGGGTCGGTGGTCAGCGCCCGGGCAATCTCGACGCGCCGACGCTCGCCACCGGAGAGGGTATACGCAACGTTGCCGGCGAGGTGCTGCAGGCCGAGCTCCTCGAGCAACGCTTCGCAGCGCGCAGCGCGCTCGGCGCGACCGATGTCGAGGCCCTCGAGAATTGCCATGAGATTTTGCGACACCGTGAGCCTGCGGAACACCGATGGCTCCTGCGGCAAGTACGAGATCCCGTATCGGCGCGCCCTGACGAACATCGGCTCGTGGGTAACGTCGACGCCGCCAACGCTCACCCGCCCCGCGTCAGGCCGTGTCAGCCCGACCACCATGTAAAACGAGGTCGTCTTGCCGGCCCCGTTGGGGCCGAGCAACCCGACGACCTCGCCCTCGGCAATGTCAAAGCTCACGCCATCTACGACACGCCGACCGCCGTATGCCTTCACCAGGGAATCGACGGCCAATCGATTGACGGAAGTCGCGGCGTCAGACCGGGGTTCCCCGCCGGCTTGTATTTCGGTGACGACTGCAGAACGCTCGAGCATTGTTCTATCGTAGCAAGCACGCTTATCAAGATCCATGCCAACATGGGACACGTCTCAAGGGTAGCTGCAGCGCCTTGAAGCGACTCACCAGGGCTCGGCCGCAACGTCCCAGGCGCCGCGATGTCTCGTACTGTGAATGCACGCTCAAGGCTGACTCCTGGTGACTATGGTCTGCGCGAGGTTGCCAAGAATTCGATTGACAGGTCATCTGCGACGCAGATAGACTTTTGCTTCAGTCTGTCGTCTGAATTCCTATCGATCATCGCGGCAAGATCGAGGTCCGCAGCCCGAGGAATCGACGTGAAGTTGGGCCAGCTTCTGGTCAAAAAACGCATCATCGACGAGGACCAACTGCGCGCTGTGCTCGCCCGGCAGAAGGGCGAGGGAGTGCGTCTCGGCGAGATGTTGGTGCGGCTCGGTTTGGTCTCCAAACGTGACGTCCTCAGCTCATTGGCCACCCAGCCGGGCTTTCTGGTCGATTCCGTCACCCTCGCCCAGGTCAAACCCGCTGTCGCCCAGCTCATACCGCGCCGCGTCGCCGAACGCCTTACCTGCATCGCCGTGGCCCTCGACGGCGACCGTCTGTCGGTGTCGATGGCAAATCCACTCGATTTCCTGGCCGTCGAGCAGATCAGCGCAATCACTGGAGCCCAGGTCGAACCTCTGCTTGCTGGAGCCAGCGACGTCGAGTTGGCGATCCGCCTCCACTACCCTGCCGAAGTCGAGCAGGGGCTGATGGTGCGAACCTCCGAGTCTGCCATCACGGCGCATGAGTCCGGTGCCCTGGCGCCCCAGGAGTTCGAAGACGGCATCCAGGAGGCTGAGAACTTCGGGCTGGTGAGCTCGGTAGCCGCCAGCGATTTGATTTCGGTCAGCGACCCGGAAGATCTCGCCGCGGAGGGTGGCGAGCTACCGGCGGCGGTGCACCTGCAGAACCTGCTGCTTCACGAGGCCTTGCGCGAGCGCGCTTCCGACATCCATATCGAGCCGCGCGTCGACCATTTGCAGATCCGCAACCGCGTCGATGGCCGCTTGGTCGAGAGCCAGGTGGTCCCCAAGTGGATGCACGGCGGCCTGATCTCGCGGTTCAAGGTGCTAGCCAACATGGACATCGCGGAGCGGCGATTACCCCAAGACGGACGTTGCCGCATCCAGATCGACAACAAACAGATCGACCTGCGCGTTTCGACCCTACCGACGCGGCACGGCGAGAAGATGGTCCTGCGGATTCTCGACCAGAGCGATCAGCTACTGCAGTTAGAAGATCTCGGTCTGGTGGGAAACGATCTCGAGATGTTGCTGGACTTCCTCCAGCGCCCGCAAGGCATGCTGCTGGTGGTCGGTCCCACCGGTTCGGGCAAGACCACGACCCTGTATTCGGTGCTGCAACGCCTCGACTCCAAGACCCAGAACATCATCACGATCGAAGATCCGATCGAGTACGAGATGCCGACGATCAACCAGGTCCAAGTGCAGGAGAAGATCGGGCTGCGGTTCGCTACCGTGTTGCGTTCGGTACTTCGCCAGGATCCCGACGTAGTCTTGTTGGGTGAAATTCGTGACGAGGAAACTGCTCAGATCGCGGTCCGGGCGGCGCTGACCGGTCACCTTCTGCTGTCGACGCTGCACACCAACAACTCCGTCAGCACGCTGACCCGTCTGCTCGACCTCGACATCGCTCCGTTCCTGTTGAGCTCGTCGCTGCTCGGCGTCGTTTCCCAGCGTCTTGTTCGCCGCGTCTGTCCAGCGTGTGCCGCCCCGTACGAAGCCGATCGCGACGCCCTCAAGGTGCTCAGCCTGCCCACGGCCGAGCACTACACGCGCGGCAAGGGATGTGACGCATGCGGCGGGCGCGGCTACAAGGGCCGGATCGCGATCTTCGAGTTGCTCCGGGTCACCGACCCGATGCGCCGCGCCATCGCCCACAGTGCCAACGAGCAGGAGCTACGTCGCATCGCGGCCGACGGCGGTATGTCGACGCTCGCCGAATCGGGGAGCAAGCTCGTCAAGGCCGGCGTGGCGACCGCTGAAGATGTCGCCTTCGTCGTCCGCGACATCGAATGGTCGGAATGCTGCCCGGGTTGCGAACGGTCGATCGAACCCGATTTCGAGGTCTGCCCGCACTGCGGCATCGACCTGCGCACGGCTTGTCCGGGCTGCGGCCGCGATACCGAGGCCGAGTGGCGCACCTGCCCGTATTGCCGTGCGGACCTGCCGAAGACCGGCGCACGACAGCGCCCACAACTATCGGCGGCGAGCCCTTCTCATCCTGGCGACGACGTCGAGCAACCCGCGGTCCGGGCATGGGGCCCAGCTCCGCCGAGCTAGGCCGCCAGGGTGCTGACCAACGCATCGTCCTCGCAACACTCGCACGTGAAGGGCATCTGACGTGGCCCCTGAATCCAACTATTACAAGGTTCTCGGCGTTCCCTCCAGTGCCGACCAGGAGCAGATCCGCAAGGCATTTCGCCAGCGCGTACGTGGCTGTCACCCCGACCGCGTCGCCAACCTCGACGAGGATCTCCGCAAGCTCGCCGAAGAAAAGATGGTCGGTCTCAACGAGGCCTACTCCGTGCTGCGTAACCCGGCGCGGCGCGCTGCCTATGACGACCGCTACTCGAGCGGCAACACGACCGGGCTGGCGTCGTCGCCCGCCGCACCGACCGCGGCCGCCGAGCGTGTAACCAGCGCGCCGCAGCCGCAACGCCGAGGACCGGTCGTCGACCCGGGGCACGCGCGCCATCGAATCGGAGAGCAGGCGTTCGTCGCCCGCGCCGCCGCCGAGGAGTTCCAGCACATGATCAAAAGCTGCGTCGGCGGTCGGGTCACCTGGACACCGCTCGACTTTCGTGGGGCCACCCTCGCCCTGCACGGCACCAAGGTCCGCAGCAACCTGTACTTCGTCCTGTACGCCGCGCCGCAGCTCGACGACAAACAACTGCGGCGTTTCTTGAAATCGCTCGAAACGTTCGGTTCCCGGCTCAAATCCCGCCTTTGGGGGCGGGATCGCCTCTTCGGGTTCGCCGCCGGCGTCAAATTCATCGACCAGGAGCGCCTACGCACGGTACTGGCGGCCTTCAACAAGCGTCGAACGGCCAATGACGGCGTCTGCGAAGCGACGCTGATCGACCTCGTCCACTGGCACGTCGTCCCCGGTGAAACCGGACTTTTGGAACGCCTGGAAAATCTACTCCGGGGACGGTAGGCGGTGGCGAAGTCACCCCAGGAGACGGCATCCGAGCCCACGTCGGGCGCATTGTCGACCACCCTAGCGCTCCGCGATCTCGCCTTTGCCGTCCAGGCCCTGCAGTTGTATCCACGCGGCTCGCCCGTCGTCCTAGAAGCCGTTGCGCGGACGTACGACAAGCTCAAACCACTCGTCCACGCCGGCCGGCTTTCGCTGGCGATCCTGCCGGAAACCATCCACGTCCGGGGTGAAGATGTCGGCACCGGCAGCCGCACCGTCCGCTCCTTGGCAGAGCGCTTGCACCAGCGAGGCGTGTCGCACCTGCATCTCGACACCTCGCTCCAAACCAAGGCCCTGCAGATTCTCGCCGAGCTTCTCGCAACAAGTCCAGACGAGCTCAAGGCCGATGGCGGCATCAAGGTCCTGTTCCAACGTCAACATCTCGAGGGCATGCAACTAGAGATGTTGCAGCTCGAAAAGCTGTACGAAGAGGATGAGGAGGTCGCGGGAGACCCTGATGCCTCTATCTGGGAGCAAATCCTCGGTGGCTACAGCGAAGAGGTCGACCTCCAGGGCATCGACTGGGAATCGCTCGCCGACGATCGCGAACAGCTCGCCGACTTTCTCGGATGGCTGCTCGACGACGAGTCGCCACCCCCCGGCATCACCGAAATGTCGCGGGTTCAACTCGTCCGCGCCGTCTGCGTGCAGGTCGGCTCGGCGGCCGCCGAGCTCGGACCGGATCGGATAGAGGCGGTCACCGAAGTCTTCTCCCGTTTCTACGACAAGCTCGACAAAGAGGTGTGGATCGATCTTCTCGGGCAGCCCTTGCGGGTCGGCCCCGGAGCTGATGCCGCGACGCCGGCGAGCCCCGACCTCGACGGCGAAGAACGAGCCATACGCGCCGCAGCCACCGAGCTTGGCGCTACCGACCTTGCCGCCGGGATCGCTGCGACCCTCAGCCGGCAGCAAGTGGAGGACCTTCTCGTCTACGCGCTCACCAGCCGCGAAGAAGAGTCGCCGCGTATCTTCGGGCTCTTCCAGAACCTGCTCGTGGAGCGAAGCGAACGCGACCTCATGGAACAGGCCATTCGTGATGCCGTCGAGGAACAAACCAAGGGCGACGGCGAACGCAAGACATTCGAGGAGCTCTGGCCCCATCTCAATGACGCCCTGAAGGGCGAGAACCTGGACGACTACGTCACCACAACGTACCGGGCGCAACTCGATCAGTTGCTCGCCGAGAGGCCGCTGACATCGCTTTGGGATACGGATCGGATCGCCGCACGTATGGGAGAGCTCAACCCCATCTATTTGATGAGACGCAAGGCGAAGGTCATGCTCGACGTTCTGAAAAACGAGTCCGACGACGACGACTACGCCGCCCTGGTGCTCGAACTCGAACGGGGCCTGCCCGATCTCATCGTCGATGGGCAATTCATCGCCGCCGAGGAGATCCTCAAGGCCATGGCCACCGACCTCGTGCCCTCGAGGGGACGGACCGACATCCAGCGTGAGGCGGCGCGTGACGTCCTCATCCGCTTCTGCAACCAGCACACTCTCCGCGAGCTGGTTCGCAACCTTGCCGGCAAGCAGCGCACCCAGATCGACGCCGCTACGAGGATCTTCAGCTCGCTCGGCCCGATGGCCGTTCCAGCGCTGCTGGAGGCCCTCTCGCAAGAGCGCTCCCGGGCGATCCGCGTCCACCTGGTCGGCATGCTTGCCGCGATCGGTGACCAAGCGTTACCCGAGATCCGCGAGCAATTGCGGGACAAGCGCTGGTTCTTCGTTCGCAATCTGGTGTGGATCATCGGTGAGATCGGCGACGCCCGCTTCGTGCCCCACCTCGGGATCATCGCCAACCACCCCGACGTCCGGGTGCGTCGCGAGACCATCCGATCGACCGGCAAGCTCCAGCACGAGGCCGCCATTCAAGTTCTGCTCAGCGCCATCGAAGACGACGACCTCGAGGTGCAACTACTCGCTATCCGAGGCCTCGGTAGGCCCGGAGCGCACGGTGCCGTCGACAGACTGCGTGAGCTCTTGCGTCTGCCTAACCTCACCGGCAACAACACCGACGTCATCCGCGCCGCGGCCATCGCCCTCGGTCGTATCGGTTCGCCCGCGGCGGCCCCCGAATTGAAGAAGCTGACCCGCCGCCCGCTGCTGTTCCGCCGCCGCCGCATTCAGGCTCGTGAGGCGGCCGTGTGGGCCGTCGCTACGCTGCAGGGCGAGGTAACCGGCGATGCTCCGGAGGCTCGCCTGTCCGAGCGACAAGACGACGAGGAAGAACGAGGCGACGACAAGGACGCAACCTGACCATGTTCGCTGATCGCAAGGAATTCAAGAAAGTAGCGGCCGCGTTGCTCACCGGTCAACGCTCCCTGGCTCTCTATCCGCTCGGCCACCCGCACATCAAGACGGCGCTCGAGGACTGCTTTCGCATCCTGCGGACGTTGCTGCAAAGGGAGCGTCAGATCCCGATCGTGCTCGCCGGCAACGAGTTTGTCGTCGGCGACCTCCAGATCCCGATCGCCGGGGAGGCCTTCGAGGAGCTCGCCACGTTGCTTCGCGGCGCTGGTGTCGAGAAGTTGATCTTCGTCGAGGGCCTGCGCTCGTGGGAACTACGAGCACTACTGCTCGCTCTGAACATGGACGAAGAAGCGCTCGAGGCGGCCGGCGGCGTCGAAACGATTCTCGAGAGCGAAGAAGTCGAGCACATCGTCGCCACGCCGCTCGCCGTCGAGTCAAGCGACGACGAAATACCCGACATGCTGGTCCGCGCCTGGGAAACCTATACCGCCGGATTGCGGGTTGTTCGCCGACTGCGGCAGGGGTACAAGAAGTCCGGCAGCTTGGAGAACCTCGACGAGACCAAGGAGTTCGTCCGCGATATCGTCGAACTGGGCGCCCAGCACACGCGCCCGCTCCTGGCACTCCAGTCGCTCAAGGTCCACGATGAATATTCGTTCACCCATTCGATCAACGTCGCCACCCTGACGCTGGTCATGGCGCAGGGCCTGAACTTCGGAAAGTACGACCTGCACGAGACGACGTTGGCCGCGATCCTCCACGACATCGGTAAGGAACGGGTCTCGGGCGAACTGCTGCGCAAGCCGGGCCGCCTGAACGACGCCGAGTGGAAAGAAATGGCCGATCACAACCTGCTTGGTGCCAAGATGCTGGCGACGACCGACGGGGTCGGCGATCTGTCTGCCATCGTCGCCTACGAGCATCATCTGACCCAGGATCGCACCAGCCCCGACGCCGCCAAGTGGCGCCTGCACCTCGTTTCCGAGATCGTCACCATCGCGGACGTATACGACGCGCTGCGCTCGACGCGGCCCTACCGGGCCGAGATCCCCGCCGACCGCGCCATGGAGATCATGCACGAAGAGGCTCCAAAGAAGTTCAACCCCGACCTGTTCGCCGGCTTCGCCAAGTTGGTCGGATACTACCCACCGGGGATCTGTGTGCGGCTCAGCAACGACGAGGTCGGGATCGTCTACCGAGCCAACCCCGACGCCCTTCGCCAACCCGCGGTCTTGGTCGTGCACGGCGCCGACGGGACCAAGTTGGGCACACCCCGCCGTGTCGACCTGGCAACCTCGGACGGCGGCGAAGAGCTCACCGTCGCCGAGGTGCTGGCGGCGGAAGATGCCGGCGTCGATCCCTTTGACTACCTCTGACCGGAACGAACCGTCTGGGTGGTGCCGTTTTGCATCGCGTCAATCTTCAGGTTGCCGCCGTCCCATAGCAGGCGCAGACCCTCGCGGTCGCGGATATCGATGTCCTGGTCGTTGACGAAGACCGCCGGCGCGTTCGGCGCCGCGTAGATCACGACCTCGCCGCTGCCGGCATCGTACTCGAGGCGGTCGCCGCGCGCTGTTCCCGCCGGGTCGCGCATCACGACCTCGACGCGAGCTGCACCCGCCCCCGCGCTGGAGAAAACCTCCATGGAGTCCCACCCACCTTCCTCGAGGAAGTGGATAACCAAGAGGGCGCCGCTAATCGTCCGCCCACCCTCCCCTTCCGTCTGGATGCTGGCCTCGCCGACGAGCCGCAGCTGCAGCGCCGAGGACTCCTCAGAGACGAGGAGACGATCGCCGGTCAGCAGAACGTCTTCGGGCGCCGACTCCTCCTCGGCGGCGCGTGGGTTTGCCAGGCTCGCGAACACGTTACCGAGCGCCTGCACCTCGCCTGCCCCGGGAAAGATTCCGATCTCGTCTGCACGCAGCAGGCGGGCGCCGTCTCCCTCCCAAACGCTGGCGTTCGTCTTGAAGGTCAAGGCGTTGGTCCCACTGACCTGGAGTGATTCCGCCGCTGCTTCGATCTGTGTCGCGTTGCCGAAAAGCGCCCCCAGCATCTGGACCACTTCGCCCCCCAACAGCTGGGCGCTGACGGCACCGACCAAATCGACCCCTCCGCTCGCTCGCAACCAAACCTCGTCGGCTTCGACATTGAACTCAGCGGAAAGGAAACGTGGCCGGGGCGTGCCGTCGAGCAGCCAATCTCCACTGCCGGGTTGGTAGACACCCCGGCTGGCGCTGACCTCCCGACCGTCTCCGCTGTGCCGAACCCCGGCCGGCCACTCCGCCATTGCCAGCGCCCCCTCCCGGTAGGCGAATCGCGCCTCCGGTCCGCGAAAGATCAGCGGGGCCTCGCCTTCACCGGCAAGCTGGATCTCGACATTGCCGGTGGCATCAAGCTCCTCAGCACCCCCGGAACCGGCGGCGAGAACGTCGGCGAGAATGTGCTCGAGTCCGCTATCCGGCGAGGCCGGGAAGAAATAGGCCTGACCGCAGGCCATGATTACTCCGGTGGCGCCACCGCACGCATCGCTCGGTGACCGCGGCGTGTCGCCCAGGGCGAGCTCGAAGCGGTCGGCCCGCAAGACCCCAGCGTCACCAAGCTCGAATCGAGGCCGCGGTGAGTCCGGCTCTGAGGTCACCCGTAGCCCGGTGGCTTCGCCAGCAACGATGTCGACCTCTATCAAATCCCCGCTGACAGCGTGCTCGCCCGCCGAGCTGGCGGCCAGCCACACCGCGCGAGCGTTTCCCGTGGTCATGATCGAGCGAACCGTGGTGGCATCGGCGTCGAGACTCATCAGCACCACGGCACCCGCAAGCTCGGCCTCTGGAAGCCATATCGCCGGGGCGTTCCGCAAGACCAGCTCGGCGCCGCCGGCGTCGTACAGGATCTCACCGGCCGAGCCTTGAAGCCCGAGCGCGGAGCCCATGGGGTCGCTTGGATCGCTCCACAACCTCACCGAGCCCCCGAGCTCGGGGTGCTGCGAAGACGGATGCGGGCCCGACAGCCGAACCACGCCCGTGTCCGGATCGTATCGCAACGAGCGGGACTCGATCATCAGGCCACCGGCGCTCAGCAACACCCCCTCGTCGGTCGACAACCGTCTGTCCCGATACCAGAGGCGCTCCGAGCTGAACGTGACGCCACTCGGCAACGTGGCGGTTACCATGCCCCGCGGCCCTGATCCATCGGCCTCCTCGGCCAGCAGCTCGATGCTCTCGAATTCCATCCCCTCGACCGGCACCCTGAGGGGCACTGCCACCAGCGTGTGGGCGGTGATGCGCGTCGCCCGGGGGAGACCGCCGTCCTCCCCTGGAGATGCAGGGATCAACAAGTTGACGTTCCCCGAGAACTCCTCGACTTCACGGTCCTCGCCGTCGATCTCAAGAAACTTGCGAACGCGCAGGTCGGCGCGAAGCTCGTAGATCGTCACCCCGTTGTCGTCCGAGGTGGCGGTCGGCCCCTTGGTCTCCGAAATGACCCCGGCCGGCGGGGCAACGGAGCCGGTAGCGACGACCTCGGGGCGGCCCTCCCAGGAGGTCCACACGACCACCAAGACGAGGACTACGAGCCCCAGCATCACCGCGCGAACGACCACCCGGGTACTTATCCTCAAGGCACCATTTGTTCGAGTGCTCATCTCAGAACTCGGCTACCAGGGCCCCGATCCACCCGAACCCGTCGCGGTCAGGCCTCCAGCTCCCGGCCAGGTCAGCGCGCATGGTCTCACCGCTCAACCCTACGCCGAAGGTATACATGGGTCTGCGCTCGGTGGCTTTCAAGTCGAACAGCAAGCCGCCGCGCAATGCAAAGCTGTCTGCGCTCCACTCGATGCCACCGCCGAGCTCCCGGCGCTTCCGGGCGCCTTCGACGAAGACATCGGTCGACAGGTCGAGATCGAGGGAGAGTGTCACCTGCGGATGGGGCAGCAACATGCCGCCAATGCGGATCTGACGGGGCAGGCGGAACGCCTCTGTCGACGCCGCGATTTCCTCGCTGCCGCCATCGAGCGCCGGAGCGTTGAGGTTCTTGACCACCCCGCCGATACGAAGGATGGAGGAAGCCATCAACAGGACACCGACGTCGACGCTGATGACCGTGTCCTCCGATGCCACCACACCGCTGCGGGCAAGGCCGCTGAGCTCGCCGGAGGTCAGGTCGCCCGGCCCCAGAGAATCCAGCGGAACGACGTCCAAACGTCCCTGTGCCTGCACCAGCTTGGCGCTCCCCCCAAGGACAACGCGCCCTTGCATGAACGGATGCGCGGCGCTGAACTGATACTCGCGTGTCCGCAGCGACGCCACGTCGAGGTGAACGGCACCGTCGACGAAACGCGAGACCTCGTCGACGTACGTGATCTGCTGGAATGCGCCCCCGAAGCGCACCGACACGACGTAGACGCCGAAAGAGCGCTCGCCGGCGAGCCCGGAGCTGCCGGACGCCAACGTCGCTATCGCGTCTCCGGCGGCCGGCTCCTCGGAGAAACCGGCCGCGACGCGAAGTGATTCCACCCACCTGCCCCCTTCGAGCGGCAGGCTGCCGAGCACGATCGCAGCCTCTCTGCGCCCCGATACCCAGAGACCCGCCGGATTCCATTGCAGCGCGGCGTAGCCGTCGGCAACGGCGACATATCCGCCCCCCATGGCGAGGGCGCGGGGATCGGCTTTCGCCAGGTTCTGAGCCTGCGCCGGCGGCGCAGCGATGAGCGCCGGAAACAGGAAAACGGCGAAGATCAGCGCGCCGCACGCCCGGGAGTTCTTCCGCACCCTGCTAGTCTGCATATCTCACCGTTTTTCGCCCGCCGCAGGCGGGCGCTGAGATATGCGGGCTAGGGCTCACTCTCGCGGCGGACGGTGCTTTTCGATTTCCTCTTGATAGTACTGCCTGTAGAGAATCTCCCACTCTCGCCCGCCTTCGGGGAAGTCGCGCTTCTGCGACGAGATCTTCTCACGCACGAGATCGTCGACCATCGCGTCTCGCTTGACCTCCTCGGTGATGATCTTGACGACCTCGAGACGAACGACGTTGGCGTCCTTGTACAGACGCACGCCGAGATCGTCGTCGAGGGCCTCGACGACCTGCTTCGAGAGATGATTGATCTTTCCGCGAGACAGACGCATGGATCAGAGGATGATGTCGCGTTCCTTGGCAAGCCTCGCCTTGATGACCTTGAACATCTCGTGATGCTCGACGTCGGCGCGACGAATGCGGTCCATGTGCTCCCGCATCAACTCGCGCACCTCGTCGTTGAGTCTGTCCTCGACGCGCAACTCGTCGGCAATCACCTGCCGCACGAGGAGTTCGGTCTCATCAGCGTCTTCGACGTCGAAATACTCGCGCTTGACGAGCCCGCGAACGATGCGGTTGGCGATGTCTTCGATCTGCTCGCTGTTTAAGCGCATGGCGAATTCGGCCGGGAATCAGCACGTCAGGACCTTTCGCGGATGCTAGCACGGAGAAATCAGCGCGCCACCTTGACCGGCGTGGACACGGCCTCCAAACCGGCGCCAAAGTCGACACGGAGGATGTAGTCGCCGCTCTCGATGTCGGGGATGCGCGTCCTTGCGAGCAGCGGGCCGTCAAGACCGCCGAGCCAGCGAACCTCTTCCAGGTCGAGAACCACTGTCGAGCCGTCGGGCGTCTCGAGCTGAAGCGACAGCGCTTCGGCGTTGGGTTCAACGCCGCTCATCCAGGCGGCGACGACCAGCGGCCCGCCGCTAGCGAAGATCGCGTCCTTCGACATCACCACGGCCAGTGCCGACTCATCGGCCTGGTCGAGCGACAACGCGGCGGTACCGACGACGATCGCCACCGCGGGTTCGGCAGTGACTTGCACGGGCTGGTTCCACTCGGCATCGGTCGAGGCAAGCGGGTGCGACACCGTCAGTTCGGCGCGGTACTCACCGGGCTCTACCGCCACCGTGATCGGGGCGACGAACGAGCCGCTGCCGATCGCCAACAGCTCCTCCTCGCCGAGACGAATCTCCCACGATTCCGATACCTGTGTGGCGCCCGCGCTCGACAATACGGTCAGCCTCGCCTCGAGGGCGGCGACAAACTGGTCGCCGTCAGGCTGAAACAGCAGATCACCTAGCCTGATACGCACCGGCACCGATACCGTGCCGCCACCGCCGACGTCGGTCCAGAGGTCGAGAGGAATCTCAACCGGCAGTGTGCCCTCGGTGATCTCCCGAACGTAGGAGGCCGCCGACTCGCCGGTCTCAAACTCCAAAACAGGATCGATGATGCTGGCGTCGCGGGTGTACTCGAACGCCAAACGGATATTGCGGTCCCAGATACCGGCACCCCACTGGAAGTCGTAGATCTCGTAGCGGCCGATGGTCGTCGAGATGAAGTACACGTTGAACTCACCACCAACCGCCTGGAAGGCGAGTTTGCTCCCAATATTGTAATAGCGCCATATCTCGAATTCCGCCGACCCGGCGCGGCCGAACAGCTCCGCCTGGCTCCGACGGCCGACGTAATCGGCCTTGCCGAACATGATACGGACCCGTCCGCGATCGGACTTCCAGCCCTTCGGGATGCCGCGGAACTTCAGGTTCGACTCGGCAACGTTCTCGTAAAAGGTCTCCTTGAACTCGTTGCCAACCTGCCGGCCGTCGGGGTCGCGGCGATCCCAGAACCACTGGATGAAGTCCGTGCGCTGCGGGGTGTCTTCCAGACCGTCCCAGATCTCGCGCTCTTCGTTGGTCAGCAATAGCTCCGCCGGACCGTCGGTCCAGTTGTCGATCCAGCTCTCATAGAGGCGCCTCGCCTCGCCGGCCGAGGTCGGGTACGCGGTCTGGGCTCGGTCACCGGCGGCGGGACCGGCCGCGAGCCCGGCAACCAGGAGCGCTGCCGCAACCAAACGGAGCGATCCAGCAAGGCATGGAAGAATTCGCGCGGGTACCGGTATCTTGATCATGGCGGTGCTCGTCGAGACGTCGTCAATGAACTGCTTCCCTCTGATTCTATCGGGAAGGCGCCGCAACGGTAAGGAACCGCGGGTCCACACCGTCACCGTCCCGGCACCGACTCTCGCAGCCGGTCGGCTTGTCGGCCCCCGGATGCCGTGTTACTCAGCTAGTGTGCTGTCCCAAACAGACCGATCACACGTTCACCACGGCCACCAGTCAACATGAGCCAAGACGCCCTCAAGACGGTCTTCGACAGAATCGAGGGCCTCCAACAACAGGTCGTGGAGGACCTCCATCGACTGGTCGCGATTCCCAGTATCTCCGGTCACGGGGACGCTTGTGGCGACGCCGCCGCTGCCACCGCTGAGCTCTGCGTGGCCGCCGGCTTCAGCACCGAGGTCTGGACCGGCCCCGGGGCGCCGACGGTGTTCGCGGAGATCCCGGCGCCGAGCGGCAAGCCAACGGTGCTGTTCTACGGTCACTATGACGTACAACCGGTCGAGCCCCTGGACGCATGGACGACGCCGCCGTTCGAACCCACGATCCGTGATGGCGCCCTGTTCGGACGTGGCGCGGGCGACAACAAGGGCCAGTTCCTCGCCCACATCGCCGCGGTCAAGGCGCTCGAAGAGACCATCGGCTGCCCGCTTGGCGTGAAGCTGCTGATCGAAGGCGAGGAGGAGATGGGCAGCCCCCACCTCGACGGGCTGGTGGCCTCCAACACGGATCGGCTGGCGTGTGACCTGACGATTACCGCAGACGGGCCGTACCACACCGATGGGAACCCCCTGATCATCTTCGGGGTACGCGGATTGCTGTTCATGGATGTCGCCATCGACGGCGCTCCACACGACCTGCACTCCGGCAGCAACGGCGGCATCGCTCCGGCGCCGGCACGGCAGCTGGTGGGCGCCCTGGCGGCCATGTGGAACGAAGACGGCTCGGTCGCCATCCCCGGGTTCTACGAGGACATCGTGGCGCCAACCAGCACCGAGCGCAGGCTCGCCGCGCGACTCCCCAACCCTCAGCGGGCTCGACCAGACGATGCAGCCGGGCCGTCCTCGACCGCGCCGTGGCACCGTTTGATGTTCGAGCCCAACCTCAACATCGCCGGTCTCGCCAGCGGTTACGATGGAACGGGCGTCAAGACGGTGATTCCGCACCGCGCCGCCGCCAAGATCGATGTGCGTTTGGTCGGTGACCAGGATCCCGACAAGGTGTACGCCTCGCTGCGGCGGTTCCTCGAGGAGCGCGGCGTCCGCGTTTCGCGGCGTGCCGCCGTTCCCCCATCGCGAACGCCGATCGACACTCCGTTCAGCGCGCCCGTTCAGCGCGCTGTCGAAGCGTCCTGGAATATCAGGCCCTGGCTGCAACCCCGGCTCGGGGGGACCACTCCGGACTTCGTGTTTACCCGGACGCTCGCCGTACCGAGCCTGTTGGTACCCTACGCTCCCGCTGACATGCGCCACCACGCCGCGGACGAACATCTCCCTCTGGAGGCATTGCACCGCGGCGTGCGAACATCGGCAGCGATCTGCTTGGAGCTCTCCGCCCTGCCGAGCCCCTGATGAACGGCCTCTCGGAAACACACAGCCGGCATATCTCAACGCCCTCCGTCGCGAGGGCGTTGAGATATGCCGGCTAGCGCGGACCGCAGAGGGATAGCACGTCGGGGTGCGGGAACGGCGGCGCCAAGGTTCTCGCCAACACGTTGGCGGCCACCGTCGCGGATCCGCAGGCCGCCGCTGGAACCGACGCCAGCGCCATGGGACCAGAACCCGACAGATCGGCCAACCAGCGGGTCGCCCGATGCAGCCACGGCAACGATGCCAAGAGTGTCTCGAGGTCGTCGAGTGGAGCGGCTGAACCGATGTCGACGCGACCGTGAAGCGCGGTCTGTGGGCCCGGGATCCAACCCACCATTTCGCCGTCGAAGACGCCCACGTGCCACCAGCCAGGGTGACCGTCGTCAAACGTCCCTGGCGCCATCACCGCGTAGCCGGCCCGCAGTCCCAGCATCGCCTCGGCCCGCGTCGCAGCCGGCCAGGCGGCGGGCAGCTGCTCCTCGTTGCTGACAACGATGAGGCCGCTTCCCGTCCCGATCGCCCGCAGCGTGACGTCGAACGCCGTCTCCGGCGCGCGTTCGACCAGGCGGTTGAGAATCTGGCTCAGCACCGCCGACTGCAGCAGCCCGTTGGCGGCCCGCAGCGAGGCCGCAGATGCCAACCCACTGAGCTGGCCGATCGTTACCGGATCACTCATGACAACCTCGAGCGACCCGGATACTGCTTCGCCGGGTGGTCGCCAGCGCACCGCCGCCAGCCGCAGACCCTCGCGCACAACGCGCCCGCCCGGACTCTGGTCGGAAACGCGGTCAGTCGCCTGCAGCAGGGCCCACGCCAGTGCCCCGGGGACACGCCGCTCGAACGCCCTCCAGCCGTCGCGAGCAGCCGCGTCGAGCGTCTCGACGGCCTCGTAGTAGGAGATCGGCGGCAGCATGGACCCGCGCGCCGCCTGCTCCAGAGCGGCGAGGCGATTGAGCTCCGCGTGAAGCATCTCTGCCCCGACCGCGAGGCGCGCATCCGGCACCCGCCCGGCGCCGATTGCCACCGCCAGGGCGCCCGCGGCACCACCGCCCCAGGGGACCTCCAAGGAGTGCGCCGGAGCGCCTGGCGCCAAGACGGTGACTCGGATCGAGAGCGAATCGAGGTCCGACTCCTCGAAGGGGCCCGTTTCGAGTACCTGGCCGGGCACCTGCAGGCGCGCCGTCCACGGGCCGACGTCCGGGTCCAAGAAGATGCGTCGAAACGCTGAAGGACGGCGCGCATGTTGCGCCCGCCCGGCGCTTGTCGGCCGCTCGGCCGGCGGCGTGACCGGCTGCCGTGATCCGACCGCGGCCGGTTCGGGAGTCCGCGCTGAGCGCGGCAGCAATCCGAGCCCCCGAGCGAACCGTTTCAGCGCCTCGGCTTTCTCGGCCACGAGTGATTCGGAGAGCTCCCATAGCTCGACGGCGTCTCTCGACTGCGAGGTGAACCCGAGAAGGAGTGTCTCGCCAACCACCCGCGACGCCGGCAACTCGGCTTCGGCGACAGTCAGATCTCCACGGCGCAACTCTATGCGGACGCGAGTGAGCAACTCCGGAGGCAGTCGATCATGCCACTCTGACGCGACGACAACCGGCTCTCCGGCGGCCGCGGCGACGAACGATGGGTCGAGATCGATCCATTGCCCATCTCGTCGCGCCTGTACCCACCAGTGATCGGCGGCGCCCTCCAGCCAGCGCGGCCACGGGTCGCCAGGCTCGGGGGCGGAGGGCGTACTGGTCCCGACCACCAACCGCGCCGCAGCAGCCCAATCGAGCCGGCCGCGCGCCAAACGCGTCTCGACGCCGCGGGCCCGGAGCAGTGCCGCCAGCAGCAACGCTTGGTCGACCGCGTTACCCCCTCCCGATTCCAAAGTCCCGCGCGCCCCCCGCACACTCCCGGCGTAGGGTACGTAGCCGATCGCCCCCTGGACGAAGAATAGCGGTGCCTCCCACTCGGCTGGCAAACGGGCAACGGCTGCTGCGATGCTGAGCTCCGTGCCCATCGCCGGGCGGGCGAGCTGCGCGGCGACCCCGGCCACATCGACGCGCTCGAAGAAGGAGCGCAAGGCGCGCAGCTGGTCGACGTGGACTGGCCTCTGCAAGTCCTCGATTCGGCCGATCCCCTCGATGTCTTGGGACCTGATCGAAGACGCGGGCCGCGACTGTACGGCGCTGGTTGGCGACGACGAGGCGACGAACAAACCCGTAAGGAGGGCGGCCACAACGGGACGGGTGTGAAGCATGAAGGAGAAAGTAGTGACGGCACCGCGACCTGTCAATCAGCCGAGCAGCCATTGCTGCACCCCTGCTACACTCCCGCCATGCGATGGTTCCCCAGCGGGGTGCTAACCCGCATATCTCAACGCCCTCTTGCGGCGCCGGTGGCCACCCTGCTGGTCGCGGTTGCCGCCGCCGCGGCATGCGCACCGCCCGCTTCGGATGATCCCGATCTCATCCTCACCGGCGGCGTGATCTACCCGCTCGACGCTTCGGACGACCCCGTCCCCGCGTTGGCGATCCGCGGCGCCCTGGTCCTCGCCCTTGGAGACAACGACGAGATCCTCCAGCTTGCTGGCCGGTACACGCAGCAAATGAACCTCCGGGACAGTGTTGTCCTGCCCGGAACCTACGATGCCTGGATTGACCTGGAGGCGCTGGGCCGCTGGAACTCGGCGGCGCTCGATGTCCGCCTCGCATCGAGCATCGAGGAAGTGCAGGCGATGGTCCGCAACGCTGCCGACGCGACCACCGCCGGCGACTGGATCATCGGCTGGGGATGGGATGAGAACGACTGGCCGGCCCCCGTGCTTCCCGACCGTGAGGCGCTCGATGCCGTGACCACAGAGCGGCCGCTGGCGCTGTTGCACCGCCACGGCCAGTCCGCCTGGCTCAACACCGCCGGCCTCGCGGCTCTACCCGACGCGACGCTCGCCGTGGGCGGTGAGGGGATCGTGATGCGCCGACCCGACGGCCAACCCAGCGGCGTTGTCGCCGGGGCCGCCTTGGAAGCCTTGACCGACCTGCTCTCCGGCGATCCGACCGCGCGCGCCGAATGGCTCGGCGACGGAGCCCGGTATGCCGCTAGCCGCGGCATCACCCACGCCGGCACCACCCCCGTCGACACGACGACCGTCGAAACCCTGCTCGAGCTCGAGGTTCTCGGCATACTGCCGCTGCGCGTCGACGTGCGCCTGACGCCGCAAGCGGCTTCCTTGTATCCGGGAAGCAACATCGAGCGCCGGGTCCAGGCCAGCGCCCTCGTCAGCGTCACCGCCGTCGGCCTGCGGCTCGACGGGCCACTGGCTTCCCGGCTCGGGGCCCTGACCGCCCCCTATGAGGGCGGCGACACCGCCGGACTGCTGGCCAACGACGCCGTAATCGCCGCGGCGATAGGTGCGAGCACCGAGACCGGATTGCCGCTGCACCTGCACGCATCCGGCGACCGCGCGGTGATCGCGGCCCTTGACGCCATCGCCGACACCAACGTCGCTGGGGGAATGATCGCCGGATTCGACCTCCTCCCCGAGGAGGGCGCCTCGCGGGCAGCCGGGCTCGATGTTGCGATCGCAGCGGCGCGGTTCTCCAGCGACATCTACCTCCTCGATGGGCTTCTCGGACCGGAACGAGCGGCACGGGCGCACGCTTGGAGCGACCTGATCGCCGTCGGCGTATCGCTGAGCTTCGCGTCGGACGCCCCGGCATACGAGCTGCGACCACTGGCAGCGATGGCGGCGGTGCTGACCCGGCAGACCGCCAACGGCTACCCCGCTGACGGCTGGAACGCATCGCAAACGGTTCCGCTCGGCCGCCTCGTCCGGGCGCTGATCGGGCCCCGCCCCGGGGGCGCAGCCGGGCTCGTTTCCGGGGGGCCCGCGGACCTCGTGGTGTGGAGCGAAGACCCGCTGGTCGGCGACCCCACGGCGCTGCGCCGCGCCGAGGCGATGCTGACGATCGTTGCCGGGCGCGTCGCCTACAGCCGCGCCCTCGTCGAGCTACCCATGAGCGTCGAGGACTCGCGTTGAAGCCACGGTCGGCGGCGGTCTCCGTGCTATCCTGATGCCTTCCTGCCCCGACCCATGACTCCGATGAAGAAGCTCTCGAGGAGCGTTTTCCCGCTGATCGCGCTTGCGCTGCTCGTAGCCGGAGCCGCCTGTGGACCGCCTGCCGACCCCGAACTTGTCGCGATTGCGTACGAGCGGGCCAGCGGCGGCGGCGACCCGGACACCGCCGTCAACCTGCTCGACACCGAGCAGATCACCAGCAGGGTTGAGGAGCAGATCGTTGTAGTAGAGAGTAGCGGCAAAGAATCGTTCCTCGAGGACTCGATCGAGACGCTGCTATGGGCACTGTTTCGCGAAATTCGACCCGCCGAGTTCGCCTTCACCGCGACGCCGGCCGACATCGATGGCGACACCGCGGAAGTCAACGTGACGAAGATCTCGCCGGACGGTGTCAGCACGACCGTCGTCGTGCACCTGCGCAATACCGACGCCGGCTGGCGCGTCTCCGGGGCCTCCCTCGACCGTCTTGTCACCTTCGCCGTACAGCGGCTACAGGAGATGTATTGAGCCTGCCGAGCCGCTCCCCGTCCGCATCGAATACCTCCATCCACTCCCGCTGGAAGCCTCGGTAAGGAGGAGCCCACCATGTTGCGTCGCATCGCCATCCTCACCGTCCTCGCCGCCCTCTCCACCTTTGCCATCGGATGCTCCGGAGGCAGCGGAGGTGCGCTGAACGCCTTGATGGACGAGGTTCGCCTCGACGATCCCCTGGCCAACCGAACGTATGCCGAGAGCCAGGCCGCCATCGAGGTACCCGAGTCGGTTCCCGCCCTCATTGAATTCCTCGTCAACGACGAGTCGCCGAAGGTGCGCGCCTGGAGCGCGCTGATTCTGGGCCGCATTGGTGACCCACAGGCCGTTCCGGCGCTAGCCGGGGCGCTGAGCGACAGCGACACCGATACCCGAAACAGGGCTGTCTCCGCCCTCGGCCTCATCGGCGAGGCGGAGGCCGAAGCCGCTTTTATCGAGGTCCTCGGCTCCGGCACCCGCCAAGCCCAGATGACGGCTCTGGTCGAGCTCGAGAAAGCGGGCAGCGTCACCGCGATTCCCGCGATAGCCGACACGGCGCGCGCCGGGCTGGACTTGGTCAGCAAGAACGCCATCGACACGCTGGGGGGCATCGACGATCCGGCGGCGGCAGCGCCGCTCGTCGAGCTCGCCCTCAGTGCCGGCCTCGACGAGAGCCTGCGCCGCGCCGCCATCATGAATCTGGGCCGCATGACGGTTCCGGAGGCGTCGGCGGGTCTGCAGGAGGTCATCACCGGGCTGGGAGAGCAAGAAGGCACCGACGAGCTCCTTCAGCTGGCTCGCGACCAGGGCTGACACCCGCATTCGGTCCAGACTGCTGGCAATGGAGGTTCACACCGAATGGATGAGAATGCTCTCGACTCCATCCTCGAGGTACCCGAGGCGATAGAGGCGCCGGATGATTTCGTTGCCGCCGCCGTGATCGCCGACCCCGCGGCACAGCGAGCCGCGGCGGCGGAGAATCCGGAAGCACAGTGGGAAGCGGCCGCCGCGGAGCTCGAGTGGTTTCGGCCCTGGGACGCCGTCCTCGAGGGCGAGGCGCCCAACTCCTCCTGGTTCCCGGGAGCCCGGTGCAACATCGTCCACAACGCCATCGATCGCCACCTCCAGACCTGGAGGCGACACAAGGTGGCGCTCATCTGGGAGGGCGAGAACGGCGACCGGCAGCTGTTTACCTACGCCGAGCTCGCCCGCGAGGTCAACCTGCTCGCCTCGGCGCTGCGGGCCCGCGGCATCGGCAAGGGCGATCGAATCACCTTGTACATGGGAGTCTCACCGCAGCTTGCCATCTCCATGCTGGCGTCGGCCAAGATCGGGGCCATCCACAGCGTCGTTTTCGGCGGATTTTCTGCCAACGCGCTGCGCGATCGCATCCAGGATGCCGAGGCCAAGGCGCTGATCACCGCTGACGGCGCTTACTACCGCGGCAAGGTCGTCCCGCTCAAGCCGGCCGCCGACGCCGCCGCCGCCGAGTGCCCCACGCTCGAGTGCGTCGTCGTGTACCAACGCTGCGGCGTCGACGTCGAGATGGTCGACGGCCGCGACGTCTGGTGGCACGATTTCGTCGCCGATGCGTCCGCCGAAGCTGACACCGAGGTCATGGAGGCCAACGACCCGCTGTACATCCTCTATACCTCCGGAACGACCGGGCAGCCCAAGGGCATCCAGCACTGCCACGGCGGGTACATGGTGGGCACCTACCTGACCACCAAGTGGGTCTTCGATATTCAGGACACCGACCTCTACTGGTGTGTCGCCGACATGGGCTGGGTCACCGGTCACTCGTACGTTGTGTACGGGCCCCTGCTGAACGGCGCCACCGTCTTCATGGCAGAGGGGGCGCCCGACTACCCCGACATGGGCCGCTGGTGGCGCACGATCGAGCGCTATGGGATCAACATCCTGTACGCCACGCCGACCGCCATTCGCATGTTCATGCGCGCCGGCGACGACTGGCCGAACCGCTTCGACCTTTCCAGCCTGCGACTGCTCGGCACCGTCGGAGAGCCCATCAATCCCGAGGCCTGGCGCTGGTACCACCGGGTGATCGGCAAGGGCCGCTGTCCGATCGTCGACACGTGGTGGCAGACCGAGACCGGCTCCATAATGATCACAACGCTGCCCGCAGCACCGCAAAAGCCCGGCTCCGCAGGCCTCCCCTTCCCCGGCATCGATGCCGACGTCGTCGACAAGGAGGGCAATTCGTGCGCCGCCGGCCAGGGCGGCTGGTTGGTCATTCGCAAGCCGTGGCCGTCGATGTTGGCGACCATCTACGGCGATCACGACCGCTACGTCGAAACGTACTGGACGGCAGTGCCCGGCTGCTACACCGCGGGCGACGCCGCGGTGCGCGACGCCGACGGTTATATCCGCGTGCTCGGTCGCATGGATGACGTGCTCAACGTCGCCGGCCACCGGCTCGGCACGATGGAGATCGAGAGCACACTGGTGGCGCACGACGCGGTGGCGGAAGCCGCGGTCATCGGCGTCCCCCACGAGCTCAAAGGCCAGGTGCCGAAGGCTTTCGTGATTCTCACCATCGGCAGCGAAGGCAGTGACGACCTCGCCGCTGAGCTACGCAACCACGTGGCGGACACCATCGGCAAGATCGCCCGTCCTGATTCCATCGAGTTTGTCGAGACCCTGCCGAAAACGCGCAGCGGCAAGATCATGCGACGCCTCCTGAAGGCAAAGGAGGCCGGCCAGGCGATCGGGGACACCTCGACCCTCGACCCGACGAGCTTCGCCAACGAGGAAGAATAGGCGTCGTCGCGTCTTCTTCTCCACTTCTCCACAACCGGGCAGGCACGAATGACAAAGACAGCATCCCGTCTCGCGACCACCGTCGCACTCCTGATGGCGATGTCGGCGACACTTGCAGGCGGCGCGCCACAAGGAATCGAGGTCACGGAGGCTTCCATCGACGAGTTACAGGCCGCGATGGCGGCAGGAACGGTGACGTCGGTCGACCTTGTTGACGCCTATCTGGCGCGCGTCGCCGCGTATGACAAACAGGGGCCTCGGCTCAACGCCATCCTCACACTCAACCCTCGGGCCCGTGAAGAGGCCGCAGCGCTCGACCAGGAACGCCGCGACCAGGGCCCGCGCGGCAGGTTGCACGGCATCCCGATCATTCTCAAAGACAACTACGACACCGCCGACATGCCGACCACCGCCAGCTCGGTGGCGCTCGCCGGTTTCGTCCCGGCCCGCGACGGCTTTCAGGTGCGCAAGCTTCGCGAGGCGGGTGCCGTCATCCTCGCCAAGTCGAACCTGCACGAGATGGCGATGGGGATCACCTCGCTCAGCTCGCTCGGCGGCCAGACTTTGAACCCCTACGACCTGGCGAGAAACCCCGGTGGATCGAGCGGCGGGACCGCCGCCGCCATCGCCTCGTCTTTTGCCGCCGCCGGCATGGGCTCCGATACCTGCGGCTCGATCCGCATTCCCTCGTCGCACAACAACCTTGTCGGCCTGCGGCCTACCAAGGGTCTGTCAAGTATCTCCGGGATCATTCCCCTCTCGCATACCCAGGACGTCGGCGGGCCGTTGGCCCGCAGCGTTGGCGACCTGGCGATTCTGCTCGACGCCACCATAGGGGCCGATCCCGACGATCCGGCTACCGCGATCCTCGACGACTACGAGCTAGCAAGTTTCGCCGATTCCCTCGACGTGACATCGCTGCGCGGCGCCCGCTTCGGCAAGCTCAACGCCCTGTTCGAAAGCAATGCAGCCGAGGGAGCGGTCATCCGGGTCGTCAACGAGGCCATCGACCACATAGCTTCTCAAGGGGCGGAAGTCATCGACGTCACCATTCCGGGCCTCCAGGATTTGACCCGCAAGGCGTCCGTGATCAACTACGAGTTCAAGCACGACTTCATCGACTATCTGTCGGCGAATCCCGCCGCACCGGTTGCCTCTCTCGCCGAGGTGCTCGAGCTCGGCCTCTACCATCAGGCGCTCGACGCTCGCTTCCGGCTGCGCGAGCGGGTCGGTACGCGCGACGGCGCCGACTATCTCGCCGCCCTTCAATGGCGCACGATCTTGCGGGACGCCGTCGTCCAGGTGATGAACGACAGCGACCTCGACGCCCTCCTCTACCCCACGATGGTGAGCCGCCCCAGCCGTATCGGCGAGCCGCAGCGGGGCAGCAATTGCTCGTTGGCCCCCAATTCCGGACTACCGGCGATCTCCGTCCCGGCCGGTTTCACCCCCGACCTGTTGCCCGTCGGCCTGGAGATCCTCGGCCGCCCACTCTCCGATACCGAGCTCGTATCCTTCGCCTTCGCCTTCGAGCAAAGCACCGACCACCGCCGCGCCCCGGCCGTCACCCCGCCGCTGGTCAACGGCGCCGCGCCCCAGCCTCGAACCTTCCTGGCGCGCGTCAGCCTCGGCGCCGACAGCGAGGTCGGCGTTCGACCGTTTGCGTCCGCGACCTTCGTCTTCGACCCGGCCCGCAACACCCTGCGGTTTGATGTCACATTCGTCGAACTACCCGCGGATCAGGCCTACGGCGCCACCCTCCACATCGGCGAAAGCGGCCCAGCATTCGCCCGCGTCGCCACCCCCGGCGCCTTGACCAGCGACGGGATCCTCGACCTGACCCCGGTGCAACGACAAGCCGTTGACAACGGCGAGGTCTATCTCCGAGTCTTCGGCGCCCGGGACCCAGGCGGCAAAAACGCCGTCGGTCTGGCTTTCCGGGAAACGTCGACCAGACTCCCGCATAGTCGAAATCAGTTTTTCTGATTTCCCGCCACCTACCCCCGGCCTGTCGCTGCCTGCGGCAGCTCCCTGCCCGCTGGTCTCACAGGTTAAAGATTGGCGGCGGTCCGGATGACCTCTTCCAAACGATTGTTGCCGGCATGCACCGCCCACCAATCGAGCCGCATCGCGCCCGCTTGGACCACCGCCACCCTGCCACCTACGCGCAAAGCGGGCAGCGAAGGCGCCGTAGGCGCCGAGAGGTCGGGGGCGGGTGGCGGGAAATCAGGCGCCGCGCTCTTCGGCGCACCTACCTGACGAGACACCAGGAGTCCATGCTCAGGCAATATGGCGAACCATCGTGGTTCGTCTCGATCGGGTTCGGTTTCCTGTCAATGGTGCTCATCTGGCAAACCGTGATCATCAGCCCGAGATGGACCGAACCGGGCTGGCGCCTCCGAATCATCGCAGCCATCGGCATGGTATTGCCGCTGAGTATCCTCGCGCTGATCAACCCACGAATCTACCGGCGCGGTGCTCATCGCACGGCATTTGTCACCGGCGCAAGCGCCAACTTCCTCTGGTGGAGCTGCGTCGCGATCGCAATTACCGGTAGATTTGTCGCGGTGTTGTGGCTCTTCGCCCTCGTTCCCCTGGTGATCAGATTCTACGCGCCACTCGTGCGCAAGCTTCACAACCCGCCGCCGCAACTCGGCTGACGAATCCTGGGCGGTCTCGGCGACCCCCATCGTGAGGTCATCAACGGCGCGGCTGGCCGGGCTCCTCTCCCGGCAATACCAGCCGGTAGCGCCTGACGACCACCGTTCCGGCGGCATCCTGTCCGGGCATGAGAACCATATCGTCGCGGATGAACGAGTAGGTCGGGTGCGGGCGTGGCCCTTCGATCTCGCCTAGATAGCGGCCGTCGGCGTCGAATGCGTCGAGGATGGACTTGTTCCGGAAGCAA
>SMVB01054389.1_pt1 | contig 25035 bp, 22 predicted proteins | sample 2456461 | NCBI WGS metagenome assembly SMVB01 (sample SAMN11095934, study PRJNA526329) | marine sediment metagenome | biome: Marine sediment; feature: Surficial sediment; material: Deep marine sediment; isolation source: Hadal surficial sediment | place: Pacific Ocean | collected 2014-05 | depth...
ATCTGAGTGTGCCGCGCGCCTTGACGGCAGCGAGCGTGTCTCCACCGGCCTGCTGCGCCCCGCCTGTATCGGCGGCGGCGGTTGTGGTGGTGTCGTCATCACCAGCGCCGCAAGCTGCGAGAATCAGCGCCAGCACCGCAAGGAGCACTGCTAAACGTTTGATCATTTGGGAATTCCCTTCCTTCCTACAACGTTGCCTGAGCGATCCGTACCCGGATCGCATTCCCACTAAGGGATAGTCGAGCTAATTTAGTCGGCAGAAAAATAAAGGACCAACCTGGGAGATTCGCGCACCCGAAGGAATCGTTCCGCCCGAACCTCGCGACTCTCCACAAGCGACTCGCGACCGGCATCTGAACCAGACTGGGATCTGAACCAGCTGCTCTGGTTCAGATCCCCTGGGCGTGGAAGAAGACCCGCCGCTTCCTCGCCTGGTCGAGCTCGACAAAGAGAACACGCTGCCACTGGCCAAGGATCACCTCGCCGTCGACGATCGGAACCGTGACCGACGTTTGGCCGACAAGGAGCTGCCGACAGTGGGCGTGACCGTTCACGTACTCGTCCTCTTGCAGGTTCTCGGTGCGCAGCTCGTGATCGTCGTGCTCGTAGTAGGTGTCGACCGGGACCATGCCGGCGATCACCTTGCGAAAGTCGTTGAGGAACCCGGTCTCCGACTCATTGATCACAATCGATGTCGTCGTGTGTGGCGTGTAGACGGTGATCTGGCCGTGAGACACCTTGGAGCGGGCGACAACGTCGCGTACGAACTCGGTGAGATCCCAGAATTCCTCGGGACCATCGGTAGCGAAGTGCAGGGCTTCGGTACGGATCGCCGGTGCCTCGGATGCCGCAAGCAAAACCGGGGCTGCCACCGGCTCCTTGGTCGCCTTCCTGGTGACGATTCGTTCGTCCATGACCGTCCTGTGCGAGCTGAAGGCACCCTAACTTCGGCGGTAGCCTACCGGTTGGAAAAAGTCGTCAGTCATCAGTCATCAGTCGTCAGCCGAAGAAGTCGCCAGCCAGAGTCGAACCAGAACTGGACTCTTCTTGTCTTGCTGAAGGCTGAGGACTGAAGGCTGAGGACTCCTTCCTTGTATTGCTGAGGACTGAAGGCTGAGGACTCCTTCCTTGTATTGCTGAAGACTGAAGGCTGAGGGCTTCTTCCTTGACTTGCTGGAGGCCGGAGACCGGAGACTTCTTGCTGAAGGCTGAGGACTGGACTCTTGTTGTCTTGCTGGAGACCGGAGGCCTGAGACCGGAGACTTTGTTCTCTTGCTGAAGGCTGAGGACTGAAGACTGAGGACTCTCAGCCCGACGACTCAGACCTCTAAGACTGGGGACTCTCCTCTACAATCATCCCGTACGAGCAGAGGAGATCGCATGCCAGCGACCGTCATCCTCGGCACCCAATGGGGTGACGAGGGGAAGGGCAAGATCACCGATCTCTACTCGAAGACCGCCGACGTCGTCGTGCGGTACCAGGGCGGCAACAACGCAGGGCATACCATCGTCGTCGATGGAGAGCGGTTTGCGCTCAGCCTCATCCCATCCGGTGTCCTCTACCCCACCGTGACCCCGGTGATCGGAAACGGCACCGTGATCGACCCTGCCGTGCTCATCGAAGAGATGGACGAGCTGTCGGGCCGCGGCATCGACCCCACCCGGCTGCGGATCTCCGCCAACGCTCACGTGATCATGCCGTACCACCGCAAGATGGATGCCATCCTGGAGCGCTTTCTCGGTCAGCAGCAAATCGGCACCACCAAGCGGGGCATCGGGCCCGCCTACGTCGACAAGTACTCGCGGTCTGGGATCCGGATCCAGGATCTGTTCGACCCAAAGATCTTCAGGGAAAAGCTCGAAGTCAACCTCAAGGACAAGAATCGGCAGCTGCAGAAGGTGTACAACCAGCTCCCCCTCGACATCGACGAGATCTACGACGAGTACCTGGTCTATGCCGACCGGATCCAGCGGTATGTCACCGATACGTCGTTGCTGATCTGGCAGGCCATCCGTGACGGGAAAGACGTCCTATTCGAGGGAGCCCAGGGCACACTTCTCGACATCGATCACGGGACCTACCCGTTCGTGACATCGTCGAACCCGACGGCCGGCGGCGCGACCACGGGCTCGGGGATCGGCCCCAGGGACATCGACACCGTCATCGGAGTGGCCAAGGCGTACATCTCACGGGTTGGAACCGGTCCCTTTCCCACCGAGCTGCACGACGAGATCGGGGAGCGGTTGGTCGAAATCGGTGGCGAGTACGGAGTCGTCACCGGTCGCAAGCGGCGCTGCGGTTGGCTCGATGGGGTAGCGTTGAAGTACGCGGCCAGGGTGAACGGCCTCAGCGAGATCGCACTGACCAAGCTCGACGTGCTCTCCCACTTCGACACCCTCAAGATCGCCATCGCCTACGACTCGCTTGGTGAGCGCTACGAGGAGTTCCCCCGCCAGCAGCGAGTTCTGTACGACTGCGCTCCGGTGTACGAAGAACACGAGGGCTGGTCGACCGACATCACCGCAGTTCGTGAATACGACGACCTTCCAAAGGCTGCCCAGCGCTACGTGGAGCGGGTTGAGGAGCTCGCCGGAGTTCCGGTCACCTCGGTGGGCGTCGGGCCCGACCGCGAGGCGACATTGATGCGTACCGGATGAGGGTGCTGCTGCTGGGTGGTGGAGGGCGAGAGCATGCCCTCGGCTGGAAGCTTGCCCAGAGCCCGCTGCTCACCGAGCTCATTTCCGCTCCAGGCAATCCCGGCTTGGCCTCACTCGGCGAGACGGTGGACGTAAACCCTCTCGACCCGGAGTCGGTGGCCGCGTTTGCCTCCGAACGTGGAATCGATCTCGTCGTCATCGGCCCGGAGGCGCCGCTCGCCGCCGGCGTAGTCGATGCTCTCGACGCCTCCGGCATCCCCGCATTCGGACCCACCGCCTCAGGGGCGCGACTCGAAGCCTCGAAGGCCTACGCCAAGGAGATCATGGCAAGGGCCGGGGTGCCGACCGCCGCCGCCAGGGTCTTCACCGATGTCGACGTGGCCGACTCCTATCTCGACCAGATAGGAGGCCCGTACGTGGTGAAGGCCGACGGCCTCGCCGCCGGCAAGGGAGTGCTCGTCACCACCGACAAGGACGCCGCCAAGGCCTGGGCCACTGCCTGTCTCGGCGGTGCGTTCGGGGACGCCGGGTCCACGGTCGTCATCGAAGAGCATCTCGACGGGAGAGAGGTGTCGGTGTTCGCACTGGTCGACGGAGAGCGGGCGCTGCCCCTCGCCCCTGCACGCGACTACAAGCGGCTGCGCGACGCAGACGAGGGCCCCAACACCGGGGGAATGGGGAGTTTCTCACCGGTCGACGACCTGCCGCACGATCTCGTCGACCGCACCATCGTCGCTGTGATCGAACCCGTCCTCGACGCCCTTGCCGTCGACGATGTCTCATATCGCGGGTTCCTCTACGTCGGGCTCATGCTGACCGACGACGGGCCCAAGGTCCTCGAGTTCAACTGCCGCATGGGAGACCCCGAGGCGCAAGCGATCCTTCCCCTTCTCGACGAAGACCTTCTGGAGTTGCTGGCCGCAGCGTCCGCTGGCGCCCTCCCCGACCGGGCCCTCCGCTGGTCGGACACTGCGGCGGTGGATGTGGTGCTTGCTTCCGCCGGCTACCCGGCTGCCCCGGAGCGAGGCGCAGTGATCAGCGGGGTAGCAAACGCCGAGAACCACCCCGATGCGCTGGTCATCCACGCCGGAACCGCCGAGATCGATGCGGGGCTGGTCACCGCAGGAGGCAGAGTCCTCAATGTCGTCGGCCTCGGCGATACGGTTGAGGTGGCGCGGTCCGCCGCCTATGCGGCGGTGGACGAAATCGAGTTCGCCGGAATGCAGATGAGAACGGATATAGGAGCGTGACGCTTATCAGCCCTGACCACATGGCGACCAGTCGCAAGTCGCAAGTCACAAGCGCGAACCGACGGCCTTGCTTGCGTCTTGAGACTTGGGTCGTGCGACTCTGATGAAGGTTGCCATCCTGATGGGGTCCGAGAAGGACCAGACGGCGATGCAGGCTGCAGGCGATGTGCTCGCCGAAATCGGCATCGAGCACGACGTGCGCGTCATGTCGGCGCACCGGACACCGGATCGGGTCGCCGCCTTCGCCTCGGGAGCGCGGGACGCCGGGTATGGCGTCATCATCTGTGGCGCTGGCAAGGCGGCACACCTCGCCGGGGCCGTTGCCGCCCATACGACTCTCCCCGTCATCGGCGTCCCCATCGCGGCCGGCGGCCTGGGTGGTCTCGACGCTCTGCTCTCCACGGTGCAAATGCCAACCGGCGTCCCGGTTGCCACCGTCGCCATCGACTCGGCTGCTAACGCCGCCTACCTCGCAGCCGCCGTGTTGTCTTTGTCTGATGAGCGGATCGCCAAGGCGCTCGCCGACTACCGGGAAGGGCTCAAGGAATGATCGAGCGGTACTCGCTGCCCGAGATGGCGCTGATCTGGAGCGAGGAGAACAAGCTGGCGTTGTGGAAGGAGATCGAGGCGTTGGCCCTCGAAGCCTGGGCCGACCTCGGCGTCGTTCCCGCACATGCCGCCGCCGCAGTTCGCGCCGCGCCCGACGTGGATCCGGATGCGTGGAAGGAGCGGGAGGCGGTCACCAGCCACGACCTAGCGGCCTTCGTCGATGTGCTCGCTGACGGGGTAGCGATCGGCGGCGAATGGATCCATTACGGCCTCACCTCTTCCGACGTGCTCGACACCGCCGGCGGCGTGATGCTGCGCGACGCCGCTGATCTGCTTCTCACCCGTCTCGCCGACCTGTTCGCTGTGGTGAAGCGGAGAGCGCTGGAGAACAGGGATGTGCCGATGATCGGCCGGACCCATGGAATGTGGGCGGAGCCGATGCCATTCGGTCTCAAGCTCGCCACCTGGGCGTTCGAGATCGGCCGCGACTATGACCGGATGCGGCACGCCAGGAACGCGGTTGCGGTTGGCAAGATTTCTGGAGCGGTCGGGACTTATGCGCATACCCCCCCTGAGGTCGAGGCCTACGTCTGCGGAAGCCTCGGGCTCGGGACCGAGCCTGCGTCATCTCAGATCACGCATCGAGACCGGCACGCCGAGTTCCTTTCCACCATCGCCATCGTCGGCGCCTCTCTCGAGCGCTTCGTCACTGAGATCCGCAACCTTCAGAGGAGCGAGCTCGGCGAAGCGAGCGAGGCATTCGGAGACCGGCAAAAGGGCTCGTCATCCATGCCGCACAAACGCAACCCGATCGCCTCGGAGAACATCACAGGCATCGCCAGGCTGTTGCGCGGCTACGCCTTGGTCGGGATGGAGAACGTAGCCCTGTGGCACGAGCGCGACATCAGCCACTCGTCTGCGGAGCGGATCGCGCTCCCCGATGCCACCGGGCTCCTCTACTTCGCGCTCGTCCGCGTCAGCAACCTCATCGACGGGTTGGATGTCGACACCGCACGCATGGCAGAGAACCTGGAGGCAACCAGGGGCCTCGTCTACTCCCAGGCGGTCTTGCTGGCGCTTGCCGAGAAGGGGCACAGTAGGGACGAGGCGTATCGGATCGTGCAACGGAATGCGATGGCGACGTGGGACGAAGGTGGATCGCTGCAGGCGCGCCTCGCCGCCGACCCGGAGTGTGACCTCACCAACGAGGAATTGGCGGCGAGTTTCTCGACCGAGCGCGCCTTCGCCAATACCGGCGTCGTCTTCGAACGCCTGGAGGAACTCGAGCTCTGACAGCGGCCCTGCGAACCCTGGGCTCGGGGGACCGCCCTGCGACCCTGGGAGCCCAGGGTTCGCAGGGCCGGGGCGAACCCTGGGCTCGGGGGACCGCTCTCCGGACCTGGGAGCCCAGGGTTCGCAGGGCCGCGGCGATACTCATCGCTGATGGAGGCCGCGGGTAACCTCCGCGCCGTGCACACGCTGGAGCACATCTCGTCGGGGAAGGTTCGTGAGATCTACTCCGTCGCCGACGACCGGCTGGTGATCGTCGCCACCGATCGAATCTCCGCGTTCGACGTGATCCTCGACGAGCCCATCCCTGACAAGGGCAGGGTGCTGACCGGGCTGTCGCTGCACTGGCTCGGTCTCCTCGATACGCCGAACCACCTGCTGTCTGCCGGTATCGGCGACATTCCCGGCCTGACGCCCAGGGAGCGCGCCCACCTCGCCGGACGGACGATGGTGGTGCGCAGAGCCGAGGTCATCCCCATGGAGTGTGTGGTGCGGGGGTACTTGTACGGGTCGTCGTGGGATGAATACGCCGCCGGCGGCGGCCCCACCACCGAGCACCTGTCGCCGGGACTGCAGCAGGCGAGCCGGCTCCCCGAGCCGATCTTCACCCCTGCCACCAAAGCCCAATCCGGTCACGACGAGAACCTCACCGAACCCGACGCCCGCGCCCTCGTGGGGGATGTCGTGTACGAGGAGCTGCGTCGCCGCAGCATCGATCTCTACCTGCGAGGAGCCGAACACGCCGCCGAGCGCGGGATCATCCTCGCCGACACCAAGTTCGAGTTCGGGACCGTCGCCGGCGAGCTCATCCTCATCGACGAGATCCTGACGCCCGATTCCTCGCGCTACTGGCCCGCCGACGCCTGGGCGACGGGCACCACCATGCCGTCATTCGACAAGCAGCCGGTGCGGGACTGGCTCGAAGGGCAAGACTGGGACAAGAGACCGCCAGCCCCTCCCCTGCCCGAAGACATCGTCGCCGACACCAGAAGCCGGTATATCGAGGCCTTCGAGCGACTGACGGGAAGAAGCTTTGGAGGGTACGTCGCTGCCGCCGGGGGCCTGGAGTGAGGTTCCGCGTCCGGATCACTCGTCGCGACGGAATCGCCGACCCCGAGGGAACCACGACTGCCCATGCGCTCCGAGAGCTTGGCTACCAGGAAGTCACCGGCGTGTCCTTTGGGCGGGACATCCTCGTTGACCTGGACGTCGACGACGAGACCGAGGCAATCGGAAAAGTCGTCGAGATGTGCGAGCGATTACTCGCCAACCCCGTCATCGAGGAGTTCACCGTGGAATTGCTTTCGTGAGAACCGCCGTCATCGTCTTTCCCGGGTCTAACTGCGAACACGATGTCGCCCACGTGTTGCGCTCGCTCGGTGCCGAGCCCGAGCTCGTTTTCCACCGCGACCGCGACCTGACCGGTGCAGACGGGATCGTGCTCCCCGGCGGGTTCGCCCACGGCGACTATCTGCGTACCGGCGCCATCGCCCGGTTCTCGCCGGTGATGGCAGAGGTCGAACGCCACGCCGCGGCGGGAACGCCGGTGATCGGGATCTGCAACGGGTTCCAGATCCTCACCGAGGCAGGCCTGCTGCCGGGGGCGATGGTGGCCAACCGCGGCCTGCGATTCATCTGCAGGCACGTGCTGGTCCGGGTGGAGTCCACCGACAGCGTGCTCACTCGGAACGCAGACGTCGGAGACGTGCTGCGGATCCCGCTCAACTCGTACCAGGGCAACTTCGTGCTCGACACCGACCGGCTCGCCGCCCTCGAGGAACGAGGCGGGGTCTTGCTCCGGTACGTCGACGAAAAGGGACATCCCGATCACACGATCAATGGAACAACCATCGCCGGCATCGCCAATGCTGCTGGGAACGTTGCAGGGGTGATGCCACACCCGGAGCGGGCGAGCGAGAGACTCCTCGGATCCTCGGATGGCCTGGTGCTCCTCGAGTCGTTCGTGGCCTCGATGGCCAAGCTCCCAGCATGAGCGAATCGCGGCACCGCCAACTCGGCATGACAGACGATGAGTACGCATCGGTGGTTGCAGTCCTCGATCGACCGCCTGCCGATGCCGAGCTTGCCATGTACTCGGTGATGTGGTCGGAACATTGCTCCTACAAATCCTCCCGTCATTGGCTCGACCGGTTCCGCAGCGACTACCCGTGGGTCGTCCTCGGCCCTGGTGAGAATGCCGGGGTCGTCGACCTCGGGGACGGCTGGCTTGCCGCGCTCCGGATCGAATCGCACAACCACCCTTCCTTCGTCGAGCCATACCAAGGTGCGGCGACCGGTGTCGGCGGCATCCTGCGCGACATCTTCACAATGGGGGCCAGACCAGTAGCGGTATGGGACTCGATCCGCTTCGGGCCGCTGACCGACTCCAAGAACCGCTACCTGTTCGGAGGGGTTGTTTCGGGTATCGCCGGCTATGGAAATGCGGTCGGGGTCCCGACTCTCGGAGGTGAGGTCGAGTTCGCCGAACCCTTCTCGAACAACCCGCTGGTCAACGTGATGGCCCTGGGGCTGATGAAAAGAGATCAGTTGGTGACTCGCGCCGCGGTAGGGGTGGGCAACGTCGCCATTCTCCTCGGAGCGTCGACCGGACGCGACGGCATCGGTGGTGCCTCGATCCTCGCCTCGACCTCGTTCGACGAGGATTCGGGCGCCAAGCGGCCCTCCGTACAGGTCGGCGACCCATTCGAGGAGAAGAAGCTGATCGAGGCTTGCCTCGAGCTCTACGAAAAGGACCTCGTAGTCGCCATCCAGGATCTCGGTGCGGCAGGGATCTCCTGTGCCACGTCCGAGTCGGCTGCTGCCGGCGGGATGGGCATGGACGTTGACCTCGACCGGGTGCACCTCCGCGAGACAGCGATGACGGCGGCGGAGATCCTTCTCTCCGAATCCCAAGAACGGATGTTGGCGATCGTCGAACCGGGAGATGTCACAGATGTGCTTGCCGTCGCCGAGAAGTGGGAGATCAACGCATCCGAGATCGGCACCCTAACCGAGGGTGAGACGCTCGTGGTAACGATGAACGGCGTACAGGTCGCCTCGGTTCCCGCGGCATCGCTCGCTGAGAACGGGCCCCGGTACCGGCGGCCGGCGGAGCGGCCGGCCGATCTCGACGCAATCTGGGCTGATGCACCGATGCTGCCTGGCGTCGTCGATGTCGCCGCCAGCGTGCTGAGAATGCTCGACGATCCGGCCCTGGCCGACCGATCGTGGGTCTCCGAGCAATACGACCACATGCTATTTCTTCAGACCATCGTCGAACCCGGTCACGACGGGTCACTGCTTCGCATCAGAGGCACGACGAAAGGACTGGCCGTTTCCACCGACGGCGACCCGCTGCGCTGCTTTCTCGACCCGCACCGCGGCGCGGAGCGGATCGTCTACGAGTCGGCTCTGAACGTGGCGGCGACGGGGGCAGGGCCGTACGCGCTCGTGGACAATTTGAACTTCGGCAATCCGGAAAAGCCCGAGGTCATGTGGCAGTTCATCGAGACCGTCGAGGGTGTGGCGGCTGCGTGCGAATCCCTCGCCGTGCCCGTCGTCGGCGGAAACGTCTCTTTCTACAACGAGACAGACGGGGTCGACATCCACCCGACTCCGGTAGTGGGGATGCTCGGCTTCTGCGACCCGATGCCGGCCAGCCCACCACGCCTGGATCGCGCACGACACGGGATGGAACTATGGCTGATCGGCCCCGAGTCCGGGAAGGACTTTGCCGGCTCGGCTTACACCAGGATCGTGCTCGACCACCTTGGGGGACGTCCAGAGGCCGTCACGCCGGACATCGGCAACGCCGTGGTGGCCCACGCCACCCGGCTCGCCTACCTCGTGCCCGTTCTGCACGACGTCTCTGCCGGCGGTCTCGCCGTCGCCGTCGCCGAGATCTGCATCCGATCCGGTGTTGGCGCCGCGGTCGCCGAACCAACCTGGGAGCTGCTCCTCGACGAGGCACCGAGCCGGTTCCTCGCCGTCGTGCCCCCTGGTGCCGACCTTGGCATCCACGACGTCCCGGCGCGCCGAATCGGTGTGATGGGCGGTGACGAGATCGACTTTGGCAGCTTCGGATCACTACCTCTCGACGACGCAACAAGGGTGTGGCGAGAAGCGATCCCACGCAGGATGGACCACATTTCGTCTCTCCCGGCGAAGCCGGGGAAACGCGGGGGCGGGCAACGACGATGAGGGCTGCATCTTCGTCTCTCCCGGCGAAGCCGGGGGAGACGCGGAATCGCCCCCGGCGATTCCGCAGAGGGGGCTTTGGGGGATTGTGGGATCACGTGAGCTCAGCCGCGCGCAGAAAGCTCCCAAAACCCCTTCCGCTCAGCGGCAGAGCCGCCTCGCACCGCCCGCTTCGTGGGAGAGGCAAGATTGGCTCGTCCAATTATCGCGCCCCTTTCGGTAGGTTCTAGCCATGGACTCCACTGAGACCAGCGCCCCGGTCTGTTACCGGCACCCTGACCGCATCACGGGACTGTCGTGTTCCCGCTGCGGAAAGAACATATGCGTCGAATGCAGCAGCGACGCAGCAGTGGGCCAGCTGTGTCCGGAGTGCGCCTCATCGACGGGCCGGCATCGGGTCGTTCGCGCCAGGAACCTGACCGGGCGGGCGTCGTTCGCCACCGCACCGGTGAGTTTCTCCATTCTGGCGATTACTGTGGCCATCTGGCTGATCGGAGTGGTCGCCCCCGCTGCGAATGACTGGCTGTTCCAAAACCTCGCCCAACACAACCTGCTGGTCGCCGCCGGGGAGTGGTGGCGGATCTTCACCGCCGCCCTGCTCCACGCTCCGTTGAATTCCTCGTTCGGTCTTTTCCACATTGGGTTCAACATGTACTTGCTGTACTTGCTGGGACCCCGAATGGAACAGCAGGTGGGCTCACCTGCCTTCGCCGCGCTGTACGTTGCCGCCGCCGGCACGGGCGGCCTGGTGTCGTTCCTACTCGGGGATCCCTTCCAGATCGGCATCGGGGCATCAGGCGCCATCTTCGGTCTGGTGGGCGCCTGGCTGGTCGCTTCCTGGAAGACCCGGCAGACGCCCGGCGGCCGAGCAATGTTCAACCAGCTGATGTTCTTCGTGCTTCTCAACGCGGTATTGGGATTCGCCATCAGCAACATCGACTGGCGCGCTCACCTTGGCGGCCTTCTCGCTGGCATGGGGATCGCCTACCTGTGGTCGATTTTCGCGGTTGGCAAGCCAAATGCCGTTGGGATCAGAACGGCTATCGCCACCGCGGTGATCGCCTTCGATCTCGCCGCGGTGTTGTTGCTGTAAGAGGCTCCGCAATACGGTGAGATCCAATCTCTGTCGGCATGGCCATTTTGCGGAGCCGTGGCCCGAGCGGCCCGCCCAGGCGGCAAGAGCGGGAAAAATGGCGCTCCGCTTCTATCGAGGTGACCGGTCACTATCGGTGCGCGCTGCAAAAGCCAACCGTCGAAAGTCCAGAATCGAGGTCCTGATTGCTGGCTGATTGCCCAGAACTGAGGCTCGTCTCTCCTACACTCGCCCTCGATGGAGGCCCACCTCGACCTCAGTTCCCTGTCGCGACCGGGGGAGGCTTGTGGCGTCTTCGGCATCTTCACCACAGAAGCGGATGCGGCTCATACGACCTACTTTGGTCTTTTTGCCCTTCAACATCGTGGCCAGGAGAGCGCAGGCATTGCCGTCTCCGACGGCGACACCCTCACCGTTTACAAGGACATGGGGCTGGTCGCCCAGGTGTTCAACGAGACAACACTGACGGCGCTCTCTGGTGGAATCGCCATCGGTCACACCCGGTACTCGACGACGGGGTCGAGCGTATGGGAGAACTCGCAGCCGGTGTATCGCCAGATCGGCGACAACGGCATCGCCCTGGCGCACAACGGGAACCTCACCAACACCACATCCCTCGCCGCCCTGGTTCAGAACGGGTCCGCCACGACAGACTCAGAGTTGATGACGGCCCTCATCGCCGAGCGGATGGACGATCACCGGGAGGATCTCGGGACCGCTCTCGCCTCGGTGCTCCCCGGGTTCGAGGGCGCGTACACGCTGACGATCTTGGACAGGAACCACCTCGTAGGGGTCCGTGATCCGTACGGGTTCCGGCCCCTCTGCCTCGGCACCACGGACCACGGGTGGGTACTCGCCTCCGAGACGGCAGCCCTCGACCTCGTCGGGGCTCGCTTCGTTCGAGAGCTCGCGCCCGGCGAAATGGTGATCATCGACGATGATGGGGTCACCAGCGTTCACCCGTTTCCTGCGGTCCAGGAACGGCTGTGCTTGTTCGAGTTTGTCTACTTCGCTCGACCCGATTCGATGCTGCGGGGACAGAACATCCACCGCGCCCGGCGCCGGATGGGAGCCACCCTCGCCGAGCAGGCGCCTGTGGAGGCGGATGTGGTGGTGCCGGTGCCGGAATCTGGGATCCCGGCGGCACTGGGTTTCGCCGAGGCCGCCGGCATCCGCTACACAGTCGGCCTGGTCGAGAACCGCTACGTCGGACGGACGTTCATCCAGCCTGCCCAGGCGCTCCGCGACCGCGGGGTCCGCCTCAAGCTCAATGCCATGCCGGCCGAGCTCGAGGGCAAGAGGGTGATCCTCGTCGACGACTCGATCATTCGCGGCTCCACGACCCGGCAGCTCATCCATCTCGTTCGGGAGGCGGGCGCCACCGAGGTGCATCTCCGTATCTCATCGCCTCCGTATCGATGGCCGTGTTTCTATGGCATGGACACCGGCGACCGGTCGACCCTGCTGGCCGCGGGCCGCGACGTCGATGAAATCGCCGCCTTCCTCGACGTCGACACCCTCGCTTACCTAGAGCTCGATCGGCTCCTCGAAGCGACTGGAGTCGACGGTGCCGGCTTCTGCACAGCCTGTCTCTCCGGTTCGTATCCAACCGAGGTTCCACCTGCGGATGTCAAATTGGTGCTGGAACGCGCCTGATGACGACGTATCGTGACGCCGGCGTGAATCTCGACAAAGCACAGGAGCTGATCGAACGGATCGGCTGGCGGGTTACGGCAACGTGGACCGACGACGTTATCGGCGGTTTCGGCGGCTTCGCCGCCGGAATCCGGGTCCCACCCGGGTATGAAAAGCCAGTGCTGATGATGGCGACCGACGGCGTCGGCACCAAGGCTGAGCTGGCACGCATCACCGGCCTGGTCGAGGGCCTCGGCTACGACCTGCTCGCCATGGTCGGCGACGACCTTGCCGCAGCCGGGGCCACCCCGATTGCGCTTCAGGATTACATCGCCATCGGCTTCCTCGATCTCGACAGGGTGGAGGCCATCGTCGAGTCGATCGCCAATGCTTGCGATGACTCCGACGTGGCGCTCCTCGGAGGGGAGACCGCCGAACATCCAGGGATACTGGAAGGGGACCGCTTCGACCTGGCTGGGACCGCGCTCGGAATCGTCGACCTTGGCGACGAAATCGACACCACGGCAATCACCGTGGACGATGTGATCATTGGAGTGCACAGCCCCAACCTCCGCGCCAACGGCTTCTCGCTGGTTCGCGCTCTCATTGTCGACCAACTCGACCTCGATGCCACCTTTCCGGGCACCGACCGGCCTGGGGCGGAAGTATTGCTGGCACCATCGGTCATCTACGCGCCTGCCGCGGCCAATGCCCTGGCACGGGCCAAGCCCCACGCGTTCGCCCACATCACAGGGGGCGGGCTACCCAACAACGTCGGCCGCATCCTTCCCGGTGGCACGAGTGCAATCATCGAGCGCAGCCGTTGGAAGGTCCCAGACGTGTTTGCCGTTCTCAAGGACCTGGGTTCGATCGAGGACGAAGAGATGTTCCGGACGTTCAACATGGGGATCGGCTTCGTAGCCATCGCCGCAGAGGAGGACGTCGACCGGATCACGAAGGGCTTCAAGTCGCACGACCACGAGGTTTCGGTCATAGGCCGCATCGTCGAGGGCGATGGCGGGGTAGAGATCAAGTGAGTCGCAAGTCGCAAGTCGCAAGTCAACCTGGCGACGAGCCAACTGGGAACTGGGAGCGAGCGCAGCGAGCCCTAAGGTCGTGATGCATCGCCTGCTACGGACCATCGACCGGTGAGGGCAACATGCCAGACGAGCGGGAGTGGCCCAAGGTCAAATCAACGATCTACTCCTGGCTGTGGAAAAATCCGGCGTCGAACAGCCTCGTCGTGGCTCTCGCTCACCTTTCCTCGGGTGACCGGACCCTCGACATCGGATGTGGCCCCGGCGCCGCGGTGCGCCGGGCCGCTCGGATCGTGACCAAGGGCCGGGCAGTGGGGGTGGACCGTTCCCAGGCCATGGTCGCCATCGCCCGGCGTCGGGCAGAGGGTCTAGAAAACGTCGAATTCGAGGTTGGCGCCGTCGAGGCGCTTCCCTTTCCCGACGACACCTTCACCGTCGTTTGGACGGTGTCCGCTTTCCATCACTGGACGGACCCAGTAGCCGGTCTCGAGGAGATCAGACGCGTGCTCACCCCCGGCGGCCGGCTGATCATCGTCGAAGCGCAGACCTCTGGCGAACATGGGCTCAGTGCGGCAGGGGCCGAGAAGCTCCGCGCCGAACTTCTGAGACACGAGTGGGTCCAACCGGTCATGAGCCGCCACCAAAAGGAGTTCGTAGTCAGCGCACACGCTCGATGAGGGTTGGAGTTCCCCTACTCGCCGCAGGTGCTGCCGCCGTTGACCGAAATCACCGTACCGGAGGGATCAACGCTGGTGCTGAACCCCCACAGCAGGTTCTGGTCGGCGGGATCGACGTTTGACACCCATGCCCCCGCCGATGGATCGAAGGGGTCATCGTCGATCACAACCGACGGAATCTCAGTCTGCAGGTCCAGATTCGTCGACCCGTAGCTGATCCCCTCGACGGTAGCCAAGGCAGGGGTTCCACCGAAGTAGTAGTACCCGAAGAAATGCTCGGTACCGGGGGCGGCGTGGGTCGTCGCACCGTTGGTGAACAGCAGGGTGAGCGCGGAGCCGAATCCGCTGGCGCTCGTGCCCCACTCGACACCGCGCACCTCTGGCTCTGGGCACACCCCGTACGGGCTGGAGAGGCCGTCGATCCACCCGGTGTCCAGGTCGGGAGGTCCCAGGACCGCCGTGGCGTAGGCGATGGCCACTTCCGGTGTGGCGCCGAAGCCAACACCACCGATCCCGTCGTCGGCAAGTATCAGCGGGTCCAGCGCCACCGTGGTCGTTGTGGTCTCGGCAACGGTGGTGGTGGTCTCCGCTCCCGTGGTCGTGGTTTCCGCGGCCGTTGTGGTCGTCTCCGCGGCCGTTGTTGTGGTCTCCACCGCCGTGGTCGTGGTCTCGGCTGAGGTTGTCGCGGTTGACGGCGCCGCATCGCCGCCTTCGTCGTTCAGGAACAACAAGAGCAGCAACACGATCACCAAGAGGAGGATGAGCCCACCGATTCCCAATGTGATGTTGCGGATCAGCTGGTTGTCCATCACCCAAACTCTAGGCGTCGCCTATGGCGCTGCGAGTTAGGCCGCCGCACGGCAGGTTCGTCTGTTGGACCGAACCGGCAATGGGTCCGGCTCCCGCTACCGTCGGTGGGATGAAGCCGCTGGTCGCCGTGCTCGCCGGCGGGAGCAGCTCTCGCATGGGTCGTGACAAGGCTCTCGTCGACGCGGATGGGTTGCCGATGCTGCAACGGGTGATCGCCGCCGGACAATCCGTTGGCGACGTCGTGGTCGTTGGCAGAGCACCTTCCGACGGGCTCGACGGCATACCCGATCTTCGCGTCGGCAAGTTGGGGCCACTCGCCGGCCTGGAGGCAGCTCTCGTTCACGCCGACGGGCGCGACGTCATCCTCGTCGCCGTTGACCAACCATTCGTTCGTGCCGACACGCTGCTTCGGTTACACCAGACCCGGGGCGATGCCGTCGTGCCGGTCGACGGCGGGTGGGAGCAGGTGACGTGCGCCGTCTACCGCAAGGCGTGCCTACCGATCGTACGAGCGGCCCTCGATGATGGCGTCCTCTCCATCCTGGCCATCCTCGACCGGCTGTCGGTCACCCTCGTCGAGCGAGACGAGTGGGGGTCGTGGGGCGAAGACGGTCGCTCCTGGTTCAGCGTCGACACGCCGGATGCGCTCGCCGTCGGTCTGGAGCGCTTTGGCGGACGGTGATCACCTCTACGCTCCCATCATGGATTCAATCACCACCGAGCGTCGTGGCCAGGTTGCCATCGTCTGGCTGGATCGTGCCCGGAAGCTCAACGCCTTCGCCCCGAAGTTCTGGACCGAGTTCCCTGCAACGATCGAGGAGCTTGGTGCAGACGAAGAGATTCGGGCCATCGTCGTCGCCGCCAAGGGTCGGGTTTTCACGGTCGGCCTCGACCTAGAGGCGTTCGCAATGGCGCTATCAGCAGGGAGCCTCGACTCCGACGCGGTCGACCCACCCTCGCCGGCGGCGCACCGAGCGGCAACCCGCAAAATGATCAAAACCATGCAGCACACGGTGTCCTCGGTCGCCGAGTGCCCGAAGCCGGTGATCGCAGCCATCCACGGCTACTGCATCGGGGCGGGTGTCGATCTCATCACGGCGTGTGACATCAGGTATGCGGCAACGGGCTCGACGTTCTCCATCCGCGAGACCCGCCTCGCCTTGGTCGCCGACGTGGGGACCTTGCAACGGCTTCCACGCATCATCGACCCGGGCAGTGTCGCTGAGCTTGCGTTTACCGGCAGGGATTTCGACGCCGGTGAGGCGGCATCACTCGGCCTGATAAGCAAGATCCTGCCCGATGCCGATGCCACGCTCGAGGCGGCGATGGAAACGGCTGAGCTCATCGCCGCCAACTCCCCGCTTGCGGTGCAGGGCACGAAAGCGGTCCTCAGAGCAGGCGATGGTCGCACGATCGACGAGGCTCTGGACTATGTCGCACTGTGGAATGCCGCCTTCCTGCACTCCGACGACATCCAAGAAGCGCTTGCGGCGTTCGCCGACAAACGAGAACCGAAGTTCCAAGGGAAGTAGACCGGGTTTCCGCCTCGCCGACCCAGCTGTTGCCTCGCTGATACCATGACGATATGACAGGGACCCCCCGAGACGCTCGTAGGAACCTCTTCGCCGCTCCGTAGCGGCGCCAGCGACCTCGTCCAGAGCATTTACGAAGGAGGCTTTCCCGTGATCGACCTTGCAACCCGTTTACACAACACCATCGCACCCGTCATTACCTTCCAACATGAGATCGAAGTAGTCGACGGCCAGGGAACCTGGATCACCGACGTCGATGGCAAGCGTTATCTCGATTTCGCCTGCGGCATCGCCGTCAACAACCTCGGCCATCGCCCGCCAACCGTAGAAGCCGCGGCGAAGGATCAGCTCAGCAAGCTTTGGCACGCCGGGGGTGCGTTCCTCTACGACTCGCTGGTCACCGCGGGGGAGCGCATCATCGAGGTTGCACCCGACGGCATCGAGAAGGTGCTGTTCATGAACTCGGGAGCCGAGTCCGTGGAGGCGGCCGTCAAGCTCGCCAAGAAGACGTCGGGCCGCCAGGGCGTCATCGTCTTCCGAGGAGGTTTCCACGGCCGCACCATGGGCTCGGTCTCCTATACCACCTCGCGGGTCAAATATCGCCAGGGGTATCACCCCGTCATGCCTTCGGTGTTCATAACGCCGTATCCCCATCCCTACCGCTGGGGCATGTCCCAGGAGCAGGCCAACGCTTATGCCCTCAACGAGTTGCGCCTCACCTTCAAGCATGTGATCACGCCCGAGGAGGTGGCGGCATTCCTGATCGAGCCGCTCCAGGGCGAGGGGGGTTACTACCCGGCCAGTCGCGAGTTTCTCGGCGCTATCCGTGAGATCGCCGACGAGCACGGGATCTTGCTCATCCTCGACGAGATACAGACAGGGTTCGGCCGTACCGGTGACTGGTTCACCAGCCAGGTGTACGACATCCGCCCCGACGTGCTGGTCATGGGCAAGGCGATCGCCAACGGCCTGCCGCTGTCGGCGGTCGGGGCGTCACAGGCGCTGCTCGCCAAATGGGAGCCCGGCTCCCATGGCACGACCTTTGGCGGGAACCCGATCTCGTGCGCAGCATCGGCGGCGACGGTGAACGCCCTAAAGGACGTGATCCCCGGAGTGGCGGAACGTTCGGACCACGCCTTCACTCGGCTCGGTGACCTCCAGGAACGCCACGGCACCGTCGGTGACGTGCGGGGCCTGGGGTTGATGATCGGGGTCGAGCTGGTAGGCGCCGATCGGACGCCGGATCCAAAGGCATTTCCAGCCATTGCCTCCTACGCCGTCGACCATGGGCTGGTGATCTTGAACTGCGGACCCGACGGAAACGTCATCCGGTTCGTCCCACCACTCAACGTGTCGATCGACGACCTGGATGCCGGCATCAACATTCTGGATGACGCCCTCAGCGCATACGAGGCGTCCTAGAGGCTCCGCAAATACGGAGAATCCGGTCTCTGTCACCGCGGGCATGTGCGGAGCCGTGGCCCGAGCGGCCCGCCGCGAAGCGGCAAGAGCGGGAAAAATGGGGCTCCGCAGTAGGACCCGATCCGGAAAATTTGCAATGTCGGCGTAGTGGAAATAGAGTATGGGGTGCCCAACGACTTCGAACCTATTTTCGCGCGGCCTGGCCAAGAACCGCGTGTGCGGGTTTTACAATCCTTTCCGGAGGTCCCCGATGTCCGACATCATGAAAGCCAGTCGCCCTCAAGGGCGGTCGCGTCGACCAAAGACGTACGCCACCGGGCGTGTCTGTTCATCTAAGTCTTGTAGGACTGTCCTGTCTCAATACAACCGTGCTGACTTCTGCCACGTGCACAAGCCGGTCAAGTACCCGCGCCTCCGCGGCGTCCTCACTCAGAACTGAGTCACCGGTCCCCAGTCACAGGTCCCCAGCGGAAGCCGTTGAGGGCGCGCACCGATAGCGACCGGTCGTCTCGACGGAAGTGGAGCCATTTTCCCGCGGTTGGGTGCGGCCGCTCGGGCCACGGCTAGCTCTCCCTGCGGCCCGCCCTGCGGCGTCCCACCACATCCTCGATACCGCCCTCGCCCGGCCAGAAGAGCCCGATGAGAGCAAATCCCAAGGCCAGTACGAGCGGCCAGTAGGGGAACCGGGTCAACAACGTGGGTCCGGCCGACCGCATCGCAAGGTCTCCGAACAACACCGCCTCTTCATAGAGAGCGGTTTTCTCCCCAACGGATCCGTCTGCGGTGATGAAGGTCGAGCGACCGGTGATTGCGGCGTGGACCAGGTCTTGCCCGATGGCAGCGGCGTTGACCCTGGTCATGTCGATCAGCTGGTCGGAAGCGGCGGTCTCGCCGAACGAGCTTTCGTTTGTGCTGACGACCATCATCTGGGCGCCGTTGGCGGCGATCGACTGGATGCTCCGAGCAAACGCACCTTCAAAGGAGATCACCGAGCCAAGCCCATCCTCTCCGATCTGGAAAACGACAGGCTCGGTTCCAGAGATCATGTCGCGTGGCACCTGGTCTAGCTGGGGAATGAAGCCGAGCAGGCCGCGAAGCGGCACGTATTCGCCGTACGGAACGGGGTGCCGTTTCCAATACTCGCCAAGCTTGATCCCATCAGGCGAGTACAGGACGTTGACGTTCACGAAGGAGTCTGGTTCGACGATCCGCGTGCCGGACACCAGGAAGTAGGCACCAATCCGCGATGCCTGCTCGATGATCGCTCCCTGCACCGCGTCGTTCCCGCCTGGCTCGTAGGGAGTCCCCGTGGCGTTCTCCGGCCACACCACAAGGTCGGCACCCCCATCGGGGATCGTCTCGGTCAGCCGGAGATGCGACTCGTAGATGCGACGGTTCTCGTTCTGGCAATGCACCATCGGGCACGGGGAGTTTCCCTGGACGATCGCCACCCGCATCGGCGTCCCGTCGGCGCTGGGGGCGAAGAGGCTCCCGGCGATGGCGAGCAGCAGGATCACCACCGCGGGATCAACGACAAACCGCCAGTTGTGGACGCGGTCCTCAAACATCAGGACCACCCCGGCGGAGAGGGCTATCGCCAGCATGCTCCAGCCCACAGGCCCAACCCATTGGACGGTTCCGAGCAATGGGGAAAACCCGGCCGCGCTGTACCCGATGTTCCCCCAAGGGAAGCCGCCAAACGGGAACCGGGCGCGAATGAACTCCATCCCGACCCACGCTCCGATGGCGATCAACCACCACCGCCATGCCGGCCAAAGACGAAAGGACCACACGATGAAGCCATAGGCGGCGAAGTAGGCGCCGAGGGCGATGGTGAGAGGGAACCAGGCGATGAACCCGAGGACGGAGATCCAATACAGAAGCCCGCCGAAGAAAACGCTCCCCCACAGAAAGCCGAGAGCAACAGCATCGGGCCCGCGCTCAACCCGTCGAATGGCCCAGAAGAACGGGATCGGGGCGATAAATGCCAGCAGACCGAGATCGAGTGGCGGAAAGGCGGCCCACAGCAGCAGCGCGCTCAGCAGGACGGCAAGGTATGGAGCCATGGCGCGGAGAGCGTAGTGAGGGAGAGGATTTGAGCTCCGAGCCAGTCCTGCCTCTCCCGCAAGCGGCAGCGCCGCGGGGGAGGCGCGAGCAAGCGCAGCCTGCGAGCAGAGGGGGCTTTGGGAGCTTGTCGATCGCGATCGAGCTCATCCAACCACTGCTCCCCCAAATCCCCCTCTGTATTGCTACCCCGCGTCTTGCGCGCTTCGCGACGACAGCGAGCCCTCCTCTACTCTTCGGTCCATGACTGATCTCGAGATCGCCGTCGCCGCAGCGCGGGCAGGAGCGGCGATCGTCGCCGACGGCTTCGGACGCGCCGTCGAGGCCGAGTACAAGGGCCGATTCGACCCCGTGACCAAAATCGACCGGGCATCAGAGGAAGCGATAGTCGACATCATTCGAGCCGGGCGCGGTGACGATGACATCGTTGCCGAGGAGGGAGGGGGGATGGAGTCCGGCGGTCGTCAATGGTTCATCGATCCGCTCGACGGAACCGTGAACTTCATCAGAAACATCCCACACCTCTCCGTCAGTATCGCCCTGTGGGACGGCGCTACACCGCTGATAGGCGTCGTTTTGGATCCATTCCGAGACGAATGCTTCACCGCCGAGGCCGGTGCGGGTGCCGAGCTCAACGGTGTCGCGATCCAGGTTTCCCCGACCGAGCATCTCGAGCAGGCCATCGTCGCGACCGGGTTCCCGTACGACCACGGGGACCACGCTGCCGAGTACGCCGCAGTAGTCGGGTCGGTCCTGGAGGTGGTGAACGGGATCCGACGCTTCGGGTCGGCCGCTCTCGATCTGGCGTGGGTGGCCGCAGGACGATTCGATGGCTATTGGGAACTCGGTGTGTCACCTTGGGACCAAGCTGCAGGGATCCTTCTCGTTCGGGAGGCGGGTGGAAGGGTCACCGATCCCTTCGGTGCCGACTCGCTCCCCGGAACCCGGTTGGTGCTTGCGTCGAACGACGTCCTTCACCGACCGTTGGCGGACAGAGTCGCCCCGTTGGTCCCACAGCGCCTGCGATGAGCACGCTGATCAGCGCCGCTGCGGTCCAAACGGCCGCCGGACGGCTCGGCGACGCGGTCCTCATCGACAATGACCTCGTGGTCGCCGTCGGCAGACGGTCGGAACTTGGGGCAGAGGCCAAAGCCGAATACCGCTACGAAGACGGCGTCATCCTCCCCGGATTGCGGGACTCGCACTTCCATCCCGTTGGGTACACCGCAGCGTTGAACGGGACAACGCTCGGCGGCATCGTCGACCTCGCCGAGATGAGGGATGTGCTCGGCGCCGCGGCGGCACGGATCGTACCGGGCGCCGCCCTCATCGCCACCCGATTCGACGACGCCGTGGTCGCCGAGCGGCGCCTGCCGACGAGGGCGGACCTCGATCGAGCCACCGGTTCTACACCAACTCTCGTCCACCGGTACTGCGGCCATGTGGCCATTGCCAACACCGCGGCCCTAGCCGCGGCTGGCATCGATGCAACCACCGCCGACCCTCACGGTGGGGTGATCGACCGCGACGACGATGGCGTCCCCACCGGCGTGCTGCGCGAGACCGCCATCGACCTGGTCTCGCCTCACCTCAACGCCGCGGTCAAACCCACGCCTCAGGACGTGGTGGAGGCGATGACGCTGCTGGCAGGAATCGGCCTCACCTCCATCGGAGCGATGCTCGGTCTGGGCGACGGGCCCTGGGCCAGCTTTGGTGATGAGGTCGAGACGCTGGCCGCCGCCGCCGACGACCTGCCGATCCGTCTGCATGTTTATGTCATCGCCCACTCCACGGACGAGCTTCACGAGGCCAGGCGGCGCATCGAACGCGCCGGGCCGCGGCTGCGTTGGGCAGGAGTCAAGATCTTCGCCGACGGGAGCCTCGGTGGTCACACCGCTGCGATGGACGCCCCGTTTGCTGATGCCCCTGGTGAGACCGGCACGCTACGGTTGACGCCGGATGATCTCGAGCTCGCCAGTGCCTCACTCCAGGCGGGAGGCATGGTGGCGATCCACGCCATCGGAGACCGGGCGAACACCACCGTTCTCGACCACTACGAGACGATCATCCAACGGGGCGCCTCGCCGGAACGGCTACGGCTCGAACATGCCTCGGTGCTGAACCCGGCCGACGTGGAGCGAATCGGCCAAATGGGGATCGTGGCTTCGGTGCAACCTGCGTTTCTCGGCTCCGAGGTCGACTGGCTCGAGGAACGCGTCGGTTCGGATCGTCTTCCCTTTACCTATCCATTCCGCTCGCTGCAACGAGCCGGCGCGACCCTCGCCGGGGGTTCAGATTGTCCGGTCGAATCCCCCAACCCGTTTGCCGGGATGGCGCTGGCCATAGACCGCGCCGGAATCGTTGTCGAAGAGGCTCTGGACCCGGCGGCCGCGCTCGGGCTCTTTACGCAGGCGACGGCCCTGCAGGAACCGGCGCCCCTCGCCGCCGGATCCCCCGCTGACTTGATTGTCGTCGACCGCAACCCGGTCGAGGTGACGCCCGACGAGCTGCGAGAGACACAGGTGCTTGGAACGTTCGTCGACGGTGCCGAGATCGAGGTCGACCGAACCCGACCGTACTGGGTGGAGTAAGAGCGATAGATGCCCGGTCGTCTCGATAGACGTAGAGCCAGTTTTCCCGCTCCGGCTACGGCCGCTCGGGCCACGGCTCCGCAAGTGCCCACACCGACAGAAACCGTCGCACCGTCTTGTTGAGCGCCATTTTTTCGCTCCAGGCCACGGACCGCTCGGGCCACGACTCCGCAAATGGCTTTGCCGAAGGAGACCGGATCACGCTCTATTTGGGGAGCCTCTGGCGGCTAGCCGGCGGCAACGAGGGTTCGGATAGGGTCGGCCACTTCGTCGTACTCGGCGTGTCTGCCGGTTTCCTTCTTGGAGTAGACAAGCTCGTCGCCAACGATCACCTCGTAGACACCGCCCGTCGACGGGATCAGCGTGAAGCTGCCGAGGTCGTGCTCGAATTCCCCGAGCAGTTGATCAACCATGCTCACGGCACGGTCTTTGTACCCTCAAGTGGCGCAGTACTCGATACTGAGATTCATAGCGGGGAAGATACCAGTTCCCGGTGACCAGTTTCCCGCTCCCGGTCGGCGGTCGCCGGTCCCCGGTCGCCGGTCCTCGGCCCGACTTGGCGCAAGCTCGTCTCCCTCCGGCCAGCCGGTAACCGGAGGCCAGTTCCTAGTCCTAGTTCCCACCCGAGACCTGAAGGACACCCGTTGGCAGGTATCCGGTGGCCGGAGGCCAGTTCCCAGTTCCCAGTTCCCGGATCCAGTCGAACCCGAGCCCTGAAGGACTGGCCGTTGGCCGGGGGCCGGAGACCAGTACCCGGTTTCCAATCCGACTCGAGCTTCGCGACACGCGACTCAAAACAGCCTCTACTCTCCCTCCTTCCCTAGCATCCTGAGCCGTATGGCCTCGGTCACCGACACGTTCCCCGCCATCCCCAAGACGCCAGCACCGCCTCCCCCCGAGCAACCGCGACGGAAGGGGCGGGGGTTTTTCAAGAAGGCGTTCCTCGTCGCGCTCGTGCTCGCCGTCCTTTCGCTGTTCGGGGCGATCGCATACGTCAACAACACCGCGGGACGGATCACCCGCATCTCTTCTGACGAGCTGGTCAGCCTGGCGACGATCGCCGCAGTCCCGCCTGGCGGTGAGCCAGAACCGATCAACTTCCTTGTAATCGCCACCGACGACCGATCCGACCTCCCCGAAGACTGGGAAGACAATTTCGGCGATTTCGCCGGGCGTCGAACCGACGTGATCATGCTCGCCCACATAGTGCCCGGCGAGCGGATCCAGCTGCTCAGCCTCCCGAGGGATCTCATGGCCGACATCGACGGGTACGGCACCAACCGGCTCAACGCCGCGTTCGTGTTCGGCGGCCCCGACCTGCTGATCAAGACCGTGCAGCAGCAGACCGGTATACCGGTCCACCATTACATCGAGATCGACTTCGGCGGCTTCGGGCGCATCGTCGACTCCCTCGGCGGGGTGACCATCAACCTTCCCTACGCAACCAGAGACGCCAAGTCCGGGCTAGACGTCGACGCCGGGAGCCAGAAGCTGGATGGGGAGATGGCCGTCGCCTACGCACGTTCTCGCCACACCGAGATCCTCAAAGGTGGCAAGTGGCAATCGGGAAGCACAGGCGACATCGCCAGAACCCAACGCCAGCAGGAGATCATGGTTCGTCTGTTCGACCAGATCACCTCGCCATCGAGTGCATTCAACCTACCGCTATTCCTGCCGACGCTGGCCGACAACATCACGGCCGACGAGTCGCTCAGCCTCGGGCTCATTGCCGACTTGGGCCGTTCCGGGCTGACGTTGCGCTCGGGCGACATCGAAAGGGCGACCCTTCCGGTGAGGCTCCACACCGGTAACGACGGTCGTTCGTATGTGGTCCCTACCGATGACGCCGCAGCTGTCATCGCCGCGTTCCTCGCAGGCGACCCCTATCCGTAGCGCAGTCGCGGCGATGAGGCGCAAATCGGGACCGGTGCCTCCGGTCAACAAGAGGCGCGATCCGGTCTCTGTCGCCGTGCCCGAGCGGCCCGTAGCCAAGAGCGCGAGAAACAGCGCTCCGCAGTAGGACGCGATCCATCTCTGTCGGCGTGGCCAGTACGGAGCCGTGGCTCGAGCGGCGACAAGAGAGGGGAAAAGAGCGGCTCGTCATCTGTCGAGACGAGTCATCTGTCGAGACGACCGGTCACTCACTCGGTGCGCGCTGAGGATTCGACAGGAGAGGTTTCGTACCCGGTAGCCTCAAGTCATGGAAGCCGGCGCCGGAATCACCGTGGGG
>SMVB01447987.1_pt1 | contig 25035 bp, 20 predicted proteins | sample 2456461 | NCBI WGS metagenome assembly SMVB01 (sample SAMN11095934, study PRJNA526329) | marine sediment metagenome | biome: Marine sediment; feature: Surficial sediment; material: Deep marine sediment; isolation source: Hadal surficial sediment | place: Pacific Ocean | collected 2014-05 | depth...
ATCGGGTATTTCAACCAAGTAACGTACCGCATTCCCACGTGCAGCGGCACCCCCTACTTTCCGCCCCCAATTACCAGTCGCGGGAAGGACGGCCCGGCTGAACTTTACCTCTAATTTCCCCCACGAAGCAACCCGCAGCCGAACACAAGCTAGACGTGCTACTCTCGGGTCTGAAGGAAATCCCGATGCGGTTTCTGCACGCTCTGGTTCTCGGCCTGTGTATTACGGGGGCGGCGGCAGCGTCAAGGCCCCCGATGCCGGCAGATCAGAAGGAGAAGCTCGAAGCTTGGTATGACGCGCTCGGGCCACCGCGCGGCTCGGAAACATTCGGCCACTACGTTGCGCGCGCGGCGCGGGTGCAACACGGTGTGGGCTATGCCGTTCCTGCTGCAGCACCCGGGGTCGAGACCTTGCGGATCAATCTCGACGCTTTCGAGTGCGTGTCTTTCATCGAATCAGCGATCGCCGTCGCGCGTTGCTCCTGGAGCGGCGAGCCCGACGAGCTCTGCTTTACCGAGGACGTCGAAGCGTCGCGTTACCGGGGCGGGGACTTGGGCGATTACGCCTCGAGGCTTCACTATTTCGTCGATTGGATCGGCGACAACGAAGGCCGCGGACGCGTCGAGAACTTGACCGCGTCACTCGGGGGCACGCCCGTCCAAAAAGACTTTTATCTCATCACCCGGCGCGAGCTCCCGAAGGCCGCACTCGAGCGCGAAGTGCTCGCCGCGGTGACGCGGACCCTTCTCGCCACAGAGCAGCGTTTGAGCTCCGCATCGCACGACGTCCTCGGGAGGGAGCACGCTCCCGAAGCTCTCCGCGTTCTCGAAGATGGTGATCTCGTCGCCTTCGTGCGGGAGCGCCCCGGCCTCCTCGTGCACCACGCCGGATTCGTCTATTGGGCCAACGGGACGCCCCGTCTCCTCCACGCGTCGAGCTACCACCAGCGGGTGGTCATCACCGAATCGGACCTGACCGAGTACCTGCTGCGACGCCCCGAACGCAAGGGCGTCATCATCGCACGCCCATTGGCCTCGCAAGATGTGCCGGGCCGTTGAGTCCGGTACATAATAGGGCGTTGACACGCAACAAAAAAGCCGGTTGCGTCGTATACGTTAATTCAAAAGGAGGTCCCTATTGATTGCGCGCTCGCTAGCGTTCAGGTTGTTGGTTCTGGCAGTGACGATGACCGTATTAGTGCCCACCGCTTCCGCTCAAGACAAAATAGAGCTTTCCCCCTTCTTGGGCATCCGTTCCGCTGGCAGCTTTCGTGGTGAGAATCAGCTGATCTCATTTGCTATGTCGAGCTCCCCGACATTCGGGACTTTCTTCAACTATCCTCTCGTCGGGAACCTGCAGTTCGAGGCTCTATGGAGCCACCAGAGCTCGAACGTCGTTCAAAAAGAATCGAATATCCAGGATCCGACCAACCCGACCAAAACCGAGCTCTTCGACACGAGCATCAACTACTTCCATGGAGGCGTCCTGTTCGGAGGCGGCAACGAAACGTGGGAGCCCTATGTAGCGCTCGGCGCCGGCGCCACGCGTCTCAGTCCAGACGCTCCGGATTCGTCGAGCCTTACGAAGTTCTCGTTCTCCGTGGGCGCTGGTCTGAAAGCCTATTTGGGCGAGCGTGTCAGTTTCCGCTTCGACGCACGCGCCTTCGGAACCCGGGCGGGCGATCGTCAGGAAGACCTCGCCTGCGGTGTGTTCGGCTGCGTTTCTTTCACGCGTGCCTCGACATTTTGGCAGAGCCATTTCGTCGGCGCGGTCATGATCCGCTTCTGAGGAACGCGCGCAGCAGATTGCGCGAGACCTCCATCCGATAAAACCGCGTCGACCTCAGATCGTCGATGGGGTCGACATCCGCTTCGAGGAGCGCAACAGCCTCCTTGACGACCCGCGGCGTGGGTTTCTTTCCAAGCAGGAAGGATTCGACGGAGTACAGCCTGCGCACGGTCGGAGCCATGCTGCCGAGCGCGAATCGCAGCTCGCGCACCGTGCCATCGCGACGAAGCCAGAGCAGCCCGGCCGCCACCGTTTTCGAGATAGCCGAGGCGGAGCGCGTTCCCACTTTACGAAAAAACTGGCGGGCGGGTTTTTTGGGGAAATCGAGCTCGACCAACTCGATGAGCTCGCCGGGCCGCAAATGCGTCTTCTTCACGCCCGCGAAGACGTCCATGAACGGGAGCTTCCGGCGGCCCGCGGCCGAGCGGAGACGAACCCTTGCGTCGTAGACCGCGAGCGGCGCGAAGGTATCCCCAGCAGGGGAAGCATTGGCGATGTTCCCACCGAGCGTCCCGCGGCTCTGGATTTGCCGCCCGCCAATGGTGGCGCAGGCATCGACGAGAAGCGGGAACTTCTTTTTGACGAGAGTCTCTTGCTGCAACTGCCAATGGGTCACGAGGGCGCCGAGGCGAAGCATCGAAGGCGTATCGCGGATGCGGCGCCACGACGCGAGGGCGCTCAAATCGAGAATGAGCCGGCCGTTCTCGCTCCCTCCGTTCCACGCGACCATAAAATCGGTGCCGCCGGCGAGCGGAACGGCGTCGGGATGACGCTCATAGAGCTCGAGGGCATCATCGACGGAGTGAGGCCGCAAGACCTTCATGCTTCGAGCGTCGCCTCTCACTTCTTCCTCGTTCGCCGGTTTGATGCTTGCACGGTCGCGATCACGGACTCGACAATGTGCTGGTAGCCGGTACAGCGACAAAGATTGCCGGCTAGCGCTTCACGTATCGACGCCGCGTCGCTGCCGCCGCCCTCCCGAACGTAAACCCAAGCACTCATAATCATGCCGGGCGTGCAGATACCGCACTGCGCGCCGCCCTTCGTGAGAAAAAACGTCTGCAACTGGTCGAGCGCGGTGGGCGTTCCGAGCGCCTCGATGGTCTCGACGCGGGCTCCCTCTGCTTGACAGACGGGGATGAGACAGGAATTCACGAGCTCGCCGTCGAGGAGCACCGTGCAGGAACCGCACTCGCCCTCACCGCACCCCTCTTTCGTTCCCGTGAGCGCGAAGTCCTCGCGCAAGACATCGATGAGGCGTTTGAAGGCCGGCCCCCGATAGACCTGCTTCTGGCCATTGATCATGACCTCGAGCTCAATTTTCTTGGGCATGGAGAGCCTGGCAGAGTTTTTCCGGAAGGATGGGAAGCTCGGTCAAAAACAAACCAGTGGCGTCGTAGACGGCGGCAGCCACAGCCGGAGCGGGGACATCCATGGGGAGCTCGCCGACGCCCTTCGCGCCGAACGGACCTTTGGAATACGGCTTCTCCACGATGGTGACATCCATCGGAGGCGTATCGAGCGTTGTCGGGATGATGTAGTTCGTGAGCTGCGCGTTTTGCATGACCCCGCGATCGAAGATCGCGTTCTCGAGGAGTGCGTAGCCGAGCGCCTGCGACGTGCCCCCAATGATTTGTCCTTCGACGAGTAGCGGGTTGATGGCTTTACCGACGTCTTGCGCGGTAACCACGTTCTTCACTGTGATCTCATAGGTGAGCTTGTCGATCTCGAGCTCCACGACCATGGCCGCGTAGCTGAACACACCATAGGCATCGCCACGATAAGACACGTCGTCCCACTCGATGTCACCCGGCTTCTCGAACTCCTCGACAAAATCGAGCTCGCCCCGGCTTGCGCAAGCGCGCGCGGCGGCACGCTCGAAGGCCTCGCGCCCGAGCGGCCAGTGGGCGCCCGCATTCAGGAGCGCGAGCTTGAGCTTTTTTGCCGCGCGATGCAACAGCGCGCCCACAATCATGCAAGTGCGGCTGGCCACCGTGGGGCCGCTATCGGGCACTTTGCTCGTGTCGGGCGTTTCGACCTCGACCCAATCGTAGGGAACTTCGAGCGCGTCGGCCACGATTTGAGCGAGGATGCTCGTCGTGCCTTGGCCGATCTCGGTCGCAGCCGCGTCCACGCGAATCCGTCCATCCGGCGAAAGCGCAACGCGAGCCTGACTTCGCAGAAACACTTCTCCACCGCCCGTGAACCCGTCTCCGTGAAAGACGGCGGCAAGCCCGATGCCGCGCCAGCTCGGCCGGCGCTTTGACTGGTTCCACCGGGCATATTTTTTCTTCTTGTCCGCAAACCGGCTTCGTGCAAGTACTTGCTCGAGCACGGTCGACGCCCCTACGCTCTCTCGAAGCATCTGTCCCGTGGCCGTCAAAGCACCTTCGCGCAGCAAGTTCTTGCGACGTATCGCGACCGGATCCATCTGGAGTCGAGCGGCAATCTTCTCCATCTGGAGCTCCGCCGCGAAAAGTGTCTGCGGGGCCCCGAAACCGCGAAACGCTCCGTTCGGCGGCGTGCTCGTCGCCACTACCCGACCGACGACGCGCACGTTCGGACATTCGTAGGGACCGGTCGCGTGAAGGATGCCGCGCGACAGAACCACGGGGGATAAGGTGACATAGGCACCGCCGTCCATCAACACGTCGATATCTTGGGCCACGAGCGTCCCATCCCTTCGAACGCCCGTGCGGTGCCGCACCCGCGCGGGGTGGCGCTTCGTTGTCGCGAGCATGTCTTCGTGACGGTCATAGATGATCTTGACCGGACGCTTCGCCTCGAGTGCGAGCAGCGCCGCATGGCCCGCGATCATGTTCGGATATTCTTCCTTGCCGCCGAAGCCGCCGCCCGTCGTCGTCTGGATGACTCGAATCTTGTCGGGCTCTCTCGGAAATAGCGGTGACATCGCCTTGTGCACATAGAAGGGGCACTGCATCGAGCCCATGATGGTGAGGGTGCCGTCATCTTCTTCCCAGGCCGCCATCCCGTTATTCTCGATATAGGCCTGCTCTTGGTGAGGCACACGGTATTCTTCCTCTACGATGAAGTCGGCTAGGGCAAAACCCGCATCGAGATCTCCTTTGACGATCTCGATGCGCTTGAAAACGTTGTCAGCGGCGTAGAGAAGGCGCTTGGCGTCGAGCGACTCCTCCATGGTCAAGACCGGATCCCATTCGTCGTATTCGACATGGACGTGCCCGAGAGCCTCGTAAGCTTTCGCTCGGTCGGGATGCCCGATAACGAGGATCGGCTCCTCGGCGTGACGGATTTGGTGCTCGGCTAGAAGCGGCTGGTCCACTTCGATGAGATAGACGTAGTTCTGACCGGGAATGTCTTTCGCGGAAACGACCGTGACGGGACCCCAATCGAAAGCGGGGTCGAAATGAATGTTCTTGATGACACCGCGCGCGATGGAAGAGCGCAGCGTGACGCCATGAATGCACCCGGGAAGCGGATAGTCATCGATATATTTCGCGACGCCGGTGAGCTTCTCTGGACCTTCTTTACGGCGGAAGCTCTCTGAAACACTCGGCATTCCACTAATCTTACAAGAAGCTTGGCGGTTCCGGGAGGCCTCAGAACTTCATGCTGATCGTCAGCGGTCACTCGTCCAGATCAGAGATGTCAGAGAGGTAGCGTTCCTCTTCGCGGTAGTACTCACCGAACCCGACATCCTCCCTCAACTCTTTAAACGAGATTCGGTCCTCGGGAGTTCCGCCCATCTTGAGCTCGGCGAGCGCTTTTTTCATTGCCAAGATGCTCGCGCCCAGGGCGGCAAATGGATGAGCCACGAGCTTGTAGCCCATCGACGTGAGCTCGTCATCCGTCAAGATCGGAGATTTGCCATCCTCGAGCATATTGGCGAGATGATAGCCCGGCGCCCGGCTGGTAATGGCCTCCATCTGCTCGCGGCTCGTCGGCGCCTCGACGAAAAGCATGTCCGCGCCGACGTCCGAAAAAGCCCGCGCACGCCACAAAGCCTCTTCGAGGCCGTCGGTAGCGAGCGCATCGGTCCGAGCGAGGATCAGGATCCCGGCACCTTCTTCGCGAGCGTCCACCGCGGCGCGCACGCGAGCGACAGCTTCTCCGCGCGCAACGACGCGCTTGCCGCGCGTATGACCGCAGCGCTTCGGCCATTCCTGATCCTCGATCATGATCGCCGCAAATCCCGCCGCCGCGTAGCCGCGCACCGTGCGCTTGACGTTGACGGGGTTACCGTAACCGGTATCTCCATCTCCGATGATGGGCATCGAGACGCACGCACAGATGCTCCGTCCCTGGTCGATCATTTCTCCATAGGAAATGAGACCTGTATCCGGAAGGCCCAGCCGCACGGCGGACACGGCGAAGCCGCTCATGAACGAGAGCGTGAATCCCGCACGCTCGATGAGCCGGGCCGAGAGCGCATCGTAGCAGCATGGAAAGGAAAGAATTCCGGGGCTTTCGAGCATCGCGCCCAGTTTGGCCGCGGCAGGAGTGCTCATTTCTCACCTCTGCTGAAGAGGACCGTAAAAGGCCACCCCCAGAGCTCAGACTTACTGTCCGGGGCGAAGGTTTTTTTGGACAGCCTCGAGCCGAAAACCACGAGAGAACCGTAGTACAAAACGCCGAACGACATGATGGCGATCGATGCGAATGTCTGTAGGCCGCTAATACCTTCCGCGGAGGAATCGAGCGCAACAAAGTCCCAAAGAAAGTGAATCGCGAAAGCGACGAGCGCGCAGCGCAACAGCTTGCCGCGCCACCCGGGGACGTCGGCGCGCGCGAGACCCACACCGAAACCGAGAATCCCGGCCATGACGAGATGGCCGAGAAGCCGGACAATCTCCACCGGAAAGACGAGCGGGCCCGGCGTCGTCTGGAGAATGCCGAGGAAGTAGAAGGACTCCTCCACCGCCATCCCGAGCCCAATCATCGACCCATAAACGATGCCGTCCATGGGATCGTTGAACTGACGGCGAAAGATGACGGCGATCGCGACGACCATCACGAACCGGGAGAGCTCCTCGACGAGCGCGGCGACGGCCGCCATGGCAACATGAGTCTCGACGTAGCGCAGCGCTAGGAGCTCGAGAAAGCCCGCGGCCCGCATCGCCACATATCCAAGTGCTGTGGCCAAAACGAGCATGTACCAGGGCTCACGCTCGTAGAGATCATAACGGTAGACAAGAAGCGCGAAAAGGAAAGCGCAAAGGGCAAGGGCGATGTAGAGCGCCATGGGCTCCGAGAAGCCTAACGAAGAAAAGGACTAAGCGCTAGTGCGCTTTTTTGCGGCGAATATTCCAAATTCGTCCGTCTTATAGTCTGAGGACACTGGCAGATGAATCCCTCCTGTCAGGGCGTGGCCGGGGGTGGCCAGACCCCCGGCCACACACCGAATGGGCCGCGGAGTTTTTCCGAGGAAATATGGTAGCGGGGGGCGGGATTGAACCGCCGACCTACGGGTTATGAGTCCGTCGCTCTGACCATCTGAGCTACCCCGCCACGTTCTCCTCGACGCAAGCCCATTATTGTAGCCGGAAGCTCCACTCGGCTCAAAGACGGGCCGAATTTAGCAACTTCCCAAACGGCAGATCCAGTTGCTATCATCATTAGTAACCACTGACAACTGAACTCTCTTTCCTCGAGCGCGGTCCTCACCGGTCCGTGCAGGAGCAGCTCCCAATGGAAACGATGACCCCGGATGACGTTCAACTCGATACCGTGCTGCCCGCGCTGAAGTCCTGCTCCTTGTTCCAGGCACTCAAGGACGAGCACTTCCCGCAGATTTTGAAGATATCGGACGTGGTCCGCTTCGCTGGTGAAGAGGTCATGGTGACCGAGGGCACGCACGCGGACGCATTCTACGTGATCATCGAAGGAGAGGCTGCCATCCGCCTCTCGGGCCCCGACGGCAACGATGTCGATGTGGGCAAGATCCCCTCCGGCGCCTCGTTCGGGGAGATAGGCCTTCTGCTCGGCCAAAAGCGCACGGCTTCGGTGGTGGCTCTCAGCAACGTCACGGCACTGAAGTTCAGCCAAAAAGCTTTCGACTCGATGTTCCAAAAGATCCCCCGCTTCGGCATCGGATTGTCCCAAGGGCTCGCGCACAGGCTGGACGAGATTTCGGGACAGATCCCGCTCCCGAAATACGACGCTCGGAAAGGTGCACCAGGGTCCGATGTGCTGAACTTGATCCCGAAAGAGTTCTGCCAGCGCCATCGCGTGCTGCCTCTCGAAGTGGACGGCAACGTCTTGACGGTGGGCGTCGTCGATGACCCGACTACAGCGGTAGTGACGGCGATCCGCCAGCACGTTCCTGGAATGGAGCTGCACACGGTGAGAACGGACTTGCCGTACTTCAACGAGGTGATGCAGACCCATTCGGGGATTCCGAGGATCACGCAGGGCGCCGAAAGCGCCGAGTCCGAATCGAGGCAGGAGGGCTCTCCCGAGCTCAACGCTCTATTGAAGCAAATGGTGGCCGAGGGCGCCTCGGACTTACACCTCTCGGCTGGGCACAAACCACGCTGGCGGATCAATGGCGACATGCACGAGGTCGCGGACGGCCCCGTTGTCGGTAAGAATCAGGCCTATGAGTTGTTGAGCCCCGTGCTCACGGATCGCCATCGCGAGCAATATGAAGAAGGCAACGATGCCGACTTCGCCTACACGGCGCCCGGCGTCGCACGCTTCCGCGTGAACGTGTTCAAGGACCATCGAGGGGCTGGCGCAGTGTTCCGCCAGATCCCCTCGCAAATTCTGAGCCTCGAGCAGCTCGGCTTCCCTCCAGTACTCCAAGAGCTCTGCAATACACCCAAAGGCCTCGTGCTCGTGACGGGTCCCACGGGTTGCGGCAAGTCGACCACGCTCGCCGCGATGATCGACTACATCAACAAGAATCGCAAAGACCACATCGTCACGATCGAAGACCCCATCGAGTTCGTCCACCCGAGCGCGAGCTGCCTCATCAATCAGCGCGAGATCGGTAGCCATGTCTCGAGCTATGCGCGCGGCTTGAAGTCCGCGCTTCGCGAGGATCCGGACGTCGTGATGATCGGCGAGTTGCGCGATCTCGAGACCATTGCACTGGCGCTCGAAACGGCGAATACCGGCCATCTCGTCTTGGCCACCGTGCACACGAATTCCGCCGTAGGCACCATCGACCGCATCGTCGACATTTTCCCGGCGGAAGAGCAGTCGCAGATTCGAAACGTGCTGTCGGACGTACTTCGCGGGGTCATCACGCAAACGCTGGTAAAGAAAAAGGATGGTGGTCGTACCGCGGCGTTAGAGATTCTCGTTGTCAACCACGCCGTCGCGAACCTCATTCGCGAGGGCAAATCCGTCCAGATCCCGAGCATCATGCAGACCAACCGCGGTATCGGTATGCGGCTCTTGAACGACGAGCTCGCCGAGATGGTCGAAGCTCGCAAGATCGACCTAGCGGATGCGTTATCTCACTCGGTCGACAAGAAAGATCTCGAACGGCGCTTCCGCACGGGCATGACCATCAATTCAGAGCCCTCCGGCGAGCGCTTCCGCGTGATGGACGTAAAACCGAGCTCACCCGCTCAATTTGCGGGCTTGCGGCGCGGGCACATGATCGTCGAGATCGACGGCAAGCCCGCGAGCCAATATTCGCTCGACGAAGCCCGACGTGCGCTCCGTATGGATGGGACGCACGCGCTCACCCTCATTGAAAGCGGAGGCAAGAGGCACAAGATCAATCTCGAGCTTCCGACGATGTAACCCTTCCCCCTGGCCAAAAGCCGGCGGGGCGTCCAACCCCCAACGCCGTTGCGTTCGGACGCCCCGCTTTTTTTGCCTTCAGCGCGTTCGCTCGAGTGCTACCTTCATCCCGTATTTGTCCGACCACTTGGTCACCTCGCCACTCCGCAAGGTGATGTCCTCGGTCAAGAAGTTGCCCGACGAGCCGCTTTGGATCTGCCAAGGACCGCCCTTCAAAAAGATGTGGGTGGACATCGCGTCGACGGGCGGATTGCCCCATTGAGCATATTGCGCGACGACGAGCGGATTGTCCGAGCACTCCGTACAGGGCCCACCGTCCTCGTGCACGGTAGACACGTAGCCAGCATCGGTGAACACCGCGAAGTTCTCCGGAAAGTCCTCCGCGTAGCGGTCGCCCCCTCCCGGCCCGACATTGATGTCTCCCATGAAGAGGATCGTCTCGCTCTCGGGAATCGCCTTCGTGTCGATGAACTCGAGCGCCCATTTCATGTGCTGCATGTTCTCGTCCGCGCTGCCTGTGAGATGCTCGAACCCCGGATACGAAAATTTCGCTGATCCCGACTCGGCGATGTGTGTACAAAACGCATGAATGGGACCACTCGGGTGGTCGATCTTCGCGTAGAGCACGCCGCGCGTCGAGCTCCAGCTGAAGGGAAACACCGTGGAGTCACTCTCAGCAATGGGATATTTCGAGTGGATGGCGACACCCGACTTCCCGTCGCAGTTGGGGCATTGGATGGGCTCCGGTTCCTCGCGGCAAGACGAAAAATCGATATTGTCGACGATGGCTCGTTGCTCCTCGAGAGGCAAGGTGTAGTCGATATAGGTTTGTAAGACTTTGCTCGTCAGACAGCGGGTGCATCGCCACGGACTCCACTGAGGATCACCTCGGCCCATCTCGGTGATAGGCGCCATGAAACAGGTCAACAAGTCGCGCTGAGGATCCTCGCGAACGCAGGAGAGAAACGGCTCCACGTAGTCCGCCCACGCCCCTTCATCGCAGCCACAGCCGGAGAGATCACTCGACTCCCAGCCTTTGAGCTGGTGTGGGAAAACACTTCCCATATCTTCGACGAGCGCGACATAGGAATCTTCCCGACTCCACGTATACATCTCGTTGGTGCACACGATGTCGAATTCATCGGTGACATCGACGAGAAACGAATGCTCCGTACCGGGCTTTGTCGAAAGGTAGAGGTCCTGACGCTCGCGTACATTGGGTTGGTTGGCGTTCAGCCCAAGGTTCACGGCGCCCAAACGCAACAAGTCGGGCGGCTCGGCGCTTTGCTCCGGCGCACAGCCAGAGCTGAGCACGGCAAGACAAAACAGGATTCGATATCGGGGCACTTTACTCTCCTGGCGCATGGGTTTGCTCGAGCAGAGCCTCTAGCTCTTGTTTCACCTCCTTCAGTGCGTCTTCGAAAACACCGAAAGCGTGCTCCATCTCCTCCATCGTGCCCAAAGAGATCCGGGCGCGCTTCGGGTAGAGCTTCGACCCGCCGCCAATACGCACGCCACGCTCGCGGCACGCTTTTTTGAAGTCCTCGTTCGAGCTGCGGATGTCGATATAGACGAAGTTCGCTTGCGAGTCGGTGTCTTCGTAGCCCGCGTCATGGAAAAACTTCCGGGTCGCGCGACGTACCACTTCGTTTCTCTCGATCTCCTTCGCGAGGTGCGGCTTATTGCCGAGCGCCGCCACGGCGCCGACACGCCCGGGAACGCTCGTGAACATATCCATACCTCGCCAGTCGGACATCTTTTTGATGGTGTCCTCGTGCGAGACGCCGTAGCCGATACGAAGGCCCGCCATCCCGTAGGCTTTCGAGAAAGTGCGCGCCACGATGACGCGTGGATTCTCGAGCGCGAGCGGGATCATCGTCGCGTAGCTCGGTTCGGTGGCATATTCGTGATACGCCTCGTCGACCAAAATCGTCGTCTCGGGAGAGATCTTCAGCATCTCCAGGATGGCGGCGCGCATGTCGGGCCCCGACCACGCCGTGGCCGTGGGATTGTTGGGATTACAGAGGTAGACGAGACCCGCCCCCTTCGCCGCGCTCACCATCCTTTGCAGATCCACACGGAGAGCCGAATCCAGACCAATGCGCTCGACGGGATGGCCAAGCAACGCGGCCCGGCCGGCGCAAGTGCCGAAAGTCGGGTCGGGTGTTACTACCCCGCGCTCCGGTGTCGTGAACACGTCCGCGGCAATGAGCAGGATCTCCGACGAGCCGGCCCCGACGACCACGTTCGACTCGGCCGCGCCGTGAGCCGCGCCCAAGACCTCGCGCATTTTCGCTTGCTGTGCGAAGAAGTAACGCCCGGCGCCGGCGCCGCTTTCGCCGAGAATGCCTTGCATCGCATCGAGGACGTGTTTTCCCGGTCCGAGCGGGTTCTCGTTGCTGCTGAGAAGAAGGTCGCTCGTCGCGGACGGCACGAACGCGGATGTCGCTGATTGGGTGCCCGCCCACGCCTCACGACCGCGCGCTCCGATGAGAAGGGCGGCGGCGCCCGTCCCCATGCTCTTCACAAAGCTTCTTCGTGAAACGGTCATTGCACACCTCCCGCAGCGTCGGTAGCCGCAATGTCGAGCACTTCGGCGAACACGTCACAGGCGCGACGCATCTCCTCCATCGTCCCGATCGATATCCGGCAATGGGTTTTCTCCATCGGCGGAAAGTCGCGTCCAACGACGACGTTCCGCTTGCCGCACGCGTCGCGAAACCCTTTCGCGGGACGGCGGAGCTCGACGAAGAGAAAGTTGGTCTGGGACTCCGTCGAGCGATAGCCGGCCTTATCGAAGAACGCGCGCGTGAACGTGCGCGCCTCGCGGTTTCTTTCGCGCTCCCGTTCGATGTGGCCGGGGTCGCGCAGCGACGCCACCCCGGCGGCAATCGCGAGCACGTTCGCGTTGGCGGAGAGCTTGTAGCGGCGAAGCGTCTCGATAGCGTCTCGATGGCCGATACCGAACCCGAGCCTGAGCCCCGCCATACCGTAGGCTTTCGAGAAGGTTCGAGCAACGACGACGTTCGGCTCGCTCAAAGCAAGCGGGATCATCGAGCGATGGCCTGGATCGGTGACGTAGTCGTGATAGGCCTCGTCGACAAGAATGAGCGCCTCGGGCGCCGCTCGACGAATGGCCGCGATGAAATTCTCGATCGCGGCTGGCAGATGGATCGTCGCCGTTGGGTTGTTCGGATTGCACAAATATACAAAGCCCGCGCCGCGCGCTCGAGAGGCCATGGCGTCGAGGTCGAGCCTCAGCTCCGAATCGACGGGAACTTGGAGGCAGGTATAGCCAAGCTTGGTCGACTCCGTCACGGGAGAGCCGTAGGAGGGGTCGGCGGTGAGGACGTGTCGACCACCACCCGCGAAAACCCGCACCGCGTTCCGGAGGATCTCACTCGAGCCCGCCCCGACGACGATTTGCTCCGGGTCGGCGTCGAACCTTTCCGCGATCGCCGCGGTGAGGTCGCTGCCTCCAGGATGGCTGTTGAAGGGATAGCGGCCGGATTGCTCGAGCGCGGCAATAACCGCTTCGAGCGCCCGTGGTCCGGGGCCGAGCGGGTTCTCGTTTCCGCTGATGCGGATGGCATCGGCATTCGCCGGTACGGGCGCCGCGCCGGCCGCGAGTGCTTCCTCGTGCCCGCGAGCCGCGATCATGGTGGCCAAGGCGGAAAGCGTGGGCTCTAGGCGCGGCCCACGGAGCAAAGCTCGTCTCGTTAACGGCATCGGAACCTCCTTGCGCGCGACACTCTATCAGCATTCAGCATTCGGGCCCGCGGTGCGGTGCTCATGCGTCCCTCTGTCCTTTGCTACACTCCTTGGATGGTTCGGCGGGAGTTTTTGGCGTCCCTCGGTCTTCTTGCGTTTCAGACGCGCACGCTCTCTGAGGTTCGGGTTGACGGCAGGCGGTTGAATCGACATCTTGGGGCGCTCGCGAGGTTTGGGCGCACGCCCGAAGGCGGTATCAGCCGCGTCGCCTATAGCGATGCCGATCTCGAAGGCCGTGCCTTTGCGATGGAGCTCATGCGGGCCGCGGGGCTCGAAGCGAGTATCGACCATGCCGGAAATATTCTCGGTCGCCGCCACGGTACGGATGCGAACTTGCCGCCGCTCATGTTCGGATCCCATATCGACTCTGTTCCTCACGGCGGCAACTATGATGGGCAAGTCGGCTCCATGGGCGCCATTGAAGTCGCTCACACGCTGAGCGACACGGGCACCGCCACGCGCCACCCTCTCGAAGTCATGCTCTTCCAGAACGAAGAGAACGGGAAGACGGGAAGCCGCGCGCTATCGGGTGAGATCCGAGATGGCGAGCTCGACCTTGTGTCTCACACCGACAAAACCATCGGCGAGGGCATCGCGTTCATCGGCGGCGACCCCGCAAAGCTCGATGAAGTGCGGCGTGAGCCCGGCGACATCGCCGCTTATCTCGAGCTCCACATCGAGCAAGGAGCTATCCTCGACCAGAAGTCGATCGATATCGGCGTTGTCGAAGGCATCGTCGGCATCAAACGCTGGAACGTCACGGTTACCGGCTTCGCGAACCACGCGGGGACGACACCGATGGACCAGCGCCACGACGCCATGCTCACGGCGGGCCGTTTCGTCGACGCGGTGAACGCGGTCGCGACCGAGATGTCGGGACGTCACGTGGCAACGGTCGGCAAGCTCGAAGCTCATCCCGGAGCGCCCAACGTCATTCCTGGTCGCGTCGAGCTGAGCCTCGAGATCCGCGATCTGGAGATGGACAAGATCGATCGCGTCTTCGAAGCGGTCGCCGAGGCAGCCCGTGAGCTTGCTGCGAGAAACGGGACGACGATAGCACTCGAGCAGTACTATTTGAGCCGCGCCGCCCCCACCGACATGCGGCTCCGCGAGCTCGTGGCGAGCTCCGCCGAGGCGCTCGGGCTCAAAACGCTTTGGATGCCGAGCGGCGCCGGCCACGACGCTCAAAGCATCGCGCGACTGGCGCCCGTGGGCATGATCTTCATCCCGAGCGTTGACGGCGTCAGCCACTCCCCCAAGGAATATTCGCGCCCCGAGGCTATCGAAGCGGGCGCGAACGTGCTGCTCCAAACGCTCCTTGCTACCGACGCGCTCGACCTCTCCGGTTGAGCTATACTCGTTGGTTTGTCATGCAAGAGCATTTCCGCACCAGAATGGCCGAGCTCGAGGACGAGCATTGGTGGTACCGCGCCCGCCGCTCGATCCTGGAACGTGCCGTGGACCGCTTCGTCGGCAAGACCGGCCGCGCGCTCACTGTAGGCGTCGGCGCCACGCGTGAAGCCGAGATGCTCGCCGCGCGCACGCGCCTCGTCGCCATCGACCGCGCGCCCATCGACGCCAAGTGCAAGGACGTCGCCCTCGCGGCTCGCGCCAACGCGCTCGCGCTTCCCTTCCGAGATGGTGTTTTCGACGCGGTCTTTATCTTCGATGTGCTCGAGCATATAGAGGGAGACGACCTCGTTCTGAGAGAGCTCCACCGCGTGCTCAAGCCACAGGGCCACTTACTCTTGACGGTGCCCGCGTTCATGTTTCTCTACGGGCGCCAGGACGTCGTGAGCGAGCACAAGAGACGCTATCGCCGCGGCCCCCTGCGCAAGCTCCTGGAAGGTTCCGGCTTCGAAGTGGAATACGACACTTATTTCAACACGGTGCTCTTTGCCCCTATCGCCGCGATGAGGTTGGCGCGAAGAGTTTTTCCCGAGCCGGCGCCGAACGGCAAGAGTGATTTCGACACCCGTCTCCCAAAGCCCATCGAGAAAACCCTCGAAAAGCTCTTCTCGCTCGAGCAACATGCTATCGGCCGTACCTCGCTTCCTTTCGGCGTTTCCATTCTCTGCTCCGCGCGCCGCAACTGAACGCCCCCACTAAATGAATTTCGAAGACGAAGTGCGAAGGCGACGAACGTTCGCCATCATCTCGCATCCCGACGCCGGCAAGACGACGCTCACCGAAAAGCTTCTTCTTTATGCGAAAGCCATCCACCTCGCGGGATCGGTCAAAGCAAAACGCGCCGCACGCTCCACGATCTCCGACTGGATGAAGATCGAGCAGGAGCGCGGCATCTCGGTGACCTCCTCGGTGCTGCAATTCAACTATGACGGGCGCGCCTTGAACCTCCTCGACACGCCGGGCCACGCGGACTTCTCCGAGGACACCTTTCGTACGCTCGCCGCCGTCGACTCGGCGGTCATGCTCATGGACCATGCGAAGGGCGTCGAGCCGCGCACGTTGAAGCTTTTCGAAGTTTGCCGCATGCGCCGCCTCCCGGTCGTGACTTTCATGAACAAGCTCGACCGCTACGGTCTCCATCCGCTCGAGCTCGTCGATCAAGTCCGCGACAAGCTCGACCTCGAAGTCGCTCCAGTGAACTGGCCGCTCGGGATGGGGACGGATTTCAAAGGCCTGGTCAACCTCGCGACCCGGGAAATCATTCTTTATGAATCTGAAGGCCGGCACGGAAGTGAGATCGTGGAGGCCGAGCGCGCTAGCTTCGACGAGGCGGAGAGTCTCGTCGGCGCCGAAGCCTTCGAGCGCATCTCCGAAGAGCTCGAGCTCATCGAAGATGCGGGCGACGCTTTCTCCCGCGAGCGCTTTCTTGCTGGCGACGTGAGCCCGCTTTTCTGGGGGTCGGCCATGAGCAATTTCGGCGTCGAAGAGCTCCTCAGCTTTCTCGCAAAGGAGGCTGCGCCGCCCGGGCCGAGAATAACGGAAGCCGGCGAAGAGATAAAGCCCAACGAAGATCGCTTCACCGGCTTTGTCTTCAAGATCCAAGCGAACATGAACCCGCGCCATCGGGACGGGATAGCGTTCATGCGTGTCGTGAGCGGCAAGTTCGAGCGCGGGATGGACGCGGTGATCGGACGCTCGAAGGAAGTCTTGCGCCTCTCGAAGCCACATACCTTCATGGCGCAAGAGCGCTCGCTCGTCGAAAAAGCGTGGCCGGGCGACATCGTCGGCCTCTACAACACGGGAAAGCTTCGTGTCGGCGATACGTTGTCGAACGGGAGCGGTATCAAGTTCGCGGGCATCCCGCGCTTCGCACCCGAGCATTTCGGCCAGCTCCGGCTCGAAGACCCGATGAGGCGCAAAGCGCTCGATAACGGGCTCGAGCAGCTCTCGCAGGAAGGCGTCATCCAGCTCTTTTTCACGCCGGGACAAGGGAGGCAGAACCCGTTCCTCGGCGCGGTCGGTATCTTGCAGTTCGAAGTGCTCAAAGAGCGACTCCGCAACGAGTACAAGATCTCGGTGATATTCCAAAAAGCGTCGTTCAGCCGCGCGCGCTGGGTAGGCGGCGAGCCCGAGGGCCTCGAATGGCTTCGCGCAACGCACGGCTACCGCGTCGTCGAGGACCGCAACGGACTGCCCGTCGTGCTCACCGACTCCAACTGGAACTTGAGCTATGCGCTCGAGAACGCGCCCGGGCTCGAGCTCTACGACGTCGAGCCCCTGTAAATCAATGTAAACCCGCTATATTGGTCCTGTGGGACCACGACTCATCCTGCTCGGGGCCATCGGTCTAGCCGTCTCCTTCGCGGGACTCTGGCTCGACATCGGCTTCATCGCGCAGCCGTTCTATGCCTATGCGTGGTGGAGCTACATCTTCATGCTCGATGGCTTCGTGGCGTGGAGACGCGGCAGCTCACTTCTCACGACCCGCCGCCGGCATCTTCCGACCATCCTTCTTTGGTCGGTCACGTTCTGGTATTTTTTCGAGCTCCTGAACCTCCGCTATCAGAACTGGTACTACGTCGGCGTTCTCGGAGTGGGCTCGGTAGGGGACGCGCTCTCTGGCGCGCTCTTCGCAGCGGCCGCTTTCGCGACCGTGTTCATGGGACTCTTCGAAACCTACGAAGTGCTGACGGCGTACGGGCTCGCGAGGCGGGTCGTGATACGTCCGCGCCAGCTCGCACCCTGGGTTAGCTACGGTGTGCAGAGTCTCGGCGCGGTGATGGTCACGCTATCGCTCGTGTTCCCCTACTACCTCGCACCGCTCGTTTGGGGAAGCTTGACCTTTCTCGTCGACCCTTGGAACTACCGGTGCGGCGCGCGCTCGATCCTCGCCGAATTCGAGCGCGGCCATCTCGGTGTCGTGGTGCGCTTGCTCGTGGCCGGTCTTCTTTGCGGGCTCGTCTGGGAGAGTTTCAATTTTCTCGCGCCGCAAAAATGGATCTACACCGTCCGCGGATTGGAAGAGCTCAAGCTCTTCGAGATGCCGGTTCTCGGCTTTCTCGGTTTTCCCGCGCTCGCGCTCGACGCTTTTGCTGCCTACGGAGCACTCGCTTATCTCTTCCACGCGAATAGAACGTGGGAGCACCCCGACGAAGTGAGCCAACGGCTCGAGCCGCGCGCACCTCTCGCAACGAGAGCTTTCGCGGCCATGCTTCCGCTGCACCTTGTCTTCTGGGGCGTCGTCGGCCTTCTGGCGATGACAACGAATGTGGGCTCCCTTCAACTCGAGCTCGAGCATCTCGAAACGCTTCCGCCTGGTGGCGTGGCGACCCTCGAGGCCCAAGAAATTCGACGTCCGCGGCATCTTCTCCCAGCGCTCGAAGAGCCGGGTAGACGGGATCGCATCCGAGAAAGCCTCGAGCTCACCGACGACGGCATGAAGGAGCTCTACGAAGAAACCCGGCTGCTCACCCACAAAGGGATCGGACACCACCACGGTGCACACTTGCGGCGGCTCGGCTATCGCCGCGTCGAAGATCTCCGCGGCGCGGATGTAGAAACACTCTACGCGAAGCTCGAGACGGCCCGCGACGGCGCGCGCTTTCCCGCCCTACGCCCGAGCATGGTCCGCGTCTGGGTGCTTGGCGCCGAAGCAGAGCCCTAGTCTGTAATTTCTGTCCTCCCGCGGGGACAGCATCCAACCGGTCAGTAAACCCGACTTTTTCCGCGAACATCATACAGAACAACCAATTACGCAACCTCCACCGAGTTGGTACTCCACTTGCTATAGCAAGAAGTCGAACCTCGCCGAAGCCCGAGGGGCGTGGGCGAGACACAAAAAGGAGAATCATCATGAAGAAGTCGGTAGGGTTTCTCGGCGCGCTTTTTCTGAGCTTCACCGCCATGGCTACGGCTGACGGATTGGGCGATGAGACCGTCCGGCTGGCGGTTCAAAGCGAGCTCGAAAAGGCGCACGTCACTTATGGAGGCGGCCCTTTCGTTGCCGTCGACGAGAGCGTCGTCACGCTGACGGGGCGCGTCGAGAGCCTCTGGGCCAAGGAAAAAGCCGTCGAGGCTGCGATGGATGTCGACGAAGTCGCCGCGGTTGACGACCAGCTGGAGATCGCGTTGGGAGAGAGCGACGAGAAAGTCGGCGAAGCGATCGCTAAAGAAGTCAGACGCTACGCGTTCTTTACCGTCTATGACGACGTCAACATCGCGGTTCACGAAGGGGCCGTCGTCTTGACCGGTCGCGTCACCATGCCTTTCAAGTCGGAAGAGATCGAGACCCGCGTCTCCAAAGTCCTGGGTGTTCAGAGCATCGCGAACGAGATCGGGATCCTGCCAACCAATATCGGCGACCAGCGGATCCGAGCGAATCTGTCCTATCGAATTTACAGCGATTCACTGTTTCGCGACTATGCGTTTCGCGTCAACCCACCCATTCACATCATCGTGGAGCGCGGCAGGGTCGCTTTGACGGGCGCGGTGCGCTCCGAGGTGGAAAAGCGCAAAGCCGGGATCATCGCACGATCCACCTTCGGCGTGTTCCGAGTGGAGAACCGCCTCACGGTCGACGACTAGACAAGCCTGCGTGGAGCCGTCTCAGGACGGCTCCGCCCTGATCACTAATTCTAATCAATAATCAATGCCAGGCGCTCCGCCCTTTCGGAGCGCCTATTTTTTTTGGCTGGAGGAGCTACTCGTAGCGTAGCGCCGTCACCGGCTCCACACGCATAGCCCGGTATGCCGGGACGAGACAAGCGACAAGAGCAACCGCGAGCAGGATTGCCGGGACGGTGACGAATGTCGAAAGGTCGGTCGCGCTCACGCCAAACAGGAACGACGACACGAAGCGCGAAAGTGCGAAAGCCATAACGAGCCCAAACACCAGACCGATGCTCGCGAGAATCAACCCTTGCGTCAGCACCATCTTCACGATTCGCGACGCTCCCGCGCCGAGCGCCATGCGAATGCCGATCTCGTTCGTTCTCTCGGCCACGGTGTAGGACATGACGCCGTACGTCCCCACGGCCGCGAGGAGCAAGGCGAGCACCGCGAAAACGACGAGCAAGAGAGTCATGAACCGCGGGCCCGCCAAGGAATCGGCGAGGACAACATCCATCGTGCTGAGGTTCGCGAGCGGGAGCGCCGTGTCACGCGACCAAACGACTTCGCGCGCCGAAGCCGCGATGCTCTCGGGAGGAAGGCTCGAGCGCATAACGATATGCATACTCCGTGGCGCGAATCCCGCCGCAGCCAGCACCGGGTAATAGAAATAAGACTCTGTCCCGGTCTCCTCTTCGAGCCCCGCCTGTTTCACGTCCTTCGCGATCCCGACGATCGTGAACCACGGGATATCGCTTCCGCTAGGTCGGACGCGGCGCCCAAGCGGGTTTTGATCCGGCCAGAAGACCTCTGCCATCGTCTCGTTAATGACGACGGAAGGTGACGCTGCATCCACCGCCTCGAAGGCGCGCCCTGCAACGATTTTGATCTGCATCGTTTCGAAATAACCCTCGGTGACGATTTGCCAGTAGTCCACGTTTTGCGGCGGCCCGTCCGGCGTCGGCTCGATGCCTTCGAAAGCCATATCGTTCGCATTCAAACGACGCCTTGGAGGCAGTCCACTCATCGCGGAGGCCGACTCGACGCCTGGAATCGCGGCCAGGTCGGCGGAAAGCTCGGAGAAAAAACCTATCTGGTCAGAGGGCTCGGGATAGTTCGTCTGGGGCAGGTAGAGCTCGAAAGTCGAGAGCCCCCGCGGGTTGAAGCCCGGCTCGACTTGCTGCATGTTCCAAAAGCTGCGGAGAAGAAGGCCGCAGACCACAACCGCCATGACCGCGGCGGCGATCTCAGAAACGACGAGAATGCGGCGCAGAAGCTGTCTTCCTGAAGTCGCCGTCGTGCGCCGGCCACCGTCTTTCAGCGACAGCCCGAGGCTTTTGCTCGTGACGTGCATCATCGGCGCGAGGCCGAAAAGGATGCCGGTGATAATTGAAACGGCGAAGGAGAAGAGCAACACGCTGCCATCGATACCAATCTCGGCTGCTCGCGGCACGCTTCCCGGGCTAATCGCAAACAGGATGCGGATACCGAAATGGGCAATCAGCAATCCCAAAACGCCGCCCATGAGCGCAAGGCTCAAACTTTCAACGAGGAACTGTCGGAGCAAGACGAGCCGTCCCGCTCCCATCGCGCTTCGCACCGCGATCTCTTTTTGCCGCGACTCCGCTTTTGCGAGCAGCAGATTGGCGACGTTCGCGCAAGCGACGAGCAGCACGAGGCCAACCACGGCGAGTAGCATCACGAGACGCGGGCGCACGTCTCCCACGACTTCATCGTGAAGCGCCGTTATGATCATCGGATGGCCCTCAGGGTTCGGCGAGTGCTGCTCGCCCGAGCGCTCCCTCCAGCCGGCAAGCAAGCTGCCGAGCTCCGCGCGAGCTTGGTCGACACCCACGCCGGGGGCGAGGCGTGCGATCATGTAATAATTGTGACTCCCGCGACGCGGGTAGTCATTGGGATCCAGAGCTAGCGGCAACCAGAGCTCGACACGGTTGTCGTCGATATCAAAACGCGGCGGCATGACCCCAACGACCGTGCGGAGCTCGCCGTCGACCTGGATCCGCCGACCCACGATGGCGGAATCGGCGCCGAAGGCCCGCGTCCAAAGCTCGTGCGACAAGACCACGACGTCGTCGCTCCCGGGAAGGTCTTCCTCGGCGATAAACACGCGCCCGTGCCGAGCGCCTACACCTAGGACGTCAAAAAACTCCGCCGTCGCCCGCCCGCTCGAGACCCGGACGGGCTGGTCGTTGGTTTGAAGGCTGCTGAGGCCGACGTTATAAATCGCAACCTCCGTAAACGATTGGTTCCACTCACGAAACTCTCGATATTCCGGCGCCGAGACCCAGAACTTGTCGAAGCCCATCGTCGGGAACTGGGTGTGCAGCATGACGAGCTGGTTCGGCGCCTGGTACTCGAGCGGCTTCAGCAAAACGCTGTTCACAACGCTGAAAATGGCGCTGTTAGCGCCAATCCCGAGCGCAATGGTCGAAAGCGCAACGGCCGTATAGCCGGGGCTCTTGGAGAGAGACCGAAACGTGTAACGTAGGTCGGTCAGCCAGTTTCCCATGGATAGTCCTCCGCTACGGTCTAAGACGGAAGCTACCCGCAAAAGGTTGCGACCTAACTGGCGCGGCGCGACGACGGTCATGTCGTCCGTCTGCCGTGGAAAAGCCTTGAATACTGCGTCCACGATCGCTTTTGCAAGCGCCTTCTCCTAGCTATGATAAAGGCGTATGTACTGTGCGCGTCCGAAACGTGGCGTCCGAGGGCCGGACGAGACCCGACCTACACCCAATTGTGCTAGGCTCGATCCGTGCGGCCTCTCGCGGTGACGCTTCCTACCGCTCTCGGGCCGCGCATCACGTCATGAGCTTTCTCAAAGCCATTGGGGGCGCGGTGCGCCGCAAGATCCATCAGCGCGAGCTCGAAGCCGCCGTTCGCCGCTACGAGCAGCACCACGACCAGAGCGCGCGGACGAAACAGAGTTTCGCCGACACGGGAACGTTCCGGAGCCAGCTTGACCGTCTCTTCACGGTCGGAAACGCGGCGGAGACCGCGGAGTTGACCCGAACCGCCGAAGCGGTGATTGTGAGTACATGACCGACACGCCGCGACGCACGCGCTTCCGCTTCGCCGAGTTCACGCTATCGCCCTCGAGGCGGCTTCTTTTACGCGGCGACACGGAGATTCCGCTCATCCCGCGCTACTTCGATCTGCTCGTGCTCCTGGTGGAGCGGCGCAACGAAGCCGTGAACCGGGAGGAGATCTTCGACAAGGTTTGGAACGATGTCATCGTCTCCGACGGGGCGATGACACAAGCGATCCGCATCCTTCGAAAAAGCCTCGGCGACCCCGCCAAAGATCCGCGTTTTATCCGCACGGTGTCGCGGCATGGTTATCAATTCATCTACGACGATATCGCCGAAGAGCCGGACCTTACGCCGATGGGCAACGGCGATACGCTCGAGCAGGCAATCGCCGAGCTCATGGACGCCGAGCCGCCCACGAGCGAAGAGGATGAAACCCGCTTGCGTGGCGCAGCGGAAACTGTGCTGCGACTCGGGGCGGAAGAGGACCTGTCGCGCATCAACGATGTCGCCCGCGCGCTTCTGCGCGACGTGCGCTGGGACTTGGCCGATTCGAGCTTCGTGCCGCTACTTGGAAGCGCGGCATCGCTCACCGCGATCCGCGCGCTGTTGAGTCTGAGGATTCGCAACACATGGAAACTGGTACACAAGCGATGGCTCGGCGCAACGATGGGCGGTGTGGCAGCGGGCATCGTGGGCGGCACCCTGGGTGCGCTCGTGCTGCTCGTCGGCCCGGGATCGCGAGCGACGTCGAGTGTCGCCATCGCGCTCCCGCTCGTGGGCGCCGTTGTGGGTGGGCTCGGAGCGCTCGGCGTCGGAGGGGGCCTCGCCTGGGCCGAAGCGCTCGTGCGTTCCTATCGAATGACCGCGCTCATCTTCCTTGGAGGCGCCGGTGGCGGTTTAGTAGGAGGCCTCACTCACTTCGTGGGACGCTTCACGATCGAAGGTCTGTTCGGTCGGGACCTGTCGCCCGTGGGAGGCGGATTCGAAGGGCTCGTCCTCGGCGCCGCGATCGGTGCGGGCTATGCGTGGGCGACGCCGGTCGAGGGCGGCGGAATGGCCACGCCACGAGGCAAAGCAAGGTGGAAAGTCGCCGCGGCCGCGGGAGTTAGTTGCTCGCTGTCAGGCATGGTGCTCGCGCTGAGCGACCACCACCTCGGCGCAATGAGCGTCGACTTCATGGCGCAAATCTTTCCCGGCTCCCAAGTGAGTTTGGACCCTCTCGCACGATTGCTGGGAGAAACCACGCCCGGCGTCCTGACCCGAACCGTCATCAGCAGCCTCGAAAGCTTGCTTTTCGGCGTCGGCGTCGTCGCGGGCCTAACGAAACGGCCTCGGCACCGTCGGTAGCTCTTACATTCCTGTCGCATTCTTCCAAGTCCCTTTTGCAGAGCAACTAAGCACGTCGTTGCTCGAGAACGACTGTCGGATTTCCTAACGAAACACGATCGCTCGCTACCTGTGCCATCGCGGAATAAAACATTTAAAGTCAGATGATGCAAAGGTTTAACTACCTTCCCTTCTGTTGTGGCGCGCGGCTTGCACTTTGATTCGTTACTCGCATTTTGCGAGCCAATAAGGTTGGCGCAGACGGGGTCGTGTTTCTCGCTCGAAGCAGAGCTCCCGCTGACGCCAGGGGTTGTCAATCCCCAGCGGGAAAAGTGGCGAGCCGGACGCTATTGATCGTAGAAAGTCCAGGAGTCGACTCTGGGCGTTACCGCGCCCTCGCGCGGAGTGCGGGCTTCAAAGTACTAACTGCGAACGGCGGTGCGATCACGACATCGTTCATCCGCCGGGCACAGCCGGCGCTCGTCTTCGTCTCACCTCACACCAAGTCCCCCGGACCGTCGGAGATTGCGCGCGGGATCAAGGAAGATCCCGAGACCGCCGACATCCCCGTCTTGATCCTCGTTCCCACCGAACGCGCTCGAAAAACCGCCTATCCGACGGAGGCTTGTGCCACCGTGGACGCGAGTGACGAAGAGCTTTTGACGACGATGCGTCTGCTGGCGCGCAACCCCCGCCAGGTGCGATACAGCCGCCCGCCTACGAGCCCGCTGGAAGGGAATCTGGATGAATCCTTTCCCGACGTGCTTCAGTTTCTCTTCACGGCCCAGAAAACCGGACGTGTGACCGTCCAAAATGGCGCACGAACAGGGCGGATTTATATCGAGTCCGGAAACGTGGTCCACGCGGAGCACGCCGAGCGTGACGGGACGGAGGCGTTCCGTCGTCTCTGCTTCAGCACCCGAGGCAAGTTCAAGTTCGAGCCAGGCTTTCGGACGTACCGCCGTACGATAGCAGCGGGCGGCATCCAGCTCTTGCTCGAGTCCGCACGGGTCAAAGATGAGCGCGCCCGCGCCGGCCCGGGTGTTGGCCCGGGTGTCGGCGATGTAAAGCTCTCGAGGCTTCGCCAAACCACGTTCCCATCGCTCGAGAGGCCGCGGCAAACGACGTTTTCGCGGTGGATCGCAAACATCTCCCGCGTCCTCGGCCACTAAAAGACCGGCCCACCGACAAAACACCCTGCTCAGCAGGATCTCACTTTTCGCTCATGTCTCTTCCGAGCCGCGCTTTTATGCTAGAGCCGCGACCTCGAGACATAAAGGAGACAGTACCTATGGCACTTTCAAGCTTCGTCGACACACGCCAGGCGACAGATTTCAAAATC
>SMVB01207584.1_pt1 | contig 25019 bp, 27 predicted proteins | sample 2456461 | NCBI WGS metagenome assembly SMVB01 (sample SAMN11095934, study PRJNA526329) | marine sediment metagenome | biome: Marine sediment; feature: Surficial sediment; material: Deep marine sediment; isolation source: Hadal surficial sediment | place: Pacific Ocean | collected 2014-05 | depth...
CCAACACCATTGCGATGCCCACGATGGCCACTACGCGCGCAGGTCGCCGGAAAGCGCTCATAGTTGCATTACGATGATGACAGTTTCCGTTTTGCCATCGGCTTTGATCGTGATGGCGATTTCCCAGTCACCACTCATGTGAAAGCGCATACCATCGAGCCGGTAGTCTCCCGGCCTCGACTCCTCGCTTACGCGTGGCCGGGTCGGCAAACCATGATTGTGCAACGGCATGCCGCCCACGACGGAAATCTCCGCCCCGGATAGCGGCATCGCGTCAGCCGTTTTGATGTGCAGCGTCCACGTATGAATTTTGTTGATTACGATCGGCTCCAGCGAGCTTTCGAAGTAGATCGTAAAACCACCCCTTTCTGACACCCACTCTCCACCGTCGTCAGCTTTTGCGGCATCCGCCCACAGGAACGGCGCGAGCAGCAGCAAGCCAAGCACTGCAGCAGGATCGGACACCCGGGCATTTTGCGCCGTCCGCCAGCGAGCGAGGCGCCCGCTCATTACGAAATACTGGAACTGGATGACGAACAACAGCACGAAAATGTACGGCCAGTAGCCGAAGCCCGTAAAACCCACTTCGAACGGAAAAACCGCGGTATAGATTCGATCCGTCCCATCGACGTCTGCCGTGACGATGCCGATGTAGTCGCCTTCGGTGTCAAAAGTATGGATCACGGTAAAGACGTCCGGCTCGATCATCGCTGGCTGGTAAAACACCGTGACACTATCCAGATCGGCGATCTCCTGGATATCTTCCCAGCGCGCGAATCTTCCCTTGCCGGTCACGTCTCTGATAATTCGAAAGTCGATTGGAACTTCACGCATGCCGTCGTGCAGGAACTCCATCACGAAGATAGTTTCGACCGCATTCGGCAAATCCTCACAGTACTCGGTGTGACCATCGTTACGCGGCTGATAGATTTTGAAGTGCGCGCTCAGATAATTGATCCTGATGACACACAAGTCCTCCTCTGCCATCACGCCGCCATGCGCGACAGCGTTTTGGCCCGTCAGTACGAGGCAGATGAGTACCAGCCACAGCGCCTGCTGCATATTCGAGTTCCGTTTGGACTATCGCGCGTGACAGTACAACTCACTGTGAATATTGGCAAATTCACCAGCAGATTTTCGTTAAGATAATCGCATGGCGATACGATCATGACACCCAAAGTCTTTTGCGTCGGCTTCCACAAGACCGGAACAACGAGCCTCGAACTCGCACTCAGTAAACTGGGCTATCGAGTAACGGGCTGCTTTGGTACCAGGGACCCCGAGATCGCGAGCAAAGTACACGAGATGGCCTATGCGCTGGCCGAGAGCTATGACGCTTTCGAGGATAATCCGTGGCCCATACTCTACAAAGAACTCGACCAGCGATTTCCCGGCAGCAAGTTCGTTCTTACACGCAGACCGGCAGACGCATGGATTCGAAGCCAGGTTAAAGACTTCGCCCGCACCGAGACGCCGATGCGCCGCTGGATATACGGCGAGGGCGCGGGCTGCCCGGAGGGCAACGAAGACACCTATATCGCCAGATACGAGCGCCACAACCAGGAGGTTCTCGAGTATTTCTCGGGCCGGCCTGATGACTTGCTGGTATTCGACCTGCCAAAAGGCCACGGTTGGGAACAGCTCTGCCCATTTCTCGGCCACGCCGTTCCCGATGAATCGTTTCCGCATGCGAACAAGGCGAGCCTGTCGCGGAAACTCAGGAATTTGCTTAGACGGATATATCGGGCCACATCGTGACGGCTAGCGCTGTGCCAAAAATGTTACCCTCTTCCCCCTGTAGTATCTAGACTCAAGACTCGTCTGGCGAGGTTTTATTATTTCGACGTTCGAAAAGCCGAGAACATCTAATAGTTCAAGAACCGCTCTGATATTTGGCTTAAATTGACAGCGTTTCTCTGTGCGCCAAAGCGCTGTAGTCGATTTTTCATCAGTATCGAGAACTCTGGGAACATTCATTTTCCACATTGAGTTTCGCGTAAATGGAGTCTTTATGACTGACGCGTCTACGACCATGATTTCTTTCGTCACTGACGCAAGTTTTTTCATCGCGAAAACCGGATTCTCCAAGTGATACAGAATGCCAAAACAGAATGCTATATCAAACATCCCGACATCTTGCTCGTCGCAGTCTTCCATGGCCATCTTCTTAAACTCAAGCTGATTCGACCCCAGGGCACGTTTGATGAAGTTCGCCTGCTCTATGTAGTGATCCGCGACGTCTATGCCAAGAGCATATTCGGCGCCATTATTTACAGCTTCAACCGAAAAGCCGCCACAATTGCATCCAATATCGATGACGCGTTTACCCTTCAACGACCCCCCGCAAGCCTTGAGCAACTCCGGGAAAGCATGCCTGATCAAGGTGTCCAGACGGGTTTGTTCTCTGTGTCGAAGAGAGTATTTCGGATCATAGGTACTAAGCCCAAAGGGCAGCTCGATCTTGTGGTGAAATGGCGCGAGTCTTTGTATCTCACTTTCGATTTCTTGCTTCGTCATATTGGTGTTCATCGGCTCTCCAATCCCCTCCGATTTCGGCTTATTGATCCTGACTCTTGCGGATGAATTTGCGGATTTTAGTGAAAAAGGAATCCTTGTTGTAACGGCCCTTGACGATATGGCGAATCTGACACACGTTCGGAATTTCCAATGGCGTACCGTGCGTACCGATCAGCCAGCGAAACGCCCTGTCCTCATACGTTTTCATCCAACGCTCCGCAGGCGTCTGATAATACTTGATCGAGTCACAGTAGCCGCAGGCACGGGCGACGTCGCCATGCGTTATCTGGTGCGGACCCTTGGCCTTCTTGCGCGGGCCGCCGTACGGCCTGAATTGTTCGATCGGTATTTCGAGCAGGTTCGGGCCTTCCCGACCCTCGTCGAGGATCTCGTCATCTTCGGCCAACAATGATGTACCCAAACCTATGTTCGGATGCACCAAGCCATCGTCACGCCCCTGCAAGAGATCGGCCAGAGTGTCGAGGCAGTCTTCGTGAAAAATGATGTCGGCGTCAGTAAACCAGATCCAGTCGGCATCCGTATTCTTCGCCGCAAGATTCCTGCCAATGCCCCGCCGAAACAGCTGCTCCTTGGTCAGTGCTTGCCAGTTCCAGGTAACGCCCGGCACTTCCATGCGGCCGAAGTAGTCGAGCACGCGAGTGACAACTTCGTCACCGGGCACATGAAAAACCGTCATCGTGATATCGAACTTGTCGGTACGATGATTGACCAGCGAACTCAATTGGTAAGTCAGGAAATGACCATAGCGCCAGCAGTGGCTGACGATTTCGAGCTTGAGTTTGCCGGTTTTTTTGGCTTTGTCGATGGTCGCCGGGTCCACGTCACGGAACCAAGCTACGGGCAGCGCGCCCGAAACGGCGACTCTGTAGAACAGACTCATCACCGACTCTCTAAATCCTGACATTCGTGGCTCCGGGGTGGCTCGACGTTTGCGCCGGTACATGGCGACTTTGCGCAAGGCGTTGATATATTGGGAAATTCGAGACCAGAAGTATACTTTTTCCGGGTAGCGGCTTCTAGACAAGTCTGGCTCTACCGACTCCAGGACATGCTCCCATTCATTCGACGACTCGTAGCCGCACTCGATCAAATCCGGCGTCAAGGAACCGTGGATCTCCTGCTGTCCTTTGACTCTGCCTGGATACTTGGTCCAGATGCCAACGCTGGTGGGCGCTATCGGGCGCACACCGCGCATTGCCGTCTGCGATTTTTCCGAGACCTGAGCGAACTCGTGATACTCGGAGAAATTATGAACTTGCTGCAACCACCGGAACTTCTGTGCGATCGCCCTCTGCGTGGCATCCGGGTCTGTCACGAAATCCTCGTAGCGAACTTCAATAAAGCGCTCATGGCCGGCCATCTGCTTCGCGTAATTGTGCATCTCGCGCCACAGGCGAATGTTCGAGTAGTACATGTCCTTGTTCTTGCCGTGCCGACTGACGATGACGTCGCGCGGGTCCCGCATCACGTAGATGACAAAGAGTTCGGGATCGTCCTCAATAACACTCGGCATGTACATCGTGTCTTTGGGCCGCTTGGTAACGAGAATCTGCTCATCCTTGGCAGACACGAGATTGAAGCGAATCTCGTGATCGTAATGCTTGTCCACCTTGAAACAGGTGACCATCGCCTCGTGCAGCAGCGTCGTGCCGCTGCGCGGTGAACAAGCAACTATGTGAATGTGTTTGAACATACGCTAGTACTGCGTGCCAACCCCTGTCGTTGCGCTGCCCGAAGGCTACCAGATTGAGCGCTGACAAACGCACAGGGCGGATCCGAATTCGGGGGATTACCCTATACTCACCAAGAGGCGCGACGCACAGGAGTCAGTATTGTTCACGCAGATCGCACGCATCACCGACCCGGCACGACCCAGGGTCGTACTCTGCTCATTCGCGTTGCTACTGCTGTGCGCATGCGGTGCGAGGGATTCGACGAAATTTTCGTTTAGCGGTAACACGATGGGCACGCAGTTCAGTGTGAAACTGATCGGCGGCAGCGTCGCGTATGACGCGTTAACCGCGATTATCGAAACAGAACTGGATGACGTCGAAAAAATGCTGTCAACGTATCGAGCGGAATCGGAGATTTCGCGCTTCAATAACAACAACACGACGGAATGGTACGAAGTGTCGCGAGAGTTCTGTTTGAGTGTCGAAGCGGCATTGGTGTTGAGCGTTTTTACAGACGGTTCGTTCGACATCACTGTTGGCCCACTGGTTAACCTTTGGGGCTTCGGTCCCGGCGAGGTAGTTTCGCAACCTCCGGCTGCCGAAGATATTGATGCGGCCTTGGAAACAGTCGGCTATGAGCACTTGCAGGCAGACTGCAACCGGCCGGCACTACGAAAGAACCTGGCGAGCATTACGCTGGATATGTCCGCAATCGGAAAGGGCTATGCCGTCGATCGCATCGCCACGCAATTGGATCGCAGGGGCTTTGATAATTATCTCGTGGAAATTGGCGGTGAATTGCGCTTTCGGGGAAGAAATGCCAAGGGAGACAAGTGGGCTATCGGCATTGAGATTCCGAACGTAAGTCTGCGGCGGCCACATACAATCATTTACCTGACGGATACGGCGATGGCGACCTCCGGCGACTATCGAAACTTCTTCGAGGCGAACGGCAAGTTGTATTCGCACACGATCGACACTCGCACAGGCCGGCCGGTTACACATATGCTGGCGTCGGTTACCGTCGTCGACAGTGAGGCGGCTCGTGCTGACGCGCTGGCGACGGCATTGCTGGTCATGGGGCCCGATCAGGGTCTGGAATTTGCGACGGCGCACGATTTGGCTGCGTTCTTCTTGTTGCGAACCGGTTCCGGGATCGAAGAACGCTCAAGCCCTGCGTTTGAAAATCTCAGGCAATAATGAACAGACTTAGTAAGCGACTGAAAATCGCTGCCGAACATGCTCTGCGCTCTCGGCTTCGTTAACGAGTGCAACCGCGAAGTCAGCGCGGGAAATCCTGCTCTTGCCGCGTGCGTCTTCGAGCATCTGGTCGCCACCAATGCGAAACGTTCCCGTGCGATCGCCGTTGGTGAAGTTCTTCGCAGGTGTCGCGTAACTCCATCTAACATCGGTCACGGTCCGCAGGAACTCCAGCGCCAGCACCTGGCCCGCGATCTCAAGCTCAAGTTTCTTTGGCACGAACGCCTTCGGTATTTTATCGGCGTAAAGAACACCGGGTGCAACTTCGAGCGATCCGGCGCCACCCACATGAATCAGCCGTGGCGCGTCTTCGCCGATTTCGCGCAACACATTGACGACTTTCTCGACAGCGATGCGTTGCAGGGCGCTCTCGGGCGTTTTAGATTTTCCAATAATACCGCGCACTGAAAGGATAATGACATCCTGACCGACAACCAGGCTGACGATGCTTGCAGAGTCTAACAAGTCACCTTTGACCACGACGAGGTTCGGGTGCTTGAGTTTGATGCGGGATGGATCGCGTGACACGGCCTTGATGCGGTGGCCGCGACTCAATGCCTCGGTCACTACCTGCGACCCGACTTTGCCCGTAGCCCCGTAAACGAGAATATTCAGGCTTTCCGATTCCTCGGCGTCAACAACGTTGGCGCCAAACATCAGGCTGATAGCCGTTACTACAAAATATCGCATGCCATCCCCTTATTCGAGCGAGTCGTCCCCTGTCGCTTCTATGATTCGAATAATCTGTGAAAGTTTCCTTGCGTGATTGCTAACGAACGGGTTTTTGGTATCCCAGACGTAACCTGCCAGGGCTGAACAGATCATCTTCTTGATTTTCGGGTCGATTTTCTTCGCGAAGAACACCTTGTGCAAACTCTGGTCATACCAGGCATTGACGAAAGTGCGAAAGGTGTCGATACCCCGCTCCATAAATTCCGAGTAGTCGGTTTGCCAGTCGACGCTTTCCCCTTTGAGTTGTCGAATGATGACGCTCGATGCGCGGCTCGCCGACTGCATCGCCAGCGACACGCCTGAAGAGAACACCGGATCCAGAAACTCGGTCGCATTGCCAACCAGGCAGTAGCCGTCCCCGAATAGTTGCTTGACGCCGATCGAATAACTCTCGATCGATATCGGTTCGAATTGCATTTCAAATTCGGACAGTCGTTCGGAGACGTTGGGATCTGATTTGATAATCGCCTTGAGACACTCCCCGGGATCGTCCGGGAACGCATCATAAAAGCCAGGTGGCGCCACAACGCCTACCGACGTTCGCCCGTCTGAGAAGGGGATGATCCAGAGCCAGACATTCGCTTCGTGCACGATGATCCAGATTCGACCGGAATTGAGCCCCGCTGGTCGCTGGTCCCCGGTAACGTGCGTGAATATGGAGCGCCGGACATCCTGCTCCGACGGTTTGTTGAGATCGAGCAAACGTGGCAGCACCCTGCCGTAGCCACTGGCATCTACGACGAATTTGCAGCTGATTTCGCTTTTTTCGCCTTTCGCACTCTCGACACTAACGCGCGGTGAGTCGCCGACCAATACGTCGGTCACGCCGTGCTCAAAGAAAACGGGCACACCCTGTTCCTGTATCCCTTCAACGAGCACATTATCGAATTCGGCCCGCGGCACCTGCCACGTCCATGACGCACCATCTGTAAACTGATCCGAGAAATCGAATTCGCACGACTCGTCACCGCGACGAAATACTGCGCCGGTCTTGACCTGGTAACCCTGTGATTCCACACGCTCGAATAAATTCGCTTCCTTGAGCACGTCATTGCAAATTGGTAGCAGGCTTTCGCCGATCACGAATCGCGGAAACCGCGCTCGCTCGAAAACCGCCACATCGAGGCCAGCGGCATTTAGCAGCGACGCTGAAATAGCACCAGCCGGTCCGGCACCAATTATTACAACGTCGTATTCCTTATTCGGTCGCATAGTTCTCCGCAAGTTCTTCGCTCCTCGCCAGCAGGTGAAAATCGTTACTGGCCTCCAGTTCAGCGGCACCGGGTTCCCACCGTCCGAAGGTCACAGCGGTCAACGCCGCCTCCGTCGTCGCGAGTGCCAGAATACTGTCACCCATGACATACAAACACAGTTCGCGCATGTGCTCGCTCATACGAATCGTTTCAATGACTGGCGGCCGAACCCGGCAACAGAATTGATTCAACCCACCAAAAATACTGCGCCCGAGAGCCTTCAGGTACGCCTCTTTTAACACCCATAACATGAAAAACCGATCCTGCGGCTGCGTGCCCAGCCAGTCCGCCTCTTCCTTCGAAAAAAACTTCGCGGCAATCTTGATGGGATCGCGTCGCTCGCCGATCACTTCCAGGTCGATGCCGACTTCGCCTGCGTCGGCAATACAACATGCAACGCTGTCACCGGCGTGCGTGATACTGACTGCCGGACCGCCAACGCACTCGGGTTTGCCGCCTTTTGCCGCGATCAGGCAATGACCGGCCGCTGGCTTGCCGCTCCGATTCTGCAGCATCAGTCGCAGCAGCGATCGTCCGCATAGAAATTGTTGCCGTCGCTTGCTGGAACCAAACTCGCGCTCGCGTTCGTCGTTGGGGACCAGCGACAATTCGGCCGACGTCAGGTCGCGTATCTTCGTGTAGCCGACTGTCACCAAGTGCCTGTTAACTCCAGCGCTTGAAGACCAGAGAAGTGTTAATACCGCCGAAAGCGAAACTGTTGCTTACAATATATTCCGTCGAGATCTTCCGTGGCTCGTCAACGATGTAGTCCAGCTCTCCACAACGCGGGTCCAGGTTCTCGAGGTTCAGCGTCGGCCAGAACTCTTCATTGTTCATCATCGTTATCGTCAGCCACACTTCCTGTGCGCCGCAAGCCCCGAGCGTGTGGCCAAAATAGCTTTTCATCGAGCTGATCGGCATCTTGCTGCCAAATACAGCGTTCGTTGCGTTCGATTCGGCGACATCTCCCAGATCGGTCGCCGTGCCGTGCGCACTGACGTAACCCACGGCCGCCGGGTCGAGTTTCGCGTCTTGCAGCCCGAGGCGCATCGCGATTTCCATGGTTTCTGCTGCTGGTTGAGTAACGTGCTTAGCATCGCAATTCGTCGCGAAACCGATGAGCTCGGCGATAATCGGTGCACCACGCTGTTGCGCATGCTCTAAATCTTCCAGAATCAGCGTCGCCGCGCCTTCGCCGATAACGAGTCCGTCCCGATCCTTATCGAAGGGCCGCGGCGTTTTGTCGGGCTCATCATTACGCACGCTGGTCGCAAACAGGACATCGAAGACCGCCGCCTGGGTCGCCGATAACTCTTCCGCGCCGCCTGCAACCATTACTTTTTGTTTGCCATGTTTGATCGCCTCATACGCGTAGCCGATCGCCTGGCTGCCGGATGTACACGCGGTACAGGTCGAAATCAGGCGCCCGCGAATACTGAAAAATACGCCAGTGTTCACGGCCGCCGTATGGCTCATCATTCGAATGTAGCTGGTTGCGTTGATTTTTCGGGTGCTGTCGTCATGCAGCATGGCACCGAAGTCGGCCATGGCCGGGGGGCTTCCCGAGGATGAGCCGTAGGCAATGCCGGTTTCTCCGCTGCTGATGACCGGGTCGCCGAGCAGGCCGGCCTGCTCGAGCGCTTGTTCTGTCGTCACTGTCGACAGCACTGACACGCGCCCCATCGAGCGGACGCGTTTTCTCGGATAGTGTTTCGGCGTCTCGAAATCAGGCAGTGGGCCGGCCAGATTGGTATTGAGACCATCATACTTGGCCCAGTCGTCCATCCGCCTGATGCCACTGCGTCCGGCCACCACGTGCTCCCTGATGCTATCCCAGTCATTTCCCAGCGAGGTCAACCCGGCCATGCCGGTGACTACGACGCGGCGACTCAAGACAAACCCCCGTCAATGCTGATGACCTGCCGTGTAATGTAAGCGGCCGGATCAGACATCAGGTAGGAGACCAGGCTCGCGACCTCTTCGGGCCGGCCGACGCGGCGCAAAGGAATCAATTTCAAGATGTGTTCGAATTCTTCTGAGGTCGTCATGTCAGTTTCAATCAGGCCGGGTGCAACGCAGTTGACCGTGATATTCCGTTTCGCCAGTTCCAGTGCCAGGGATTTCGAGGCGCCGATAACGCCAGCTTTGGCGGCACTGTAATTCACTTGACCGCGATTGCCAATAACGCCGGACACCGACGACACGGTAATGATTCGACCACCGTTGCGGGCACGAACCATCGGCATGACACAAGGTTGAATGACGTTGAAGAAACTGTCCAGATTAGTGCGAATAACCTCGTCCCAATCGTCGTCAGAAAGCGCGGGAAAAGCGTTGTCTCGGCTGATCCCGGCATTATTGACGATCCCGTAGTAAGCGCCGTGCTCAGCGATATCTGACTCGATTGCCTGGCGGCAGGCCTGCCGGTCACCGGCATCGAACTGCATCAGCCGTGCGCTGGCGCCCGCGCTCTCTATGGACTGCGCGGCCTCTTCGGCACCTTTTCGATCTGAATGATAGTGGGTGACGACGTCAAATCCATCGCTGCCCAACTGCACGGCAATCGCCTTGCCAATCCCTTTGCTTGCGCCTGTGACGAGAACCGTTCGACTCATCGAGAAAGTCTACCAGAATCAAGGCTTTCCGGACTATCGTCTGTAGGTTGATAGACATTGATGGTAGCCGTCGCAATCGGTCCGTTCATGTCGATACGACACGCAAAAGCGCCCATTCCCATGTCACTGAACAGCGTCTCCACATGTATTGTCAGCGTATCGCCGAGCGCAAATAGTCCTGTCGTGGACTTATAGGAACGCGTACCGAGGAGATAGCCGATCGAGGGGGGGGCGCCACTCAAGCGTGCCTGTGCGCCCGCGTGCGCGGCCACAGATTGCGCCATGTACTCGATGCCGATCCAGGCGGGCACACCGTCCTCGCCGCACAACAGGCTGTCGGGCCGAATCGTAACTTCAGCGACCAGCGAGGTCTCATCGCATGCAAGGACGCGGTCGAGTAACACCATCGGCGGATCGTGAGGCAAGAGATCGCGTACCGGAATTTTCGATATGTCCATCAGCAGCGACCGATGACGATGCTGGCGTTACTGCCGCCGAAGGCGAATGAATTCGACATGAGCACATCATTTTCCCACTGGGCGTCCGCCCCGGTCAGGCCGATTGTCGCCAGCTCCGGGTCAACCACCTGATCCCAGAGATGGCGCGGCAGGCGACGTGCCGCGTTCGCCTCATCCAGCAGCAACCAGCATATGCCGATCTCCTGCGCGCCCGCTGCACCGAGCGTGTGCGCGATCTGGCTTTTGGTCGAGCTGCATGGCGTCTCCGGGCCGAAAACCCGATTGATGACGCAGCTCTCCATGGCGTCGTTCTTGACCGTCGCAGTGCCGTGAAGATTGATGTAGGCGACGTCCTCTGGCGCTGTTTTCGCGTTCGCCAGCGCTCGTCGAATCGCAAGCTCCGCTCCCTTTCCGGACGGCTCCGGTGCCGACATATGATAAGCGTCAGACGACTCGCCGATTCCGGCAAGCCGTATCGGCGCCGCGTCCCTGCTCAGCAGGAACAACGCCGCGCCCTCGCCAACGTTAATGCCTTTGCGATTGGCGCTGAACGGATTGCAGATGCTGTCCGACATGGACTCGAGCGCATCAAAACCGTTGGTTGTCAGTTTGCACAGGCTATCGCTGCCCCCGACAACAACGGCATCGCACAGATTCGCGGCTATCAGCCGTTCACCCGATGAGAACGTTTTGGCCGATGACGTACAAGCAGTCGATATCGTGTAACGCGGTCCGGTAAGGCTGAGATAGCGAGCGAGAAACTCCGCAGCCGTGCCGATCTCCTGTTGCCGATAATGGTAGCCACCCGGCATCGCGCGGCCGGCCTGCACCGCGTCCGATGCTGCTTCAGCGACGGCAATGCCGGATGTGCTGGTGCCGATCAGCACAGCGATCCGGTCCGGCCCGTACCTGGACTTCAATTGTTCGATCGATGCCCTGATCTGGGCCGCTGCCGAAATCAGCAGCTGATTGTTACGACAGTCGTACTCGGCAAACTCGGGCGGCAAGTCGGGAAGAGCTCCGCTTACCTGGCCAACGACACCGTAACGGCCGGTTAGCATTGGGCCATAGGGCCGCATACCGCTTTGATCTTCGCGCAGGAGATTTTCGAGTACTGCCGACTTGCCCGTGCCCAGTGCGTTGATGATCCCGAGATCTGACAGGTAGTAGCTCATTTGCTCGCAAACTCTACAGTATTGATCAGCAGCGTATAGCCTCTTTCGATGTGCGTAAGTCGCACATTGCCAGTCCAGGGCTCACCGGATTCGTACTCGATCTCGATAAGTTTTGCGCCATTGCGAATCAACGCCCTGCCCTGGCCGTTTGCGCCATGCTCGAGCGATGCGCCCTGAATTCGCGCACGCAACCACGTCGGATCCCAATGGCTAAGCAATACGTCCGCAAGCACGTACTCAGCATTGATGACCTGCGCCGCGACGACGCCGCTCGCCAACAACTCCACACCGTCGTAAGTGATCGCGAACAAAACGACGCCCAGAGCGTTGACCGCAACGATCGTTATTTTCCCCGGACGAACTTCCAGGTGCGCCTCGAAAGAGTGGGTTTGTTCACCGTATTCGGCGACGATGACCTGGGTGGCATTGAACGACGCTGTAATTTCATCCGCGCGCGGCAGCACCAGGACCACATCGTCCGCAATGCTGATTCGTTGCAGTTCCGTTCGGATCTCAAGCGGTGCGCATGCCGAGAACACGACGAGTAAGACTGTCGTAGCCATTATGTGGAACACTGCTTTGGTCATTTCGACTCCGTATCTATCCGCGCAGCGATAGCCAATGGCGACAACAGATAGGCACATGCAATGCCGATCAATACCGTCACGCCGAAAGAATGCACGGCGTAAGTGCTGCTCAGCGCCAGTAAGCCAAACGAGAGCATCGTCGTCAGCGCAGAAAGTGTAATCGCGAACATCGTGCTTCGGAGTTCGTCTTTGGCCTCGACAATGAACAGCGTAAAGTCGACCCCAATGCCAAGAACCAGAATCATTGCAAGAAAATTGAACAGATTCAGAGTCTGACCTGCAGCAGAAATTACGATCAACGACACCAGCCCCGCGAACACCGGCGGAATCATGAGAATGGTAGAACGCCGCAGGCCGTATCGTATCGACAAGCCGAGCAGAATAATCAGGTAAGCGGCAGCAAGAAGCTGCGCCACTCTCTCGCGATACTGCCCGAACAAACCGGATAGCTCGCGGGCCTTGTTGACGACTTTGATCGACGGGTAAGCGACGACCGCAGCGGTCAATGCAGCGACGTCCCGCACGCCATATAGCAAGACGATGGATGCGCGCTCACCGTCCGCCGCCGGCAACCAGAATTTCCGAAACTGTTTCGATGACGGATGTTCGAGCCAGTCCTCAACAAGTAGCGGGCGCATTTCCCGAGTGAGTTCAGCCAGGGTGTCTCTGGCGGCATCCGGACCAACGCCCAGTGACTCGAAATATCCTGGCAGACGCGTCCGGATGAGATCGGTATAGGCTGAGTGACTTTCAAGCTGCCTGACTTGCGACGGCACCCAGCGAGACATGGCCTGATACCCACTGAGCGTTCCGGCGTCGACCATTTCATCCAGTTGCTCTCGAACCGACTCCTCCAACTGCAGCAAGTCTTCATCCGCAGCAGATGTAGCAAGCAAGAAGGTGCCGGCCTGCGCCACGCCCAGGAGTTCCTGAATCTCGGCCTCCTGTCTTTTCAGTTCTGGTGGTTGCGCCTGTAGAACGGAGACATCGTCGTCTACAGCAATGGTCTGATAGCCAACAAGAATGATTGCCGCCAATGCCGCGATCAGCAGGTAATGATTACGCGAGCGGCTGCGTTGCCACACACCCAGGTAGCGAGTCGCGGCCCGGAGAATGAGAGACTCGTCGCGCACCGGCATGCGTCGGCGCCAGAGTGTGCATAAGCACAGCAACGTGAGATAGGCGCCGATGAGGCCCGCGCTCGAAAATACAGCGAGTTGCTGCAAGCCCGGAAACGGTGCGACGGTCAAAGCCATGTAAGCCATGACGCTCGTCAGCAAACCCAGCGTAATACCTGCGAAAATATTGCGCAGCCCACGGCGCGGCGTCCAGTCATCATCAGCGAAAGCACCGTCAGCCACATAGTGAAAACTATAGTCAACGGACACGCCTATCAGGCTGGCGCCGAAAACCAGCGTAAACATGTGTACGAAGCCGAACACTGACAAGGTAACTGCGAGCGCAACAAGACAGCCCGCGACGATGGACACGATGATCAGCGACAACGGACGCAGGGAACGAAACGTCGCGATAACGAGCAGCAGAAGTCCCAGCAAAGAACCCAGGCCAATCGTCGAAATCTCACCTTTCGCACTTTCGGTCGCTTCGTGCGCGTAAAAAGCGAAGCCCGTCTTCAGAATATCCAGATCGGGCTGCGACGCTACCGCCTCATCAATGGCGGTGTTCATGTGCTGTGCGAGAGACCGTTGTTCGATGATCGAAAGCGTCGGCGACTCGATGTTTGCGATCACCAGAATGTAGCTCGTTTCGTCTCTCTGTGCCCACAGATAGCCGCCCTCCACGGTTAGCGTGGAGCCAGGCGGTCGCAGTGCCTGCAAACTGCCGGGGAACAGGAAGAAGGGGTCCGTAGTCAGCGCGCCGCCCCCTGTTCCGAGCGGGCTGTACAAAGACTTCAGTGCGGCACGTTCAATTCCAGCAGCATCTTTTTGAATAGTCGCAATTTGAATGTCAGAAAGAATCTGGCGGCGGTAAGGATAGTAGAAGCTTGCGATAGCCGCGTACTCAGACTCATCGATTCGAGTGGTAACGGCTGCGATCAGCGGAGAATCGAGCAATCGCGCACCGAATTGATCTACGGCGTCGCTGGCAATGCTGCGGTCGGTGTGGCCGATGAAGAACAGCAGCCTGGTACCGAATTCTCTGTCTACTGTTTGCGTCGCCAACTCCGTGAGTGGATCGTAGTCGGACTTTGGCAACAACTCGAAGACGTTGCTCTTAAGCCAGGATCCGCCGGATATCACCACGGCAATCCATACCAGCGCGACCAGAAGAACGGTCGCCCAGGTGACAGGCAAAAAGTTAGCGCGAATAAAGCTCGATCTCATGCTCGGTGAGATGGTCGGGTTGTGTTTGGTGATCAGTGAAGGTGATCGTCATTACGTCTGACGATCGGCTAATGACGGTAAGGCTCTCAATATACTCCCGCCCCCCAAGATTAATAGTGTCAATGGCCTCCGACAGGGGATAGCTGGCTGGCTTCAGTCCGATTGCCCACCGGCCGTCCTGCACATCGAAACTGATCGTGAAATGCTCTCTCAACTGCTGCTCGCTGCCGTTGAAGATGCTCAAGAAGATCCTGCTGAAAGGCAGGACCATCGGGTGCTCTGCAGCGTCTATGCTGGTTATCGGGCCGTCATCGATACTCTGCACGAGGCGCTCGCCATCTGCTATCAGTACTGATTTGAAAGGCCGGTCCTGTTGCCAGTACAGCCCCAGATCAGACAGAACGAATGAACCGCCAGACACCAGCGGCCTGCTTAACAGTTCGATTTCCCGGGTCTGCGAGTAGTTGCCTCGAACGACACCGTACTCGGCGAGTTGTGCAACGACACTCTCGAACGTGGAATCAGTAGCATCCTGAGCAAATACCGACGCGGCGAACAGCAGCCCGGGAATCGACATCGCCAGACTCAAGCGCATTCGCGCACTTTATCAATAAGGGCAGGCGGACACACAAAGCACATTTCAAGTGTCGCCTTGTCGACGGCAACCTGAATCGTGAATCCCTTCGTAACGCGTTCGCCGGATTCGATGTCCCTGATCTCGTAGCTGATCTTGAGGCGATTTTCGTACTCTTCAAGCGTGGCCGTTACCCGAATACGCTGTTCAAACACGGTCGGCCTCGCGAACTTCATGCGCGTATCCACGATCGGCCACGAATATCCTGATTTCTCCATTTCGCGGTAGCCGTAGCCGATTTTATTGAGCAACGCGCAGCGGGCTGCCTCAAGATATCGAAAATAGTTGCCATGCCAGGTCACACCCATCGGATCGCCATCCTGAAACGGTATTTCGATCTCGACTTCCGCAGTTAATGTTACGTCACACTTCGTCATAGAGAGCCCACGCCTGATCCTGAATTTTCGCGACAAAGAGTCTTAGGTCGCCCTCAAGTGGGCGATCTTCGGTAAGAAATTCGAACTCTGAAAATACCGATTCCTTCATATCCAGCACCGCCGGAACCAGGTGTTCTTGCGCCAGGTCGCCTGAGCGTAACCGCAGCTCAAGCGCCTGAACGGTCGCTAACAGAACGGCCGCGGCAACTTGTTCTGACAATTCCAGGATTCGCAAACAATCACGCGCGGCAATCGTACCCATGCTGACCTTGTCCTGATTGTGGCACTCCGTCGACCGTGAGAAGACGCTCGCCGGCATCGTCAGCTTCAATGCTTCCGCCGTCCACGCCGACGTACCGATCTGCACAGCCTTGAATCCGTGGTTGATCATGGCGCGCGCCGGCTCCGAGCCGCTCAGGTTGCTTGGCAATCCGTTGTTGAATTTGGTATCCACTAACAATGCCAATTGCCGGTCGAGCAAGTCCGCAATATTGGCGATCGCAATTTTCATCGAGTCCATGGCGAACGCGATGTGGCCGCCGTAAAAATGCCCGCCATGCAGCACCAGTTCGCGATCCGGATCGATAATAGGGTTGTCGTTCGAACTGTTTAACTCCGTTTCGATCTGGCTGCGAAAAAACGGCAGCGCATCAACCAGAACGCCGATGACGTGCGGCGCGCAGCGTATCGAATAGCGATCCTGCAATCGCAGTGGGTTGCGTGGCATCTCCTCATGTTCCAGATCGCTGCGAATCCAGTAGGCGACTTCCGCCTGGCCGGGATGCGGCTTCACATCGAAGAGCTCCTTGCTGAAGTGAAACGCATTGCTTTTCAGTGCCAGCGCGGCCAGAGAGGTAATGCGGCTTGCCAGCCGCGCCAGATACTCCGCGCGCGAGAAAGCGATACACGCCAGACCCGTCATGACTGCCGTGCCGTTCATCAACGCCAGGGCTTCCTTGGGTCGCAGCTTGTGCGCCACCAGTCCCGACTCCGAAAACGCGTCAGCCGTATCTTTGGTGACGCCGTCTACCATGACTTGCCGTTCGCCGATCAACACAGCCGCAACGTAGGACAGCGGTGTCAGGTCGCCACTCGCGCCGACGGATCCTTCTTCAGGAATCAGCGGCACGATGTTTTTTTCGATAAGGGTCGCCAGCAGCTCGAGCAACTCCAGACTGACGCCGGAATAACCGCGACACAAGGATGTCAGCCTTGCGATCAGCACCGAGCGGGCCGACGCCTCAGAGAGGTGCCGACCCAGGCCGCAGCCGTGAAAACGCGTCAGGTGTATCGGCAGCTCCCAGGCCAGGTCCGCGGGAACGTCAACCGTGCAAGAGTCGCCGTAGCCCGTTGTGACACCATAGATGATGCCATCCTCTTTGAGAATTCGGTCGAGGAGCTCTGCTCCTCTGGTGATTCTTTCCCGAAACGCCGTGGTGTCAGCCAGTTTCAAGACCGCCCGTCGCTGCGCCAGATCGACAACGTCTTCAATGCTAATCGGCTCTAAGCCTATCGAAACAGTTCGCACTAGAGAATCACCATTATTCAGGATCGGGTTCTTGCCAGAACTCGAAAAAATTGTACCACTGGTACGGATAATTCAGGCACTGTCGCTCCAGTCGGTTCGCAAACAACTCAACGATTCGCTGCAGTTCTTGCTTTCTGGTCGCGCGCGGCAAAGTGATCCGATCGGCCAGTTTTTCCAGATGCACCTCGTACTTGCCATCCCTCTCCATACAAAACACGAAGTAAACCGGACACTCCAGCAAGGCTGCGAGGATAAACGGGCCCTCGGGAAATTGTGCCGGATAGCCCAGAAAGTCGCAGCGTACCGAACGGCCCTGCCGCGCTACGGACGTTCGGTCAGCGACGACCGCGATCCATTCGCCCTTCGCGATCGCTTTTTGCATGCGTATCACGGACTCCGGGCCTAGCGTATCGACCTGAATAATATTTTCTACCGCGCGCGGACTCGCCTCTGCAAGAAACTTCATAAACCGGGCAGAGCGGCGGATAAATACCAGCGCTTTGACGGTCAGACCCTTCCCTAATCCACCAAATGCTCGCAAGGCCTCAAGATTTCCGAGGTGAGAACCGATGAAAACTCCGCCGCTCTTGCTGTCACTGATTTCATGATAGATTTCCGGTTGAATATAGCCGACGTCTTTTTTGGACGACGAGTCCGTCCATTGCGCAGTCTTGTCCAGGATAGCTTCGCCGAATTGCAGGAAATGCCTGAAGCCGTTCAATCGCCGCGACGGCCGCCCGGACTTTTTCGCCCGCGTTTCCTGGACGCGATCCAGAAACTGCCGCGACCCGCGGCGCGCTTCGCCCGACGTGAGGAAGTAATACGTCATCACCGGAAACAGCACAATTCTGAAAGCGCCCCGGCCGAAGATTTTGTAGCAAGCGAACATAAACTTCATGCCCAGTGTCGCGCCCCGTTCCTCCAGCGTTGACCAATGGTGTTTCCTGACGCCCAACTTACGACCGATAAGAAGAGGCAGCCTCAGTAACATGCCGAAGAACAATTTCGTGTGCGCTTTTGTAATGCACCAATTGTCATGCAAAACCCGGAAGTGAGATGTGCCGCCTTCCGGGTAAATCACGCGCGTAGGAATCGCTATAAACGGTACGCCGAGCCAATAGAGTCGTACCGTGATTTCGATATCGAAATCCATTCGCTTACCCAAATCGCGTTTTTCCATCAATTGAATACACGGCTCCACTGGATAGACCCGAAAACCGCACATGGCGTCGGTAATGCTCAATGACAATGTTTCGATCCGCACCCAAAAACGCGTGATTGTCCGGCCGTATAGCCTGCTCGAAGGCACCGAGTCGTCGAATTTCGGGTCGCCGGAGATCAATGCCCCCGGATTCTCCCGCGCCGCGTCAAGCAAGGTACCCAAATCGCCAAGATCGTGCTGCCCGTCCGCATCCACTTGAGCGGCATGCGTGAAACCCTGTTTCCAGGCCTCCTTCAAGCCCGCCTGGACGGCTGCGCCCTTGCCCTGATTGTGCGGCAAGGTAATCAGGCTCAGGTTCGGGCCTGACACCAGGCTCGCAATGATTTGCTTGCAATGATCGTCGCTGCCGTCATCGATAATGATCGTCGGCAGACCATACGCGGCCAGCTTCTCCAGCGTGTCGGCCAGAGTCTCGCCGTGGTTGTAGACGGGAATGATTACACAAACTTTCATTGCCGCTACTCGAACAGGATTCTGCCCTGCGAATGCACGCCGGCATCGGATGCGTAGGAAAAATGCAGTTTTCCTGTCTCCTCTGATTGCTCGAGAGTGAGCTTGAGTCGCGACAGCGGTTCAATTATTTGATGAAACTTCAGCGCCTCGAATCCCGTGAAAACTGCGTTTGTCGATAATGTACGCCGCGCCAGTTGAATGGCCCAGTGAACCTGAATTACGCCGGGCAGTACCGGCCGCTGCGGGAAGTGCCCCTGCAGATAATAAAGTTGCTCCGGAATAAGAAGTTCAAACTCGGCGCGTGGCGGATTTACCAACTCTCTGACGATTTCCGGCTCGGTGACATCCATCGACTAATCGAACAACGCACGAATGACTGCGGGCTGACGCTTGCCCTGCGGATTGACGGGAATCGCATCCTCGTAGCGAAACTTTCTGGGCACGGCGACAGGGTCCAGCTTGGCCCGCAACGATCGCTTAATGCGCGCGTTACGCTCTTTGCGGCCCTGATTTTTGAGCTCCGCCTGACCGTCTTTATCGAGCACGAGCACCAGCCCGATGTATTGTCTCGAATCGTCATCCAGAGCTGTCGCCGCCGCATCGAGAACCCCGGGCAGCGCCGTCGCACATTGTTCGATTTCGGCCAGCGACACTCGCTTGTCTTCGATCTTTACGATGTGATCGCCACGCCCCAGCAATTCGAATGAGCGATTCGTATGCAGCAGAATCTTGTCGCCCATGCGGTGCCAGCTACTAAGACCCATGAATGGGGAGCTGACTTCCATGAATCCGTCATCGTCCTGCCTGATGCGCACCTCGGGTAATGTGTGCCAGAGCTCGGCGGCGCCTTGCTCGTCCTGCTGTCGCCACGCAACACCACTCGTCTCAGTACTACCAAGCACCTCAACAGGACAGGTTCCCAACAGGCGCCGTGCATCGACCGCCGCGTAATCCGGCAGCATCCCGCCAGAGGAGAAAACGATTCGCCAATCCGCGGCGTCTTTTTCGTCCAGATGACCGATCCTCTTTAATAACGCCGGGCTGCTGATAAGTACACCATCGGAGCCCACATCACTGAGTAAATTCTCCGGGTAGTCAAAATTAAATGTCGCGAAGGCGCGCTGCGTGACCAGCGGCCACAGCAGGCGAAAGAGCAAGCCGTAAATGTGCCGGTGGGATACGGTCGAATATATCCGACCGTTCTCGATAGTCTCCCCAAACATCGACTCCAGCACATCCAGTTCAGCCTCGATGTTCAAAATTGTCCGACGAACGCGCATCGGCTGACCCGTCGACCCTGACGTAAACAAGATCATTTCTGACGTTGACGAAATTACAGTGTCAGAAAGTTCCGCTGGCTTTAGTTGGTCAAACGAAATAACAGGCTTGGGCGTCGCAGCCTGACGACTCGACACAATCAGGCCATCGAACTCGACCTGACTATCAGCCAGCAAGTGGGCGGGGGCAAGGACTGGCGTCTTACCGGCGCTCCAACAAGCGAACAGAGCGCAACCGTACTCGAATGAATCCGAGGAATCGACAGCCCAATAATGTGCATCGGTTTCCCGAAGAGCCGCAGCCAGAGACGCGACGGTCTGCACGAATTGCGGCCACGCTATTTCACGGTTCTGCTTATCGAAACAAACCGTGTGGTCTGACTCGATCTTCAATAACCCTGAAAGAGGATTAACTGTCATGCGAGCTGCTCCCGATCAAGAGCTAAGGAGTTACGCTGAATCGCCGAACAGGTCTTCAACAGCATCGACGATGTCCTGGACGGTCCTGACTCTCTTGAATCTGTCGGGCGGAATTCTCTTGCCGGTTATTTCCTGCAGCCGCACGACCAAATCAACGGCATCGATGCTATCGAGGTCCAGGTCCTCGTACAGCCGCGCCTCCAATGTGATCTTCTTCTCCGGAACGTCAAAGAGCGCGTGCAACTCCCGGCACACACCCTGAAAAATATCATCCCATCCCGCCATCGTTTTACTATCCGCCACTTGAAGTCACAAACCGGGCCAGGTTGGCCACCGACTCGAAATGGACGCGGATTTCTTCGGAATCGATGTCCAGGTTAATGTCGTACTTCTGTCGGACCGCCACGCCTAACTCCAGTGCGTCAATCGAATCCAGGCCCAGACCCTCGCCAAACAATGGTGCATCGGATTCGATATCGTCCGGACCAATGTCCTCTAGATTGAGCGTGTCTATTATAAGCTCTTTGAGCGCTTGTTCAGTATCGTTCATTATTGTTGGATTCTTTACTCATAAACATGCGATACATCAAGTCAGTCAGTCGCCTTGACGCCATGCTGGGTTCCTCACCCTTTCTTGCGAAGGCGCCAATATCGAGCCTATCACCGACTCTCATCTGTAAACAAGGACGGCGTGGAGGAATCTCGTACCAGTGCTCCGCTTTGGTCAGCGTAGGGGGGTCACAGCGAATATGAACCAGCTGAATCGGAACGCTGGCGGCCAGTGCGATGCGCGCCGCGCCGCGCCGCAGCTGCATGTCCCGCCCGGCCACGGTCCGTGTCGCTTCGGGAAAGATAACCAGCGTTTCACCACTTTTCAGGACCTTTACGCACATCGCAATCAGGTCTTCCGAGCCATCGTTCGGAATATAGTTGGTCGCGCGCATCACGCCGCCGAGAAAAAAGTTTTGCCACAGAGCTCGCTTAACGATGCAATTGCCGTGTTCAATTCTCGCGAGCAGCTGTACAACGTCGATCAGCGTCGGATGATTGGCGGCGATGATGAGTCCACTTTCCGCCGAGAACGCCTCTTCGCACCTCGGGTCCACGTCAAAATCGAAGATACCGAGCCCGCGCAACATCCACAAGAAACTGCGAAAACTTCGACTTACCATCGCTCGTGCCCGACGAGCGCGTGACTCTTCGGTCCTTGAAAAAAGTGAGATCGCCGGAAATACCGAAACAACCAGAATAAGGCCGCCAAGCCCGAACACGGCGAAGCTCAGGCCCGTACCGAACAGCCGCCAGCCGTAATTGATTATCGCTGCCATTGCCAACCCTGGCGATCCGAGCTCAGCTGCAAAGAATCACTGTCTGATTGCAGCCAGGCGAGAAACTGCGGCCCCTGCGGCAGCCTGGCCTCAGTCTCCAGCGCTGCACTTTTCATGACAATGCCGCCCTTGTCCGCAACTCGAAGCAACAGCGCCAGGGAGCGATCGCAGGCCACGACACCTTCGTAATGCTGATATTCGTCGGGAATGACCTCATCGAAGTCAACCAGCAAGATCGTATGCGTCGGATTGCATGTCAGGTATACCTGCGCTTCCATCCAACCGTAAGCGAACGAGTTTGCGCCTGACGCCATGGATATCGAAGGTGCATTCGTCGCTGCGATAATCGTAAACAAGCCGGAACTCGTATTGTGAACAGATTGCGAGAAAGCGGCTGGAGAAATTTCGCGGCCGTTGCTGATGCAGGACAAGATGTCTCGAGTTCGCACGATCTCACCATGCTGCGAACAAAAGATCGAATAATCCGCTGACTCGCTCCCGACGACACCAAGTGCGGCAGAGAGTGCGATTTTAGTCAGTCTGCTGCTGCGACGACGATGTGCAGCGGGAATTATTTTCACATCGGGATCGCCCTCTTCGCGCTCGGCGCCGGGCTGCCGCCAGTGTTTCAGCCAAAGGCCCGGATCATTGCTCTCCGGTGACCAGAAACCCCAACGCTCTACGTGAATTTGGACCATTGATTTGACTGCCCGACTGACTTCGGGCTCCTGCATTCCCTAGTTGGCAATTTTGACGACATCTCCGATCAAGGTCACACCGGCTATCACCGCGCCCGCGCCGCACTCAAAATCAGTCGTGCTCGAAACCACGTTCTTGCCGTATTTACTTCGAATATTGACGACCGCGTTGCCGCCTTCTCTAAGCGCACGACCCTGCAACGTGATCACAGCAGACAAGAACGCCCACTTGCAGGCCCTTTGATCGCTCTTGCCGACACTGTTCGTCTTCTTGACGGATGTATACGTGCCCAGTCGGCGCTGTATCGCCGGGTGACGCTGACTACCGAAGTACAGACGAATGGAGTTATCCAGACGCCCCTCGCGTTCGCCCAGTTCCAACGCTTCGGAAATCGAGACCTTGAGGTGCGTATTTCTCGCATGGCCGTCCGAATAACTGAACAAGACCATTGATATCAACACTAAATAGGCTAACTGTTTCATTTCGTAATCCTGTTACCGTAACGGCGTCGCCGTCTGATATTCCGAGTATGTAATCACTCTCGGATGGAGACATCAAGGACTCATATTGCAACTATGAATAGTAGGTTTCTAACGCTTGGCGCGCTGTCCTTTTTACTCTCGTTGTCGGCCTGTGTGACACTGACACCGACCGAAGTTCCACTGCCCGCCATCAAGAGCGAAACCGCCGAACACCGAAAAGATTCGCTCGTTATCATGCTGCCTGGCAGGGGTGATCGCGCCGGCACTTTCATCAGCCACGGATTTCAACAAGCAGGTGAGCGCTGGGGCTTCGATACGGTGGCCGTCGATGCCCACTTCGGCTATTACAGAGACCGCAGCCTCCTGCCCCGTCTTCACGAAGACATCGTGCTGCCGGCAAGAGCGGCCGGCTACAAAAATGTCTGGTTGCTCGGAATATCGATGGGTGGCTACGGTTCCTTACTGTATGCATCACAACATCCTGATCTGATTGATGGTGTCATTTTACTTGCCCCGTTTCTCGGCAGCCGAAGCGCTTTGGACGAGATTCGAGATAGCGGCGGGCTGAGCAAGTGGAGCAAAAGCTCATCCGAACTACAGGATCACGAAATCGCTGTCTGGGCCTGGCTGCAAAATGCGACGGACCAACCCGAGTCAACGCCAATCCTCCTCGGCTACGGATTGTCAGACCCCATGGCGGAGGCCTACGACTTCCTGACAGAGGCGCTCGACCCCTCGAGTGTGTACACGCTCGAGGGTGGACACAAATGGACTACCTGGGGCCCGCTGTGGACGAAGATAGCGGCAGACCTTGCTGTCGCTATTCGTCTTTGAGGTCGCCAAGCCTGGCATCCTTGGTCGGCTCCACAAGCCAGCCCGCAATATCCGAGCCGATTTTCTTGGCAATGCGCTTTAGCATTGAGCAGGTTCCCGGCATCATCCCGATAAGCGTACGGCGCCGCACTGTGACGGATCCGATGACTTCACCATCCTCTTTGAGTTCACCGCTTACCGTGGCGCTTTTCGATCCGGAGTAGCCGCCTCCGCCGGCAGCATGGACGTTAGTAATTTCGAGAAACAACACTTTGCCGACCACCTCCTCGAGAAGTTTTGTTGACAGCACGACGTCGACCTTTTTTTTCGCTGCGCTCTTTATGTAAGCGGGAAGGCGCGTTTCGAATTTGCACTTGTTAATGACGCTTTCCGTCGCGCCACTGAATTCGGAAAACGGGATTGATTTGGCGATCGTAATCGAATCAGCCAGCGCGAAAGATCCCATCGTGATGAGTGAAATAGTTACGATTAAGATTACAAGATTTAACATACGCATTGGTTTTCTCCCAGGGTAAGTAAATAAGGCTTGGTAATTGGTATTGAGAGTTAGGCCTCTCCGAGCCTCGCGTCCCTGCTTGGGTTATTGAGCCAGATCGCGATATCCCGACCGATCGTTTCGGTCGCCCGGCCGAGCCACGCGTACTTTTTGCTGATGCCATCGTAGTCACCGGGCTTCCATGAACGACGAAACGCTGTGAATGACCCGATCACTTCGCCGTCTCGTTCTAGCGTTCCCCGAACCGCGACGGCGGCAGGGTCTCTAAGCAACATCGCTTTTCCGGCCTCGAAAACATGCACGATTTTCATACTGAGAACGGTGCCTTCTATTTTGTCCAGGGGCTCCGTCGATATGACCATCTCGATATCGCGACCGACCGCGTTCAGAATGAATATTGGCAATCGGCTATCGAGGGCGCAGTCAGATTTCTGTTTGGCCGTCACACCGCTGTTGCTGGCAAAAGGGACCGAGCCCGCGACCGTGACTGTTTCGGAATTCGCCGGCACAGCCAGCAGTGCGAGCACCGCAGGCATAAACACACGCAGAAGTAGTGATTTATTCAAGACGCTTTCCCAAGTGACTTCGTGAGACCGTACTATGCTGGGAAATCGCTCCGCGTCCGTGATGGGG
>SMVB01069217.1_pt1 | contig 25017 bp, 25 predicted proteins | sample 2456461 | NCBI WGS metagenome assembly SMVB01 (sample SAMN11095934, study PRJNA526329) | marine sediment metagenome | biome: Marine sediment; feature: Surficial sediment; material: Deep marine sediment; isolation source: Hadal surficial sediment | place: Pacific Ocean | collected 2014-05 | depth...
GAGTGGGAGGACCGGTTCCTGTTACTTGGGGTCAGCGCGAAGCGTCGAGTTCTCCTGGTATGCCACAGTCTCCGCGGGAAAGGGAATATCATAAGGATTATCTCAGCTCGTAAAGCCACAAAGACTGAACAATATCACTACCCATGGAGCGGACATGAAAAAAGAATATGACCTATCCACAATGAAGAAGCGACGGAATCCCTATGCATCTCGCCTCAAGAAGCAAGTCACCATCCGAATGGGGACAGAAATAATTGCCTATTTCAAGGCTCAGGCGGAGGAAACGGGGATTCTATATCAGAACCTCATCAACCTCTATTTAAGGGACTGCGTCGAACATCAGCGCAAACTTGATCTCAAGTGGGCCTCATAAGTCATCGCCTCACCAAGGGGGTCAGGTGATTGAGGGTGGGACCGGTTTTTTTCGCTGGCTGTCATGGTTCAATGAAAAAGAATAACTGATCAAGTCCGCTTGGCTCTCCGTAACGGTCTTCCTGTCCTTCGGGCCCGTCGGCCCGATTGTCCGCTGGTGACGGGGAAAACTGTCTTCGAGGTTGTCCCTCATACAACGATCTCTCCTCGACTCATATTCCAGCATCCTCCCCTGTTCCTCTTCGTACTCTTCTAAGGCGACTTTGGCCTGAGCCTCAAAGGCATTGGGACTCAGATATCCCAACGTGGAATGCCGACGGTGACTATTAGTGAACATCTCCAGATAGTCAATCGCGGATTTTGGGCTCATCCCCTGACTTGTTTCTTTCTGAAAATCATACTGGGGCTTTTCCCTAGAAGCGTTCAATCCTACCCAGCCATGTAACTCTTGAACTTCCCGGCACATTCCTCACTGCAGAAGTAATATTGTTGCCCACCAATTTTTTCTCCTAAAGCGGTGCCCGCCGGAATATATGTCTTGCAGACCGGGTCTTGCACCATGACATCTTTGGTGGGTAACAACGGATCAGGTTCCTTCTTCCCTAAAAACTCTCGGATAGATGCTCGAATCATGAAATAGAAAATGATCAGGAGCACTAGAATGATAATAAGCTTCCACATATCAACCCTCTCGTCCGAAAGCATTGGTCTCGGTGCTTCACACCTACGCCGAATCCTAAACCAGTATACTCGTTTGTTCCGTCCAGGGCCAATGATTAGCCAGGAGAGCACCTGAAATCCAAATCTATTGTTGAACGTCGGATTGAATGAAATCAATAATTCGATTTTCTGCCCAATGTCTGTCTTCGTTTTCTCGCGATGTTTGAATAAACCCACAGTGGCCGCCATGAGCCGGGGTGATGAGTTGAATGCAGGGGTTGGCGCGGATGGCTGGAATATCAAACGAGGCAATGGGAATGAAGGGATCATCCTGTGAGATGATGATCAAGGTCGGGACACGAATGTGCGCTAACACATGACGGGCTCCAGCGTGGTCATAATAGTCGGCTGCGTCGCGGTAGCCGCCATCTGGGGCGGTGTAGGCTTCGTCGAATTGGGACATCGTGCGAATGTGTTTGTACAGAGACAGGTCCCATTTCCCGGGATAGTGTTGGGCTTTGCGTCGCAAGCGGGCTTTAAGTTTTAGCATAAAATGTTCGTGATAGACCCAATTGCGGCGCTGTTCTAGCGCCGCCACGCAGGCGGCTGGATGGATGTTTGGGCAGACTGCCGCCACTCCTTGTAAGGCCGAGAACTCATCTTTGGCTTCTCCTGCCATTTTCAACACCAAGTTGCCACCCATCGAAAAGCCGGTCAACCAGATGGCCTGGATCCCGTCTTTGCCCACCAGTTCGTCGGCGACGGCCCGAATGTCGTGGCTCAATCCCGCGTTATACAGGGTGGGAGTGAGATGTTCGGTATCGGCACAGTTTCGTTGATTGAAGCGGACCACATTGAATCCTTCATGCCAGGCTTTGTGCGCAAGTCCTCGCATGTAGTGTGATTCGTGGCAACCCTCGAGGCCGTGGACCAAAATCAGCGCAGGGGCTTCGCGTCGAAGGTGTTGCCAACTGCATATACTTTTGATCCGGGATTGGGGATCGACTTGGAATAGGCGTTCTTCCATGGGCACAGTGGCAAGGAGATGGCTGCGGCGTTGATACCAAGGCACCAGGGTCTGAACATGAGGGTTGGCCAGCCACGGATGCGGTGAAAACGGTGTGGAAGAAAAAAACGTATTCATAGAAAATGGCTTTCGATGAGATCGCCGTTCAGCCTACCAAAACAGGGATTAAAATTCTTCCCCTGTTGGTGAGGCCCCCAAGTTTGTGATAGAGATACCCTGCAAAAAGGCTTTTTCCAATTAACCAACAGGTAGAGTCCCGTGGCTACGAAAAAGAAACAATTTCAGTTGGATAAAGAAACCCTCATTATCATCGTGGTCTTGAGTTTGACTTTTCTCTGGACCGTCAACCGAATCTTGTCTTCCGATGATTCAAAGCAAGAAGTCGTTGCGAAGTTGAAGGTGGAAACATCCGAGAACGCGACAAAGAAGAAAAAGGTAAACAAAGCCAACGTCCCGTTGGCAACAGGCAAGGAGCCCATCGATAAAATTTTTATTCAATCGGGGTGCGCCGTGTGCCATACCATTCCGGGCATTCTGGTGGCCAAAGGGCGAGAAGGACCGAAACTGGAATTGGGCACCAATGCCCCCAAGCGATTAGCCGATCCAAACTATCGAGGGACTGCCCAAACTGAATGGGAGTATGTGCAAGAATCCGTTTTGAATCCAGGCGCCTATATCGTGGAAGGCTATCGCGACCGGGTCATGCCCCGCTGGTACGGCCAAAAACTCAGCGCCCGCGCATTGGATAAGATCATTAAATATTTATTGAAGATTGAAGAGGTAACGTAAACTTTACTCAACACATGGTCTTGTAACATCATAGATAATGAAGCGGGACTCTCTAAGGTGCAAGGTCTCGAATCTTGGAAATTTTCTGCTCAATCTATTGACACATGTGCACCTGTTGAATTTTTGTTTAGGTGTAAGAATTTCTTTTTTACTATTCCAAATGCCTTGATTACTTTCTCCAATTGGTCGTTCGAATGTTCCGAGCTGACGGTTAGTCGAAGCCTACTGCTGTTTTTGGGAACGGTGGGTGGGCGGATGGCGGGGACGTAGATGCTGGCTTCGTACAGTGCTTGAGACATTTTTAAAGCTGTCTCTGGTGACCTCACGATTATTGGCAGGATTGGGCTTTGAGTATTGGTCAAATGAAAGCCCATGTCGTTCAGCTCTGAGTAGAGATAGTTTCGATTGTCCCACAGGCGTTGTCGACGTTCGCTGTCGGTTTGAATTATTTTTAGGGCTGCCGAAGTCGCTACGGCGATGGCTGGTGGCTGGGCGGTCGTATAGATAAAGGCCTTTGACGTATTAATCAGATATTCTTTTAAGGCAGCCTTTCCCGCGACGTATCCTCCGCTCGTACCTATCGCTTTGCTCAGCGTTCCCATTTGAATCAAGTCTTTCGGATTCAAGCCAAAGTGCTCAACCGTTCCTCGTCCGTTTTTCCCCATCACTCCTGTTCCGTGGGCATCATCAATGACCAGCGTGGCATCATTATCTTGGCAGAGTTTAAATAAGTCTGGGAGCGGTGCCAGGTCGCCATCCATACTGAAGACGCCTTCGGTGACCACTAGGGTTGGGCAAGGTCCCACTCGTTTTTTGAGGAGTTTTTCCAAATGTTCGACATCGTTATGGTGGAATACGCGAAATTTGGTTTTCGAGAGTCGGCAGGCTTCGATGAGGCTGGCGTGGCAGTAACGATCGGCAAGGATGAGTCCGCCCTGGTCGATGAGAGAAGGGATGAGGCCTAGGTTCGTGGAGTACCCTGTTCCAAAGGTCAATGCGGCTTCGACTTGTTTGAAATGAGCTAGGTCATCTTCTAGTTGCTGGTGGGGGCGCATGGTGCCGGAGATGAGACGGGCTGCGCCTGCCCCGACTCCCCATTGCTCAATTGCCTCGATGGCTGCTTGTTTGACGGCAGGATGATTGGCTAAACCCAGGTAATTATTGGAGGCCATGGAAATGAGTTCACGGCCTTCGATCGTGATCGTGGTATCGGCTGGTGATTCCACAATTCGCAAATGACGACGCAGGTGTTGAGCTTCTATTTTTTTTAACTCTTGTTCGAAGTCAGGAAACATGGGAGGAGGCTCAGGGCATTAGGTTTTCAGTCTTTTTTGGAGTTTGGGATATTGGGCTGCGAAACTTTTTGAAAAGCTTTGTGCGATCGTCGTCGGCATTTGGAATTGAGAATAGCCAAGTTGACTTGTGGATAACGCAGGTTTATCATGATTGGTTTCAGGGTACAACCCCTGGAAACAATTGAGTTTCTTGGCCATCAATTTATTTTGGCTACTTAGGCCGGAGATATATAATTTTAACCGAACCACGAGCGGTTCAAGCAAATGGGTGAGGGACACGTATGGCACAGATTACAGGAGCCGAAATTTTTCTGGAAGCCTTGAAACGAGAAGGAGTGAAAACGATTTTTGCTCTTCCGGGAGGGGTGGTTCTCAAAATTTTCGATGTCCTGCATCAACAAAAGGATATTGAAGTCATTTTGACGCGGCATGAACAAGGCGCGGGACATATGGCGGAAGGCTATGCCAAGGCCACCGGCAAGCCGGGTGTGTGTTTGATTACCTCTGGTCCTGGTATGACGAATGTAGTTACCGCCCTCGCCGATGCCTATATGGATTCCGTTCCAATGGTGTGTTTTACGGGGCAAGTGCCTACGGCGCTGATCGGGAATGATGCCTTTCAGGAAGCGGATAATATCGGACTAAGCCGTCCGTGCACCAAGTACAACTTTCTTGTGAAAGATGTGAATGACTTGGCGCAATCCATAAAAGAAGCGTTTTACATCGCCACGACAGGAAGACCTGGCCCGGTGTTAGTCGACATTCCCAAAGATATTTCCATGGATAAGGCTGATTTCAAATATCCGGATTCGGTCTCGATTCGCGGATATAACCCAACCTATGAAGGTAGCAAGTGGAAAATCAAACAAGCTGCTGCTGCCATTATGAAATCGCGTCGGCCTATCTTGTATATCGGCGGCGGGGTGCAGTTGTCTGGCGCGTCGCAAGAGGTTCGGGAATTGGCTGAAATGACACAGATTCCCGTGGACTCGACCTTGATGGCGTTGGGGGCATTCCCAGGGCAACATCCACTGTCCTTGGGCATGCTCGGCATGCATGGCACCTATGTGGCCAATATGGCGATGCATTATTCAGATCTGGTTATTGCCGTGGGCGCACGGTTCGATGATCGCGTCACAGGTAAGGTCACGGAATTTTGTCCGAATGCCAAGGTTATCCATATCGATATTGATCCAACATCGATTCGTAAAAATATTCATGTGGATATTCCGATCGTGGGTGATTGTAAATGTGTGGTACGGGAATTGATCAACGTGTTGCGAGCCACGGTGAATGGTGACCAGAAGGAAATGCGCAAACCGTGGTGGGATCAATTGAATGAGTGGAAGACCGCGCATCCGCTGAGCTATGAACAAGATCCTGACCAATTGATCAAGCCACAATATCTGATCGATCGCCTGTATCAATTGACGAAGGATCGTGATCCGGTGGTTTCCACTGATGTGGGACAGCATCAAATGTGGGCGGCGCAATTTTACCAATTGTCCAATCCGAATACCTGGCTCACATCAGGGGGGTTAGGAACCATGGGATTTGGTTTCCCCGCAGCATTGGGTGCACAGGCAGCGTTTCGTAATCGCTTAGTGTTGTGTATTGCTGGGGATGGCAGTATTCAAATGAACACCCAAGAGTTAGCGACAGCGGTAGTCGCAAAACTGCCGGTTAAAGTGTTTATCATTAATAATCGGTTCCATGGCATGGTGCGACAATGGCAAGACCTGTTTTATGAAGGTCGGTATGCTTCGAGTTATTTGGGCGAAACTCCGGATTTTGTGAAACTTGCTGAAGCATATGGCGCGGCTGGTCTTCGGATAAACACCCCGAATGAAGTGGATGATGGTATCCGTGAAGCAATTTCCATCGATAAGCCGGTCTTTATTGATGTGCCGGTTTATCAATTCGAAAATTGCTATCCCATGATTCCCGCTGGCGGGTGCAACCATGAAATGATTTTGGAAGATCCACCAGAATTGCAACAACGACAGACTTCGGGAGCCAAAGGGAAGAAAGAAAGTACGGACACCATCTTAACTGCGTAGAAAGTAATTGTTGTGGAACACATCATTTCAGTGACATTGGAAAATAAAGCTGGATCTCTATCACGTGTGGCAGGGTTGTTCAGTGGGAGAGGGTTTAATATCGAAAGTCTGTCTGTTGCACCAACGCTTGATTCCACCGTGTCGATGATGACCATCGTCACCACGGGTGATGAGCGCATCATTGAGCAGATACTCAAGCAACTGAATAAAATCATTGATGTCATCAAGGTCGTTGATCTGAACGAAAGTGATGCCGTCAGTCGGGAAACCGCCTTGATTAAAGTGCACACTCGATCAGAAGATCGGGCCGAGGCACTACGCATTGCCGATATTTTTCGCGCCAGGATCATTGATTCATCCCCAACGTCTTATACGATTGAAGTGACCGGTGATGTGCAAAAGATTCAAGCCATTATTCTGTTGCTCCAACCTCTTGGCATAAAAGAAATCATCCGGACTGGACGGATTGCCATTGCGCGAGAACCCATTCGCGCGGTGGTGAGCCAGCCGCGTCCGCTTGCCAAAGCCAATTAAAAACGTGATGCGTGAAACGTCATGCGTGAAACGCAAACGAAACGCCGTTTCGCCTTTTCCCCAACGCTTCACGGATTACGCTTCACGAAGATCCAGCGTAGGCTTTGAACATTCTGCTTAGAACTCGGGACTGTTGAATATTTCACGCCAATGGCAAATACATGCCCAAGATGAGACGGACCTCTTGGGCGCGGGAGGGAATGTTCAAAAAAGCATGCCCTGAGTCTTTCCGAAGGGTCTATCCAGCAAGGCGCAGCCATTTTGACGCGCGGAGGGTACAGGGAGTACGTGAGCACGGCAAAATGGCGAGAACGCCGCTGGCGGCTTTTTTCAACATTCCCAACTCAATAAATTACCAGCATCCCGAGAGGTGTTGGCTGTCTTAATTCCCTAAGGAGCCGGATATGAAAATTTCCTATGACAAAGATGCGGATTTACAAAAAATCTTAAAAAAGAACGTTGCGGTTATTGGGTTTGGCAGCCAAGGCCATGCACATGCGCTCAATTTGAGGGACAGTGGTGCCAACGTGGTCGTCGGTCTCCGAGAGGGTTCCTCATGGAACAAGGCGGAAGCGACGGGGATCAAGGTGATGCCGGTGGCCGATGCGGTGAAGCAATCGGATGTGATTATGATTTTGGCGCCGGACGAAGTGCAGCCGGCCATCTATGCAAAGGACATTGCGCCCAATTTGAAAGATGGAAAGTACATTGCCTTTGGTCATGGGTTTAATATTCACTTTGGCCAAATCCTGCCACCTGCGACAGTGAATGTGTTTATGGTAGCTCCGAAAGGACCAGGCCATTTGGTGCGTTCGGAATACACCAAGGGAAGCGGCGTGCCATGTTTGTTGGCCGTGCATCAGGACCCTAGCGGAGATACGACTCAAGTTGGGATGGCGTATGCCTCAGCCATCGGGGGGGGGCGGGCTGGTGTCATTGAAACGAATTTCCGGGAAGAAACTGAAACCGATCTCTTTGGGGAGCAAGTCGTATTGTGTGGTGGCCTCACCTCTTTAATCCAAGCTGCGTATGAAACACTGGTTGAAGCAGGGTATTCACCGGAAATGGCCTATTTTGAATGCTTGCACGAAGTCAAACTTATTGTAGACTTAATCTATCAAGGTGGGATCGCCAACATGCGGTATTCCATAAGCACTACCGCCAAATTCGGTGACATTACCCGTGGGCCACGAATCATTACCAGTGAAACCAAGCGCACCATGAAAGTCATTCTTGAGGAAATCCAAAGTGGCCGGTTTGCTCGGGAATGGGTGTTGGAAAATCAGGCCAATCGTCCCGTGTACAACGCGCTGCTCAAGCGCGGCGAAGATCATCCCATCGAAGAAGTCGGGAAAAAATTACGTGGGATGATGCCTTGGTTGCAAAAAGATACACTGGTTGATCAGGAAAAGAACTAAGCGGGTGTTGATTAGAGAAATGAGTCAGAATGTCTGATCGTGCAAAAGGGATCCCCATCGCGAAAGAAGGTGTTCCGTTTGTGATGGGAGCGGCAGCCCCTGCGGTGTTAGCGGGATTGTTGGGTTGCAAAAAAGTTTCCATTGCCCTAGGCGCGGTCGCCTGTTTTACTGGGTGGTTTTTTCGCAATCCTCCCAGGACGATTCCTCGAGGAGACGATTTAATTCTTGCTTCTGGCGATGGGAAGGTTATTGCCGTTCAAGAGGAATTCGAACCGAGGTATCTCAAAGATCAATGTATTCGTATCAGCATTTTCTTGAATATTTTCGATGTCCATATCAATCGAATGCCGTGTGCCGGAACTGTTGTGGATTTGGCTTATCAGCCAGGGCAGTTCCTCAATGCCAGTGATCCAGACGCGACTGTCCGCAACGAACAAAATGCGCTGATGATCGAAACGCCGTCGAAGAAAAAAGTACTCTGCGTGCAAGTGGCAGGGCTTCTTGCTCGGCGTATAGTGTGTTGGGTGGAGCCAGGAGAGGTTGCCGTTCCTGGGGAACGATTTGGACTGATCCGCTTTGGCTCACGGATGGATACATTTTTTCCGGTCGATAGTCGAGTGCGTGTGAAGGTGGGAGATCATGTCAAGGGTGGAGAGTCCATACTTGCGGAGTTCACATGAAAGGCCGCATTTTTAAAAATAAAGAAGGCAAGCGTCGTCGGGGTGTGCATCTCATCCCCAATATTTTGACCACGGGTAATCTGTTTAGTGGATTGGCCTCGGTGCTCTTTGTGTATCATGGCCGTTTTGAAGCGGCGGCGATTGCCATTTTGATTGCCATGGTGTTTGACGTGTTGGATGGTACCTCCGCGCGTTTGACCGATAGTACAAGCGAGTTTGGTGTTGAGTATGATTCGTTATCGGATCTCATTTCCTTTGGACTCGCCCCGGGAATTTTGATTTATGTCTGGGCATTGAAATCTCCTGGTATGTTAGGTGCGGCGATCATGTTCGCCTATGTGGCTTGCGGCGCACTTCGGTTAGCCCGATTCAATGTTACCGGGAGCAGCGGGGACAGTCGATATTTTATGGGATTGCCCATTCCCGCTGCGGCTGGCTTCATCTCGACGTTTTATATTTTTGATAAGCATATCGGACACTTGTCGGAGGTTGTCCTCCTCTATGTGATGATCGCGTTAACTTTGTTACTATCGTTTCTGATGGTCAGTACCGTGAAGTACCGTAGTATGAAGCAGTTAAAGTTTCAGGGCCAACATCATTTCATGTATTTAGTCTGGGCTGTATTGATTCTGGTATCTGTCATGGCCTACCCCCAGCTTATGCTGTTTGTGATTTGTCTGGGGTATGCGACTTCCGGACTACTAGAAAAAGGTTGGGAGTTGATTAAATCTCCAGGAAAACGAGAGACCGCGTCGGGCACGGCGCAGTCTCTGTTTAATTCAAAGGAATAAGGGCCTGAGAGAAAATACCTTGGACCATATCGCGCCAAGATTTGGGTCGGATTTGGACGGAACGATTGAGATACACCCGAGGCATAGCACAGCTATGGTGAGGGTTTTGCGATTGAGGCCCGTTCAAAGATGGCCCGAAGATTGGATGCGAGATGTCCAAGGTATTTTCTCTCAGGTCCTAAATCTCATGGGCAAATGGCAAAGGACAGGAAGGGCCACTCTCCTCTTATGTGATGAGCACCTTACACTGCTCGGTTTCCTTGGACCGACAGTATTGCTCTAATGACCCCGGGACCAGGTGGGTAGCCTTCACCTCAACGGGGTGAAGGCTTTTTTATTTTTGAGGATATATGAAAATGGCCGCCAGCGGCGTTCTCCCCATTTTGCCGTGCTCACGTACTCCATGCACGCTCCGCGCGTCAAAATAGCTGCGGCCTGGCTGGACGGACCATTTTGAATCCCCTCTATTGGAGGACTTTCCTATGACACGACATATCAGAATGTTTGATACTACCCTGCGAGACGGAGAACAGTCTCCCGGGGCAAGCATGAACGTTGAAGAAAAAGTTCTGGTTGCCAAACAATTGGGCCGGTTGAATGTCGATATTATTGAGGCCGGGTTTGCTTTTAGTTCACCGGGTGCCTTTGAGGCGGTACAACGCATTGGGCAAGAAGTCAAAGGCCCAATCGTGTGTAGTTTAGCGCGGGCCAAGCCGGAAGATATTGATGTCGCCTGGAAGGCGTTGAAAGATGCGCCCAAACGGCGCATCCATACCTTTTTATCGACTTCGGATATTCACTTAAAACATCAGTTTCGCATGACGCGGGAACAAGCGCTCAACCGAGCGGTGGAAATGGTCAAGCATGCGCGAAGCTATGTAGACGACGTCGAGTTTTCCCCGATGGATGCGACGCGGTCCGATATCTCCTATCTGTGTGAAGTGGTAGAAGCGGTAATCGACGCAGGGGCCGGCACGGTGAATATCCCCGACACGGTGGGCTACACGACCCCACAAGAATTTGGCGAAATCATTCGCACGATCCTGACTCGCGTTCGGGATTGCAAGCGAGCGATTATTTCCGTCCATTGTCACAATGACTTGGGGTTAGCGGTGGCCAATTCCATGGCTGCCGTCCATGCTGGTGCGGACCAGGTGGAATGCACGATTAATGGAATCGGTGAACGAGCAGGCAATGCGTCGCTCGAAGAAGTCGTGATGGGGCTGAAGACGCGTAAAGATTTTTATAAGGCGGAATCCCAAATTCACACCGAAGAAATTTCCAAGACGAGTCGCCTGGTTAGCAAGATCACAGGGATGATGGTTCAGCCGAATAAAGCCATTGTTGGGGCCAATGCCTTCGCCCATACTTCAGGGATCCATCAGGATGGTCTACTCAAGGATAAGAGCACCTATGAAATCATGCAGCCGAATTCCATCGGGTTAACACAAAGCCGACTTGTGATGGGTAAGTTGTCAGGCCGTCATGCCTTTCGGGAAGAATTGAATAAGCTCGGCTATTCCCTGACGGATGAGGAAGTAAATTCCGCGTTTGAACGATTCAAACGGTTAGCGGATCAGAAAAAGGAATTGTTCGAGGAAGATTTAGAAGCGATTGTTTCAGAAACGGCGACCAAAGTTCCAGAGCGGTATTCGTTGAAAGCCCTCAGCACGCAAAGCGGCATGAATCAAGTGCCAACTGCGACAGTTGAGTTGGAAATTGATGGAGAGGTGTTAAAAGAAACCGGAACCGGCGATGGTCCTGTGGATGCCGTGTATCGGACGATTGCGCAGATCACACAAACCAAAAGTAAATTGTTGGCCTATGTCGTGAAAGCCATTACCGGTGGGACGGATGCGCAAGGTGAAGTCTCGGTTCGTTTAGGGCAAGACGATGAAATCGTAACCGGGAATGGGGCTGATACCGATATTATCGTGGCCTCGGCTCAGGCGTATCTGAATGCTCTCAATAAACTGTATTCGCAATTAGAACGCCGAGCCAACACCGGAGACAAAATTGGGCTGTGCTAGGAATAATTATGGAAGGAGTAGTGCGTTGTTATGAATAAGAAGATCGCAGTGTTAGCCGGGGATGGTATTGGTCCGGAGATTGTCCCGGCGGCCGTCAACGTGTTGGAGGCTGTCGGAAAACCAAGTGGCCATTCGTTTGAGTTTATTCCTGCCGCCGTTGGGGGACAAGCGATTGATGATACGGGATGGCCTTTACCTGATGAGACCTTGACCTTAGCTAAATCCAGCGATGCGGTGTTGTTGGGAGCGGTGGGCGGACCGAAATGGGAAGGCTTGGACTATGAACGAAGGCCTGAACGAGCGTTGTTGGGCCTGCGGGAAAAGCTCGGGTTGTTTGCAAATCTGCGTCCGGCCAAACTGTATTCGGAATTAGCCGATGCTTCGACCCTCAAGCGTGAGGTCATTGAGGGCATTGATATTTTGGTAGTGCGTGAACTCACCGGCGGAATTTATTTTGGAAAGCCCAAGGGTGTGGAAGTGACACCGACAGGCCATCGAGCCTTTAATACCGAAGTCTACACCACGGAAGAAATTACACGGATTGCCAAAGTCGCTTTTGAAATGGCCCGTAAGCGACGGAAGCTCGTCACGTCAATCGATAAGGCGAATGTGTTGGAATCTTCGGAATTGTGGAGGAGAGTGGTCATCGAGGTTCACAAAGATTACCAAGATGTGGAGCTGCGACACATGTATGTTGACAACTGCGCCATGCAACTCATTCGAAATCCCAAACAATTTGATGTGATCGTGACGACCAATTTGTTTGGAGATATTTTAAGTGATGAAGCCGCCATGCTGACCGGTTCGATTGGGATGTTGCCGTCAGCCAGTGTTGGCGCAGAGGTGGGCATGTATGAACCCATTCATGGCAGCGCGCCGGATATTGCGGGAAAAGATATGGCCAACCCCATTGGCATGATTGCCTCTGGCGCGATGATGCTTCGACATTCGTTTGATTTAGGGAAAGAAGCGGATCTCATTGAAGGTGCCATTCAAAAAGTGTTGGCCCAAGGCTATCGAACCAAAGACATTGAAGCTCCAGGCACCAAGCTCGTCGGCACCAAAGAAATGGGTGCGCTTATCCTTCAGAATTTGGGGCCAGGGCAGAATTTGGGGCAGGGGCAGAATATGGGGCAAGGGTAAGATGCTGAAATCCATTCAAGCTGGAACAATCGGTACCATAGCCGGGGCTGGTGAGTCAGGGTGCGCTGGGGATGCTGGTCCGGCAACAGCCGCATTATTAAACGAGCCCAAAAATATTGCGGTCGATGCAGCAGGGAATCTCTACATCGCCGATTCAGAAAATCACCTGATTCGAAAAGTTGATGCACAAACGGGAATCATCACGACGATCGCCGGAACTTTCATGGACGACGATACGGCTTCGAGGCCTGTCGAGCCTCCTATGGCCAACATTGAGGAAGAGGAAGATCCTTTGGCTGATCCGGTTTCCAAACCCGGAGATGCCTATGCGCAAAAATCAGACTTGAGTGGAATGGTTCGCTATTTTGGTGGAACGAAATCTACGGACCAGCGGTTTTCCGGGGATGGCGGTCCAGCGACAAAGGCGGCACTCAATTTTCCCTCGGCTGTGGTCGTGGCTGATGATGGCACAGTGTATATTGCCGATACGTGGAATCATCGGGTTCGGCGTGTTGATCCTCAGACTGGGGTCATCTCCACAATTTCCGGTACAGGCCAGACGAAATTTTTCGGGGATAACGGGCCTGCCGAAAAAGCGGCCTTGAACGAGCCCGTGGCCTTGGCTCTCGATGGACACGGCTATTTGTATATCGCCGATCAAAGCAACAATCGAATCCGAAAGATTGATCTTTCCTCGGGAGTCATCACTACCGTTGCGGGCACTGGGGAATCGGGATATAACGGGGACGGGGCTCAGGGTCCCGACACCGCGTTAGCGGGTCCCAGTGGGCTGGCTGTTGATCAAGAGGGCAATCTGTACATTGCCGATACCTTTAGTAGTCGGATTCGGAAGTTGGATTGTTTGACCGGGATAATTGATGCGGTGGTGGGAGGAGCCGGTGCTTTTCAATTTGCACCAGGTGAAAATGAATCTTCTCTCAGTCTGTCTCGACCGTACGCTATTGCCATTCATCCCGACGGTCGCCTGTTCATTACAGATAGCGATAATCACTTGATCCGAGTGTGGAATGTTCAGACCAAAGAAATGTCCCTTCTGGCGGGTAATGGGAAGGCAGAGTTTTCAGGTGATGGCCAGAGCCCTGTGGAAAGCAGTTTGAACTATCCCTTCGGCGTGACTTTTGACTCCCAAGGGCATGTGTATATTGCAGACACGTTCAGTCATCGTATCAGGGTGATGAGAGCCGATCAAAAGGACGAATGAAAAAAACATGAATAAAAAATCGGCCTATACCGTCGCCGTAGTCGGCGCTACCGGAGTGGTGGGGACAGAAATGCTCTCGATCTTAGAAGAGCGAAAGTTTCCTGTTGGTCAGTTGCTTCCATTAGCCTCGTCCAGATCCGCAGGTGGAGAAGTGACCTTCCGTGGCGACACTGTCAAAATCAAATTGCTCACGAAAGACTCGTTTCAAGGGGTCGATATCGCGTTGTTCTCAGCCGGAGGCAATGTCAGCAAAGAATATGCCCCAGTGGCAGTCAAAGCTGGTGCGGTTGTCATTGACAATAGTTCGGTCTGGCGAATGGACCCGAAAGTCCCGTTGGTTGTCCCGGAAGTGAACCCTCACGATATTGAAAAGCACCAAGGTATTATCGCCAACCCAAATTGTTCAACTATCCAAATGGTGGTTGCGCTTAAACCATTGCATGACCATGCCAAGATCACTCGTATTGTGGTCTCGACCTATCAATCGGTTTCGGGCACGGGAAAAGACGCCATGGATGAATTGGCCGAACAATGTCGCCAACTCCTGAGTTTCGGAGACATCAAACCCAAAGTGTATCCTCACCAAATCGCGTTTAATTGCTTGCCTCACATCGATGACTTTCTGCCTTCCGGCTATACCAAGGAAGAAATGAAAATGGTCAACGAAACGCGAAAGATCATGGGCGATGAATCCATTGGCATCGCCGCCACGACTGTGCGAGTGCCGGTGTTTGTGTGTCATGGGGAATCCATCAATATCGAAACCGAGAAAAAGTTGTCCGTCGAGGAAGCCCGCACGATTTTGTCTACCGCTCCTGGGGTGCAATTGCATGATGATCCTTCCATGGGGGTGTATCCCCTTCAGATTGATGCGGCGGGAACCGATGCGGTGTTTGTGGGACGTATTCGCGAGGATGATTCCATTCCTAAAGGCCTCAGCCTGTGGGTGGTGGCTGATAATTTGCGAAAAGGCGCTGCCTTGAACGCCGTGCAGATCGCCGAGGAATTGGTGAAGTGAGCCATGCCAGAGTTCGGTGTGCTTGGGAAAATGCTCATCATGATGGGCTTGGGGATTGTGGCCATCGGCATTATTCTCTCGCTGATCGGCAAATTGCCGAGTGAAGGCAGCGGGCTTGGCTGGTTAGGAAAACTTCCCGGAGATTTTTTAGTCAAACGTGACAACTTCACGTTGTACTTTCCACTCAGCACCAGCATCATTATCAGCATCGTCGGCAGCTTACTGTTGTATCTTTTCATGAGACGTTGAACCCTGTTGCGCCTTTCTTTCCGAATCCCCATTTTTATCCTGAGTATTGGTCTTCTTCTTTTGCCCTTGGAAGGGCAGGCTGGCGGTGTGCCGATAGTTCGGGTTGCGCTGGCTCTCAAAGCCAGCCAGGTCAAACTTTCCTCCTCTCAACCACTCCACCTATCTTTCCCGGGAGGAAAACGATTTCAGGTGTTCAAGTCCGCCTCTATTCGTTCAATGAGGGGGGGGCTCCTGATCAATGGGAAGAAGACAAAGACTGCCACGGTTGTGATTGAAACTCGGGGTCGCAATCTTCATCTTTCGATTGACAGCGGAGTTCGGAGGAAACCCAGCCGCCAATGGGTGGTTCAAGGTGCTATTGTATTGACCGGGAAGGGTTCGCATCTACTCGTTGTTAATAATATCGATTTGGAGAAATATGTAGCAGGCGTGGTAAGTTCAGAAATTAGTCCGGACTGGCATGAAGAAGTTCTCAAGACCCAAGCCGTCGCGGCGCGAACCTATGTGCTGCACAAAAAACTTTTTCATGAGCATCCGTTGTATGATGTGGTGGCCAGCGTTCAAGATCAAGTCTATACCGGGGCCAAACAAGTGAATGGCTCGGTGCGGGAAGCCGTAAAGGCTACACGCGGGCAAGTACTTACCTATGAGCAGCGGCCAATTTTCGCGGCCTATTCGTCAACTGCAGCTGGACCAACGGAAGATGCGTCCAATGTGTGGGAGAAAGATCTTCCGTATTTGAAGGGGGTGGATTGTCCCTTTGACGAAGAGTCTCCGCTGTATCAATGGGAAACGGCCATTCCCTTTCAGTCGTTTGAGCAAAGCTTGCGCGACGAAGGTTTAGTCGTCGGCGCGATGGCGACTCTAGCCCCGTACACGTTTACGCGTGCAGGGCGTGTCTACGAAATCCGCATCCTTCATTCCAAAGGAGAATTGATTGTTCGAGGACAAGACCTGCGCCGCATTCTCGGATATTCAAAAATCCGCAGCACGCAGTTTCATATAGAGAGTATTGGGCGAGAAGTGGTTTTTTCCGGCAAGGGAGCTGGCCATGCCGTGGGATTGTGTCAGTGGGGCGCGAAAGAAATGGCGGAGTTAGGATACCGATATGAGTCTATCCTCCAATATTACTATCCCGGCACAAACCTCTTGCCCTTCAATCGGGTAGTCATGAGCCCGCCCCCTTCATCGTAAACACCCCGCCATTTATCTTTTAAAGGCCTATGCTCCTCTCTGACTTCGATGTGCCCTTCGATGAAACGCTCATCGCCGAATATCCCGCGTTTCCCCGAGATCATGCCCGCCTGTTAGTTGTCCCGAAGGATGATGGCCCCTTTCGCCATCATCAAGTGCGAGATCTTCCTTCCCTGCTCAAACCAGGCGATGTGCTGGTGCTCAATGACACCAAAGTCATTCCAGCACGGCTGCGAGGTATCAAGTTGCCGGGAGGGGGCAAGGTGGAATTGTTGCTGGTCCGACCAGTGGAAGATACGGTTTGGGAGGTGTTGCTCAAAGGGCATGTGAAAGAAGGCCAGGTCCTGCAATTGTCGAAAGAAGCCACTGCCATTGTTAAGGAGCGCGGGGAACGGACTGTCGTACAATTCAACATGCCAGGTTCAATGCAGGATCTGCTTCAGTGCTACGGAGAAATTCCCCTGCCGCCATATATCAAACGTCATGTGGAGAAGTCAGATGCCCAAACCTACCAAACCGTCTATGCGCGCACAGAAGGTGCGGTGGCCGCGCCAACAGCCGGGCTGCATTTCACATCGGAACTCCTAGAGAGTTTAAAAAAGCAAGACATTCAGACGGTGAGCATCACCCTTCATATCGGACCAGGAACCTTCAAACCGGTGACGGTTGAAAATATCGAAGAACATCGAATGGATGCCGAGTGGTTCGAGATTTCCGAACAATCAGCCGCACGCATCAACACCGCCAAGGCCGAAGGCCGACGCATCGTCGCAGTCGGCACCACCGCAGTCAGAACCCTAGAAGCATCAGCCATTCAGGAAGGTATTGTGCGACCAGGAAGCGAAGAAACCCGCCTATTCATCACCCCCGGCTTTCAGTTCAACATCGTCGATGCCATGCTCACCAACTTCCACTTCCCCCGAACCACCCTCATCATGCTCGTCTCAGCCCTAGCCGGCCGAGACAAAATTCGCGCCGCCTACCAAGAAGCCATCAAAGAGCGATATCGCTTTTACAGCTATGGGGACGCCATGCTCATACAGGGAGAAATTTAGGTCTTGTACGTTGGATTTTAAGTTATTCCAAGAACGGTATTGTATTGACAATTTTTTGTTTGTTTTCAAGGATATGTTATCAGTTGCCATCGGGAATTAATTTTCGCAAATTAGTTTTTTCATCTTAGGATAACTGGTGAGGTGGCTATGGATTCTTTTGTATAGGTGATTGAGTCTCCCTCAAGCCTTGACCTATTGGATGATCGGACAGAAGGTCGAGTGCTAAAGGAAACATTGAAAATTGCAGGAATACCATATTGGTATAGCTTGGTAAGTGATCGAAGAATGATTCAAGAAGCCCTTGGGAATCGATTGTTGGAGGCCTGCCGCTATCACAACAAATTACCCATTCTCCATTTATCAATGCATGGGAGCGAAGAAGGTGTAACACTCACTAACGATGAGTTTATTTCCTGGAGCGACCTTCGGGAAGAATTACTTCCACTCATCCGAGCGATGGACGGTAGCCTGTTGGTTTGCATGTCATCATGTTTTGGAACATCAGGATGTCGGATGGCTATGTATGAAGATGATGAGCCTCATTTCTGGGCTTTAGTCGGGAATTCTGAATCTGCTCTGTGGTCAGATGCTGCTATTGCATACGCATCATTCTATCATCTCTTTTTCAAGGGGTTAAAGATCGAGGTGTGTGTTGAATCGATGAAAGTTGCATCTGGTGATCATAACTTTATGCTTTTCATGGGGGATAAAATGAAAGCTTACGGGGAGACCTACGTCAAAGAACGTCGACAAGAACTAGTCCAAAATGTGGAACGTGCAGCTGACGAAACTATTAGAAAATCTAGGACTTAACCTGAATGAAATCACTATATTTGACATTAGGTGGTACGATACTTCCCCGGCAGATTCAATCTTCAAGAATACTACATTGATGGGGGCTGTTAAATAAAAGGTTGGATTAAATGAAAGATTTTTCTCTCTCCGAATCTTGGGTTTGGAGGTGGTGAGGTCCCCATAGGTCTGCGCAGGGGCAAAAATGGTTTTGGGTCCTTTTGCCGAAACAAAAGGACCTTGTCGCGCGGGGGCGAAACCCCGCAAAATAATCATTCATAAATTTTTTAAAGGAGTTCTACCCCATGAGTCTAAAAGTCTCTGAAGTCGCATTTTTTGGGTACCCCGTATCGGATATGAAGCGGGCCAAAGATTTTTATGAACGCGTACTTGGCCTAAAGGTAGGGGAGATTGATGAAGAAATTCCAGTAATGCCCGGAAAGTATTGGGTGGAATATGAGGTCGGATCCCAAACATTTGCGATCTCGAATGCGTGGGAACCCTCAGGCCAAAACGGTCCCTCAATTGCATTCGAAGTCGAAGACTTTGAAGAGGCCATGAATCACCTCAAAAAAGAAGGCGTAAAAATTGTGGCTGAATGCATAGAAACCCCAGTCTGCCGTATAGCCCTCATAGAAGACCCCGCCGGCAATGGAATCACCATTCACAAAAGACATTAAAATCTAATCCAGTTTCTATTACATTGGAATGGTGAAGTCGGTCTGATTGGACTGATGGGCATCAATTTTCCCCCGTCTCTTTGCCGTAGCCAGGAGGCAAAGAGATAAAATGGTGCTTTCTTGGATTGAAAAAAACAACGTGTTAACCTTCCGCAGTAAATTGTAGCCGCTGGCTGGTTAGCCAGTTTTTTGAAATGATTGAGATTAGACCTCATGGAATTTGAGTGGGATGGGAAGAAAGCCATCGCGAATGTTAAAAAACATGGTATTGGTTTTCATGAAGCAGCAACAATATTTGGCGATCCCTTGGCTTTGACATTTCCCGATCCAGATCATTCAAGGGCAGAACAGCGGTTTCTTACCTTTGGACTATCACAAGCGAATAGAGTATTAGTCGTGTCACATACAGACCGAGGCCGCACAGTAGAATCATTAGTGCGAGGCGGATGAATAAGAGGGAAAGGGCAATTTATGAAGAAGACTAAACCCGATGAACTTCGCTCGGAATATTCTCGAGAAGATCTTGGAAAAGGCGTACAGGGGAAATACTTAAAGGCCTATAGGGCGGGACATAATCTGGTTCGGTTGAATCCAGAAGTTGCAGCAGCCTTTCCTTCTGACGAAGCCGTGAACGAGGCGTTGAGTTCACTCATCAAAGTCGCTCAGCACGCTGGCCTAACAAAGCGCTCAAACGGACGCAGCAAATCAAGTCGCTAAACTGCTCTCCCCATTAATTTGTGGCTGTAAAATGAGAGGACAATGGAGGAGTTGGGGGCGCAGGTATGAGCATTGAGTATTAGTAGCGTTTGGCCCTCTCCATTCCTAGCTAGATAAAGTGGCTTGTTTTTTTGTGTTTTCCTGCCTTCGGGCGCGGCGGAGCCGCAGCCCCGAATCGACTTCTCGGCGAAGGCTGTTTGAGCAGAGCGAGTTCCTGAGCCATCGTATTCGGGGCGGAGGCGGAGGAACCCGGAAGAGAATGATCAAAACGCCCGTCAGCGGCGTTCTCGGCGCTTTGCCGTGCTCACGTACTAATGCGTACGCTGCGCGCGTCAAAGCGCCTGCGGCCTTGCTGACGAACGTTTTGATCATTCTCTATAGGGCCGCGCACGGGCGGAAATGGTTTTGGTCCCTTTTGCCGAAACAAAAGGGACTCGTCGGCGGGGACGAAACCCCGCAAGATAATATTCTAAAAAACCAATTAGGCTAGGAAGGGAAAAAGATTCGGTAGGTCCTACAAACCGGCAAGAATTTGAAAAACTACAGATACTCTTGCCGAATTTCCACATCAGAGGTCAACCGCTTGGCAGTTTGAAAGGCTTGCAACGCACGTTGTTTCTTTTGGAATAAAATTTGAAGACGAATCCGTTTGTGGATACGGTCTTTTTCCGCCTCATCCTCCATGCCGGCCGTTTGACGCGCGGCTAACTCCTCCGCTTCCTGCACTTCCGATGGATTGAGCGTGGCGACATCTTGGACAATTATTTGCGCATGTTGCGTCTGGAGATCTCTGGTCAGTTGTTGTTCAAATTCTTTTGGTGTATACCGATTCGCGGAAAGGCGCCGATGGTACAGTCCCGCATCAAACGTTCCGTCTGTTTGAAATTCTTTCCTCTTCCTAATTTCATAGCGGAGGATAGCGGGCGAAATGCCAATGTCCCATTCGTCCGCCGTCACCAGCCATACTTTTTTGTCGACCATACTTTGGATGACCTGTTGTTTTAATCCTTTCTCGTCCACCAATTCCTGTTTCAGCTCATCCTTATAAAATCGATACATACGAGTATAGGTCCGACGGAATTCTTCAAGACTGACTGTATAGGGCCCGACAATGGCTACGGCATTGGGTTGCTGTGAGCTTTCATACCCAAACCAGCCCATCCCAATCATAAAGGTAACGGCAATGAGGAGGATAATGATCTTGAGCAGCCAGGGATATTTTACTGAGCCTTCGCGAATGAGCTTTATCATACCGTTCTCCTGTTGGGGCTGTTGCAAAAGGCTGCCAGCGGCGTTCTCGGGGCTTTGTCGTCCTCACGTACTCCATGTACGCTGCGGGCGCCAAATCCCCTGCGGCCTTGCTGGACAGCCTTTTTCAAAAGCCCCATTTCCATCAACCATCGGAGGATGGTGAAAAGGGGGTGACGAATGAGGAAAGTTTTTGAATTATTCAACGGTTCATTTGTTAGAAGCCTGTTTCGGTGAAGGCATTGTACGCAGGGGGCTTCCTTGAAGCAAGCGGCTTTATATAGGTATGCTATAAGTAGCTGGTTGGGCTTTTATGGAGCGGGTGCCACAGGTGTTCAAGGCCGGAAAGCCAAGGGGAAGAATGGACCACAAGCCAGGAGGTTAATCTCGGAGGCGGCGTTTGAGCATATTCATGCCGAAATTGGAATCGACTGTACTGCTGCGATAGATCTCAAACCACGCAAACGCCATAAGGACTCCGAGTACGGTGCCTAATAGAACGTAGTTCAACAACATGGCAATTCCTTCACACACGTATTCATATTTCGCAATAATTCCTGTCTACAGCTTCTGTCGGAATTTTATGCACAAACTTTAGGGCCGATTGACCTTTTTGGTACAGAGGGGCCTGGCTACTCCTGTTGGGGCTTTTGGAATGAGAAAAGGCGTATTGATCGTTGATTGGGGTCGTTCCAAGTTGATAGATAATATGAACATTGTGTTGAGAAAGACTCTCGTGAATCAGGTAGTCGTGCAGGTGCTGGTTTGTAGTGTGGTGGGGTTGATCGCGATTGGAGTGGCTCCCTCGGTTGCCTGGGCTTCGGCATCGCTCATTGGAAATGAGGCTGTGGCAAGCAAAATCCAGCGTATCACCGTGCATATTGAGAATCGTCGGTTTATACCTCACCTAATCCGGCTTCGTGTGGGACAACCAATTCGGCTGGTGTTCAAGAATGACGATGTGGAGCTACATGCCTTTGTTCCCACGGACTTACTGGCGAAAACCAACGTTCAAGTTGCAGGGAATGGGGCGCCTCAATTCGATAAACAAGGGTTTCATCGCGTCCTGATTCCGTCTCAGGGACAGGCGGAGTTGACATTTTCCCCAAAACACGCAGGTTCCTTCCCATTTTTCTGTGACCTCCCAGGCCATGTCATGAACGGGACTGTCGTGGTGGAGGAATAAACGGATATGGTACAGTGAGAGAAAGAACGCGTAGTTTATCTCAATAGTGTGAGGCCTGTTAAAAAAGAACTTGGACAAGATCGCGTCCAGATTTGGGTCGGATTTGGACGGAACGATTGAGAAAAAGCCGAGGCATAGCACGGCTATGTTGAGGTTTTTTTGATTGAGGCGCGTTCAAAGATGGCCCGAAGATGGGAGGCGAGATGTCCAAGTTTTTTTTAACAGGCCTTTAGTAGAGGAGAAGTGGCCATGAAGTTCAGTGTGAGAAATTCTGGTAATCGAAGTAGAGCTGTTCCCTATAAAGAACCGCTTTCTTGGTGGTGGATGGTCGGAGTGGGAATCGGGTTTTTCATCACCGCCCTGGTTGTTCTCGGTATGCAAAGGCAGGCTTGGGCAGCTGAAGGTGTTTCCCCGGAGATAGCACAAGCCTCGGTGCAAGCGGTGCAGCGGTATAGTCAAGCCGTTGCCGCGAGTGATCAGATTGCGGTAGCGCAAAATGATTTTGTGTGTTTGCTCAAGATGATGGAGTCCGGATCAGTCGTGGCGGGTGGATTCCCGGAATCGTCGGATCCGGTGTATGCATGGTGTTGGGATCGATTAGCTCAAGCCCATGCCGAAGTCATTGACCAGCGAGACCGAGCCTTGGATGAATTGTGGCCCGGTGTGGGTAAGATCGTGAATTATGCCGATTTCAAGCGGTTTCTGATCGCCGAAACTCATACACGCCAACGTGCACCTTCGTTTTTTGTGATGCCACAGATTGGCGATATCGCAGGGTCTCCGGGTTTCTCCCTTGAGGTGGTGAGTACGGGCCCATTGCCTCATGCGTCATTCCAGGTTCAAGGACAGGATCATGTGGTGGCGGTGCCGACTGTGTTTGTGCGGACGCGGATTGCGTACCCGAATCCCATCACCTCACCGGTCGCGAATGGTGCAGGGCAAATGGACTGGGCGGTTCCCTATAAGAAGCTCATTCATCCGATCAAAGCCGTTACCGTCAAATGGGTCGTCCTGTCCGGTCTCAAACAGCATGGGTTTCCCACGGATACCGCAGTGTTGAATATTCCCCTTGAGTCATCCATGGGCACTTTTATTCCCTTTGTGATGGAAGCGGGGGGATTTGAGCAAAAGACCACCGAGTATTGGGGCGCAAAAGAAGCGCAGCAGATGCTTGATGTAGGGGTTGAACGAGCCAAAGCGCTGGAATCACGGCGAGACCGCATTGCGATGCTGAATCGTGTTCTTGTGGTGAATCCCTCCCATGTGCCTGCCCTCCAAGCCATTACGCATGAACTCTATGAGGGCCTCCTTGCCTACGCAGCAAGCAATCATGGTCTGGATGTTTCGGGTGATGTGCTCTATCAAGGTTTCAATGAATTGTACTGGACCGTCCAGTCTTCGACAGATCGGATGGACATTTCGTTGCACATGGAGATGGGGGGAAAAGCTGAACCGACACCGGCGGATTATTTGTACCGGATGATTCCAGCGATGGAGGCGTTGACCGATTTGCAACCTGGTGATTTTGAAACGCGGCTTAAGCTCAGCGCCGCCTACCGGTGGACCAATGATGAAGTAACCGCCATCTTGGCCCCTCAGCAATTACTGTCAGAAGTGCCTAATGATCGGACGGAGCTTCGGGCCAGGATTCTCATGGCCCTGGCTTGGTCTCGAATTAGCAAGGTGGCCTGGAGTCGGCATCTCAATGATCCGGATATTGTCCGAGGCTATGAAGAAGCCGATGAAGCATTCAATTTGGCCAGTGAGCCCTTGGTGAAATTTTCCGCCAGCTATGCGAAGGCCTATAGCCTGGTTTTCCGACCCAAGCCGGATAATGAAGCGATGATCAAGCTATTAACCGAAGCTCGTCGGTGGTATCAAAAGATTCCAGGGGCTAGCCATCGGTCTTGGGTGTATATGCTGGAAAACGATACACTGAAGGGGTATCTCGAAACTGACCCGGCTTTTCAGTCTCTGTTAGCCTCCAACTCATAAATTCAATTCCATTCGTAACTCCTCAGGTGGATTAGACTGAAGGCTGAAGGCTTTTAGGGAGCAATCATGCGTGATGATGCAAAACGTCAGGCATGATGAGTGTTAGCCTTCAGCCTTCAGTCTTTAGCCTAAATACCTGAGGAGTTACTTCACTTCAAAACCGAAACCGTTGATTGTGCCGTCCGAAGGCGTGTCCTTTTAGGACAATTCCAAGGAAGGAGAGGTCGCTACGGGTGCTGGTGCCAATGGCAAGCAACGAGCTCGCAGGCGAATGGTCCGAGGTTTGGCGGTGAGTTTGTCTAACCGCTTTCGATCGGTATCTCGAATCGTGGTGAACCGAATTGACGTGATGAATTTGCGAGATGATGACTCGGTATGCGTGACCATGCCCCTGAGCGCAATAGCGGTCATGGGTGGGATAAGCAGGCGAATTTCTAAGGGTATTCCGGGTTGAAGTTCTTGCTCGGTTTCAAATTGAAGCCCATAAGGATGGATTTTCAGATTGGTGAGTTTGAGCCGATGCACGGCGGGTTCATGTTGTGGCCAAAAACTGAGCCACAGGCGTGCGGCTGAGCTTGCCTCCATCCAGGTTGGCGTTTCGTGTCGTGGAGACCGGTTTTTGGTTGAGGCCAAGGTGCAGGCTCTCTACAATGGTGAATGAAACAGTAGATACGAACTGATTGCTTTTTCGGGAATTGGATTTGAGATCTTAAGGGTTCGCGCAACAATAACTTTCCCTGTTTGGGTGCTGAGACACCTGTCTGGCAAGGCGCGAGGACTGCGCATACTCCTCGTATGGAAAGGACGAGCAACGCCGCCAGACGGGATGGATCGACCCCCAAACAGGGAAAGTTATTGTTGC
>SMVB01065900.1_pt1 | contig 25008 bp, 26 predicted proteins | sample 2456461 | NCBI WGS metagenome assembly SMVB01 (sample SAMN11095934, study PRJNA526329) | marine sediment metagenome | biome: Marine sediment; feature: Surficial sediment; material: Deep marine sediment; isolation source: Hadal surficial sediment | place: Pacific Ocean | collected 2014-05 | depth...
ACAAAAGATAGTTTACACAAGAGACGTCCCTGGATTGGCAGTCACTCAACTTAAATTCAAAATAACGATCTTTGAATATTTGTGGGGATGTCTCAGGCTCAGTCCAGGTAGCATTACGCCAGTCATTTCATCCCGACGGCACGTAACAGCTTGTTAGTTTCCGCTTTGGGTAATTCTTGATACCTGCCTTTGGTCACCGTGCTAGGTATAAAAATAGGACCAAACCGTACCCTTTTTAATCGGCTTACCTTCATGCCCTGGCTTTCCCATAGACGTCTTACCTCACGATTACGCCCCTCCATAAGGACCACGTGATACCACTGGTTTATGCCTTCGCCGCCAAAGTGCTGGATATCGCTAAAGCGACAAAGGTGACCATCGATTATCACGCCCTTATGCATGGCTTGAACCATTTCCGGTGTTACTTTACCCATTACTCGCACCGCATATTCTCTTTCGATCTGGGCGCTGGGGTGCATCAATGCATTCGCCAGTTCGCCATCAGTTGTAAACAGCAGTAAGCCACTGGTATTGAGGTCAAGCCTGCCAACGGCCACCCAACGACCGTGTTTAAGCCTGGGCAAACGATCATACACTGTGCGCCTACCCTCAGGGTCCTTACGCGAGCAGATTTCACGTTCTGGTTTATTGTACAGAAGAACCCGCCGCCCTTCGCTGGCCGGTTTCTGTGGTGCAAGCTTCTTGCCGTCGACCAAAACTTTGTCTTCAAAGGAGACACGGTCACCTACCTTTGCAACGCTACCGTTAACTCTCACTCGGCCATCAGCAATCCAACGTTCAATTTCCCGGCGCGAACCAAAGCCAGCCCGAGCCAATACTTTTTGTAATTTTTCGTCCATTAGAGTTCTTCGAACAAGCTGGCAGGGTTCAGGAAAATTAATGTATTGAGTTATTTGACGCGGACAATCGTGAACTACTGTCATTCTGACCGAGATCTTCAACTGTCTCTTCTTCCGAATCAGAGTTTGATTCGTCCTCTTCAGGTTCGGCGGCTGATGCTTGAAATACCATGTCTAATTCTTCGTTTTCTTCATTAACAAGTCCGAGAATTTCATCCAGGGGTTTTTTCGCCAACGCGACCGCTTCACTTTCTTCCAATAATTCATCTGGATCAAAGGTACCCAAAATACTTTTACTTTCTTCAGCGACAGTTTCTGCATCCGGAAGTTCGAGCACGTTTCTATCAGCAAGGTCATCTTCAACATCAAATTCTTCCCCGCCTTTGATTAACTCCTGAATTTCTGACAAGGGTGGCAGCTCTTGAATACTGGTTAAATTAAAGTAATCAAGAAATTGTTTTGTGGTGGCAAAAAGAGCGGGCCTACCAGGAACATCTTTATGTCCCACTATTCTGACCCATTCCCTGTCCAATAGTGTCCTCACAATGTTAGAGCTGACTACTACACCACGTATGTCTTCTATATCTCCGCGGGTTATCGGTTGTCGATAAGCAATCAATGCCAGTGTTTCCAGTAAGGCGCGACTATAGCGGGGCGGCCGTTCTTCCCATAATTTGGCAATCCACTCACTTAAGTCTTGTTTGACCTGAAACCTGAAGCCCGATGCTACCTCTTTCAACTCAAACCCCCGATCGCTACAATCACCAGAGATGGAGTCCAATACCTGCCTTAATTCTGTCTTGTCAGGCCTTTCTTCTTCACTGAAAACTGCCGCCATCAGCTCCAGGTCCAACGGCTTCCCAGCAGCTAGTAATAACCCTTCGACGATCATTTTTAGTTTGTTGTCAACATCACTCATGGGTCATTATTCTCACTTATTTTCAAACCGGGGAATAAGCGTAAGTTCAACTTCTAGCCTTTATATGAATGGGGCCGAAGGATTCACTCTGTACTATCTCAACCATTGAGTCCTTCATCAGTTCCATGAGGGCCAAAAATGTTACAACTACACCAAGCCTACCCTCTTCTCGGATTAAAAGAGAAACCAGCGGTACAAATTTCTGTGCGGAAATTCTTGCTAGAATCTCAGACATCTTCTCCCTGGTTGATAAGGTTTCGCGTTGGATATGGTGGTGTTCAAACATTTCCGCTCGGCGCATGACGCTTGCCAAAGCAACCAGCACTGCTTGCAAGTCAACATGCGGATCAGGTATGACACGCTCAATTTCAGGAAGGTCTGCGCTGGCTGGATACAATTCACGGTCCATGCGTGGCATTTCATCGATTTCCTCCGCTGCCTTCTTGTATCGCTCATACTCCCGTAAGCGTCTTATTAACTGAAGCCGAGGATCTGCTTCGTCTGGTTCTTCTTCGGTCTGACGCGGCAACAGAATGCGTGATTTTATTTCAGCCAGAGTGGCTGCCATGACCATGTACTCGCCAGCCAGCTCAAACTGTGATGCTTCCATGATGTCGACAAAAGACATGTATTGTTCGGTTATGTCGGCAACATTAATTTCCAGAATATCGATATTCTGTCGCTTAATCAGGTACAACAACAAATCCAGAGGGCCTTCAAAAGCCTCCAGAAAAATCTCCAGGGCATCGGGGGGGATGTATAGATCTTTAGGCAGTTCTGTTATGGCTTGACCCGCAACATAAGCAAAGGGCAGCTCTTCCTGCCGGGGTTGGTCTTCGAGCTGCTCCTTGTTGTCTGATTCTGTACCTGAAACTGTCAAATTGGATTTCTACTTTGTATGTTGCTGGTTGTCGAATTCTATCACTATTCGAATAGCTGGCGCGTCCGTGATTTGGCTATTGTTTGCTACCAATAACTTAATCCCATAGCCAATCTAACTTCGTGAAGGGTTTCTCGGGCTTTTTCTCTGGCCGTATCGCATCCTTCAGCTACTATGCTTTTCACTACATCTGGGTCCTTTTCATATTGGGCTATCTCCTTTTGCACTGGCTCCAATTCAGCCAGTATTGCATCAATGACTGGTTTCTTGCATTCCAGGCAGCCAATGCTGGCACTTGTACAACCTTCACACACCCATTCTTTGGTACTTTCATCGGAATAAGTCAGGTGCAGTTGCCATACCGGACACTTTTCCGGATTACCAGGATCTGTTAGACGAACTCTTGCGGGATCAGTTGGCATGGTATTGATTTTTCTCTCTACCTGATCCAACGGCTCCCTGAGAGAAATGATGTTGTTGTAGGAATTAGACATTTTCTGACCGTCTAGTCCCGGCATTTTCGCCGCTGGGGTAAGCAGTGCCTGGGGTTCTGCCAAGATCATTTTACCTGACCCTTCCAGGTAACCAAAAAGTCTTTCCCGGTCACCGATGGAGATATTTTGCTGTTCACGCAATAACGCTTGAGCCTTTTCAAGTGCCTCCTGATTTCCCTGTTCCTGGTAAGCAACACGTAACTCTGAAAACATTCGCGCTGCCTTTTTCCCCATTTTCTTGACCGCTGCTTTAGCCAGGTCTTCAAACCCCGGCTCCCGGCCATATAAGTGATTAAAACGGCGAGCTACTTCCCTGGTTAATTCAACATGGGCAACCTGGTCGGCCCCTACTGGAACCAGGCCAGCGCGATAAATCAATATGTCGGCGGCCTGAAGCAACGGGTAGCCGAGAAAACCGTAAGTTTCGAGATCCTTCTCCTTTAACTTTTCCTGTTGATCCTTGTAGGCGGGAACCCTTTCAAGCCACCCTAGCGGTGTCATCATTGATAAAAGCAGCTGCAATTCGGCGTGCTCCTGAACCTTGGACTGGATAAAGATAGCCGCCGAACCTGGGTTTATCCCCACCGCCAACCAATCAATGACCATATTCATCGCATTGTCTTCGATTACCTGAGGATTGTTATAATGGGTGGTCAACGCATGCCAATCGGCAACAAAAAACAGGCACTCATACTCATGCTGCAATTTGACCCAGTTTTTCAATACACCGTGAAGATGACCCAGATGTAGAGGACCGGTGGGTCGCATACCCGACAATACCCGTTGCTGTGAATCAACTGTAGACAACACATTCTCCTATTAACAATAATAGCCATAAGCAGGGTAATGGCTTTTCTCTGTCCTTGCCAATTCCGCTTGAATTAAAATTTATCGATACAATCCTGTGCATAAAGCCACGTTAAACTTTCACAGGAATGGTTCCGGATCACCTTTTCCAATTCTCATCACCACGGGTATACCTTCTACCAAATCAATCATAGTCGTTGGTTCCAGACCACAGGGGCCCGAATCTATAATGAGGTCTACCTGCTTGCCTAATCTGAGTCGCATCTCATAAGGATCAATAATTTGCTCTTCCTCCCCTGGCAATATCAAGCTGGTGCTCATGATGGGCTCCCCCATGACCTCCAGTAAAGTCTGGGCAACCGCATGATCTGGTACGCGTAAACCGACAGTCTTGCGTTTCGGATGCATTAACCGGCGGGGCACTTCTGGTGTGGCTTTCAGGATAAAAGTATAAGGCCCCGGAGTATAGGCCTTCAAAATACGGTAGGCGCTATTACTGACCTTTGCGTAACTGGCTAATGAGGACAGATCTTTACACACAAGCGTAAAGTTATGCTTGTCGTCTAGCTGTCGTAGCCTTCTGATTCTCTCTAGTGCCGCTTTATCACCAAGATGACACCCCAGGGCATAGGTTGAATCAGTGGGATATACGATCACTCCGCCAGCCATAAGCATTTTAACAGCCTGCTTGATTAGTCGAAGCTCCGGATTATCTGGATGAACTTGAAGATACTCACTCATTATTGTCGTGTCACCACAGCCTTACCTTTTTTCAGTTGTGACGTAAGCTTTTCGTCGAATCGACCCAGCTGCGAATCAACGCCGAGGATTTTATTACAACCACAGAGAAAAGCAGACTCTTTTTAGCAAATGCTTTACTATGCCGACCTATGCCAGCCTGCTGCAATAATTTCTTACAGATTTGATAGCAATTTCTTTATGAAACAACTCCTGGATTATATTCCGCTGATCGTGTTTTTTACCGTCTGGACACTGGACGAACGGTTAATAAGCGTTTTCGGTTATGACTATACCCTGGGCGGTGTATTCAGTGCGGCTGAATTCTTACTGGGCACTTCGATTCTAGTCTATGGCGGTATATTCCTGGCACGGAAAAGCCTGGACAAATTTCAGATTGTTACTCTGGTAGTGGTCGTTATTGCCTGTCTCCCGACGATCTATTTTCGTAACACTGATTTTCTAAAGTGGAAAGCACCCATTGTTAACTGGATATTTGCGCTGGTATTTATAGGTTCTCGATTCGTCGGTGATAAACCGGCTATCGAACATATGATGGGGCATGCGATTGAAGCACCGAAAAAGGTTTGGAATACCCTGAATACTGTGTGGATTTGTTTTTTTATCGTTCTCGGTATTGTGAACCTGACTGTTGCTTTTACGTTGTCTGAATCAATGTGGATTAACTTCAAAGTATGGGGCAACCTGATAATTACCTTTGTATTCGTCTTTGCACAAATGCCCTACCTAGCCAAGTACATACAGGAAGAAGGTCCAAATAGCTCCAAAACCAGCCCACCTTAATTCATTCAATATGGGCTTGCTGTGAGGACTTCAATCCAACTTTAGTTATCCATTGGAAACCTAAGTATGTTTTACGCAATTATCAGCGAAGACGTAAAAAATAGCCTCGATAAACGGCAGTCTGCTCGACCGGCGCACGTGAAGCGCTTAAGCGCCATGCTTGAACAGGACCGCCTACTTATTGCGGGCCCTCTACCTGCAATTGATAGCGAAGACCCAGGTGATGCCGGATTTACTGGTAGTCTGATTGTGGCCGAATTTGATAGCCTTGAGCAGGCAAAAGCGTGGGCTAATGATGACCCTTATGTGGAAGCCGGTGTCTATAAGAAAGTCGTGGTAAAACCTTTCAAAAAAACTATGCCTTAAGGGTGTCAACGAAAGCCAAAGTAAAAATACAATTCAATTGTGCTGCCAGAACTACCGCTATTGTTCCTTGATTGAGTTCACTGTGCGGTAAGCGGTGATGGCCTTAAATCAGGAAATTTTTCATCCAGCACCTGATTCCATTCATCCACCTGACTTTTTTTTCGTAGTAGCAAAGCCGAGGGATCACCTACGATTACAATACTGTTTATCGTATCACCGCGTTGGATTTTATAGACATTCTCCTGACCCTTAATTACCCGACCAAAGACCGAATGCAAACCATCAAGATGAGACGTTGCTACATGGGTGATAAAAAACTGGCTACCATCCGTACCAGGGCCGGAATTGGCCATTGATATGATCCCTGGTCGGCTGTGATGAAGGACGATCTCGCCGCTAAAGGTGTAGCCTGGACCACCCAGCCCCGTACCCAGTGGGTCTCCACCTTGAATCATAAAATTCCTCTCAATCCGGTGGAATTTCAGGCCATCGTAATACCCCCTCATGGCCAGATTCACAAAATTTGCTACTGTGGTTGGTGCGGCTCTTTGATTCAATTCAATTTGCATAGAACCCTTATTGGTCTCTATAACAGCTACCAGTTCCTGGGCAAGTCCAGTTGTGGAAATACACAATCCAAGCAACAGTAGAGCGGTCAATTGGGTCAACTTTTCAATCATAGCTTTAAACCATATTCAAGTATTACGGGTGCATGGTCAGAAAAACTCTCTGCCGTGTAAATTTCTGCGGCTTTAACTTTGTCAGCCAACCCGGGGGTAATTACCTGGTAATCAAGTCGCCAACCTACATTATTAGCCCTGGCATTACCACGATTTGACCACCAACTGTACTGATCCGGTTGCTCATTAACAAGTCGAAACGCATCAATATAGCCTTCGTTGTTGTACAACTTATCCAGCCACTGCCGTTCTTCAGGTAAAAACCCGGAGTTTTTCTGATTGGCACGCCAGTTTTTCAAATCAATTTCCTTATGACAGATATTCCAGTCTCCACAGACAATATAATCTCGCTTATGCTTGCGTAACGCCTGCATATGGGTCATGTATTGCTGCATAAAGGCGAACTTTCGTTCCTGCCTTTCCGGGCCACTGGAACCTGATGGCAGGTAGAGAGACGCGACACTGAGTTCATTAAAATCTGCCTGAATATAGCGCCCTTCCTGGTCAGCAATATCCCAACCCAGTCCCTTATTAACCTGGTCAGGTTGTTTCCTGCAATAAATCGCTGTGCCGGAATATCCCTTCTTTAGCGCATCGAAATAATAACAATGATACTTATCGGGATAAAAGATCTGATCATCAAGCTGATGCTCTTGTGCCTTGGTTTCCTGGAGGCAGATTACGTCCACATCAATCGTCTCAAGCCAGTTAAAAAAGCCTTTGCGTGCAGCCGCTCTTATTCCATTACAGTTTAAGGTCATAATTCGCATAGCTGGTTACAGAAAGTTCCGATCTTGATTTCAAAAAAACTGCGCAAGTTTAACCATGCCCTGATGTTCAGGTAAAGAACAGCAGCCGTTGCAAATTTATCCGTGGTGAATTTGGCGTATCTGAATAATGTCCCGGTTAACTCCTCGGTTGCCTATTTGTTACTATGTGTTACATAAAAAGAAATTATGTTACCCTTATTCTCGATAATGTGCTACTATTCGCCACGTAATTCCAGAGGACCGGAGTTTCTTTTTATTGATATTTAATCAATCACACGTAAGGAGCAAAAAAAATGAGTAAAGTACTGGGAAAAGCATGGCCCGCTGTTCAAGCTCTGGTAATCAGCACCGCTGTGGTAGTTGCAGCAGTAGCGATTCCGGCTTTGATTATGTACGCCGCTGTGTAATTACCATCAGATGCTAGATGGAGAGCATCATGCAATACAATCCTTCATTTACTATCCACCCGACAGTTAAATAAAAAGCCCTAACAGCTAACATTTGCTGGCGGGTGGTTATTTCAATCACGTCCCTGAGATATCCCCACAAATATTCAAAGATCGCTATTTTGAATTTTAGTTGGGTGCCTGGCAATCAAGGAATGTCTCTTTTTTTATCTATTTTGTCATCTATTTTGTCATCTGCCCGCGAAGCTGACTCAACTCCACTCGATCCGGCGAATACTGCTAACTCTTGGGATTCTATCTAGGTAAAAACCTCAAACTTCAAGTTTGCGCTGAAAAACTGGAAGCGCGAATGGTCGCAAGGAAAGCAGGGTACAGGATAAGCGCCGGGAAAGTTTAGTTAAGTAAATTCAGTATTTTGGGGTTGTCTCAGAATCAGTCCAATTTTAAGCTTACCCTGGGCATCCCTTGTGGAAAGTTCACACCGAACGTCAGGTTAAAAACTGACGTGCATTGCAAAAAAAAGTTTACTGATTATCAGCCAAATTCAACTTGTCGACAAAGTTGCAAGGCTTATGGGCGCTGTTCAATTGCTCTGCGATGATCTTGTCCCATGCCGTTGCACAAGCACCTGGAGAGCCGGGTATGCAAAATACTATTGTTCCGTTGGTCAGTCCGGCAAAAGCTCTCGACTGTATGGTAGAGGTTCCAATTTCTTCAAATGACAACTGGCGAAAAAGTTCACCGAACCCGTCTATGGATGATTCTAACAACGGCGTTATGGCGATAGAAGTGTTGTCTCGTTGACTGAACCCTGTGCCGCCAGTGAGCAATACCACCTGCGTCTCGGGATCAGCAATCGCTATGGATACAGCCGCACGGAGCTGATACACATCATCCGGTACAATGGTTTTTCCTAACAAGCGGTGCCCCGCTGACTGTATTCGTTCAACGAGCACTTTTCCTGACTTATCAGTTTCCTCGGTACGTGTATCAGAAACAGTAATTACTTGAACATTCAGAGAGTTATAGTCCATATCGAATACAGTAACAGCCTGTTTAACCACCAGTCATATTCATTAATCGTACCGGCTGTTCATGATCTCGCTCATAGAAATAGTGACGTTCAGGTTTAATATCCATGGAACCAATGATCACCTGTTTGAGATCTTCAAAGTCTTTGCTCGGATCCCTTAATACGGCACGCAGGTCTACCGAATGTTCATTACCGAGGCAAAGCAATAAACGTCCTTCTACTGTAACCCTGACTCGGTTACAGTCGGCACAAAAATTATGACTGACAGGTGAAATGAATCCGATACGGCTGGTTTGTCCTGGAATTAGCCAGTACTTAGAAGGTCCCGCAGTCCGGGTGGTGGTAGAGACCAACTGATATTTTTCTTCAATTACTCCCTTTACCCAGTCGTTTGTACACATGGTGTCTTCACGATCGTGATCTGAGGCTTGTCCCAGAGGCATCTCTTCAATAAACGCAATATCCAACTTTCGACCAAGGGCGAAATCAACCAAATCCAATACTTCGTCTTCGTTATACCCCTTCATGATTACCGTGTTGAGACGAATCCTATCGAATCCTGCCGCACTGGCGGCGTCAATCCCGGCGATAACCTTTGCCAATTTACCAACCCGTGAAATTCGTTTAAATCGTTCTGGCTGAAGACTATCAATACTAATGTTTACGCGATTAATCCCGGCTTTCCTCAATTTGACGGCATACTTATCAAGTTGCGCACCGTTAGTGGATAGCAATAATTCCTTTAAACCAGGCAAGGTACCCAGGTTTTCCAGCAGTGACATGATGTTATTTCGCACCATGGGTTCGCCACCGGTAACACGAATTTTGTCCACTCCAAGCTCGGTGAACGCACAAGCAACCTGATACAATTCCTCCAAGCTAAGTATTTGATTTCGGGGAAGAAAAGTCATATTTTCAGTCATGCAATAGACACAACGAAAATCGCAGCGATCAGTAACAGACAGGCGGATGTAATCTATCCTCCTGCCAAAGTTATCAATCAGTTGCTGTTGCTTAGAAGTCATCTAAAGGCGCTCGCGTTTCTGGCAATTCGCTATATTAGCAAATTTTTGTGGGTTAATGACTAAGGAACCTCTGATTAATACTAGGACGGTGCCAGCGTGACAAATAACTGCATGCCAAGGGCAATGAGAATAATACCCATCGCCCGCTCGAACCATTGCCCGGCTCTCAACATAAAGCGCCTGACTGAATCTATTCCTAGCAGTAGTGATAAAGAGGCAAACCAGATAAAAGTGGCCAGTGATAAGTAAACACCGTAACCGACCTGGACCAATAAGGGCGTATCAGCATCAATGATCACACTGAACAAGGCGAGGAAAAAGAGCGTGGCCTTTGGATTAAGTCCATTAGTAAGAAATCCGGTCAAAACCAACGATTTGGCAGAAATGTGTGAGCCGTCGCCTTTGGTACTGTGGTACGAAAACTGACCGAGTGATGCCTTTATTGCTGTAATACCAAGATACACAAGATACACTGCGGCAACCAATTTTACACCAGCTAACAAATTTGCCGAACTGGATAACAGTAATCCAATGCCCAATAAGCAGTAAGTTACATGTAACAATATCCCGCCAGCAATACCCAGACTAGTCCACAGACCGGCATGCTTTCCGCGAACAATACTCTGGCGTAACACGATGGCGAAATCAGGACCAGGAGACGCTACTGCAAGCAGATGTGCGACTGCAATAGTTAAAAACTCCGTGAGGTACATACCGGCGCTACTCAAATAGTTGGCTTGCAAGCCGGTCGCAAGTTAAGGCACAACGTCGCTAATAATAAGTTCGATAACGCTGTGCTCACCATTATGGGCAAAATTTTGCGATACGACCCGATAATCTCCAGACTGTACAGTCGCAGAACCTGAGAGCGAAACCGTCGCGGTAATAAAAACAGTAGCAACCGACGACAGGTTGAAAGGGCCGACGGCCAGGTTATTATCGAGGGTAACCGAAGTCGGCAGGTCCCTGACTAACAAATCCGTAGCGGCCAACGGAGGCATTCCTTCTCGCTCAGCATTACGGGCGGCAACAAATACTCTCAACCCAGGTGGAAACTCCAACCCATCTGCCAGCCTGACATTGACTTCAACTCGAGGACCTGACTGCTCGCTGTCACCTTCCTGTCCTGCCAATATTCGTTGTGCCCCAGTAATACTGTTGCGCAATTCCTGCGCTTGTTGAGAGTTCGGATTCGCCTGGATCATCAAGCGCCAGTAACCAATTGCTGCTTGGTAATCTTCATTGGTTTCAGCATCCGTAGCCAGTAATTGTATTGTGGAAAATTCGGCGGGATTTATTGCCAAAGCGCGCTCTATTATCGCCATAACTTCATCGGTCAACTGACTACCGCTGGTGACGTATTTGATTTGCGCGTAAAAACCCAGTGTCGCGGCTTTATCCGGGCCTTCAGGCATCAGGTCACTCGCGCGCCGAAAGGCAGCCTCCGATTCCTGAAACATTCCCAAGTTAACTAAATTGCGTCCAAAAAAATACCAGGCCCATTCATTGTCCTCGTCTTCCTGCACCACGGCCATCAATTGACTTGCCAATGCGCTTGCTTCTTCCTGGTTTTCTGCACTGGCAATGGTGCGCTCATACAGATCCATCAACTCGACATCGTCAAGATATCCCCACTGATCGTATAAAAAGTAAGCTGCAAGGGGAATAAGTAACGCCATCACTAAGGGTACAAGCTTGTTCAGTACGTCTTCCTGTTTAACCGGTACCTGTTTCCCTGATTTGGATTTGGGTTTAGCTGGCGCTTTACCGGCTTCACTTCCGGTATCGATTAACAGAGTTTTCCTTAGCTCAAATAGTAAGGAATCGAATTGTTTCGGCTCAAGGTTTCCATTGGCAAGATCAGCCTCGAGTTCCCGTTGCCTATCCTCAAAAATATTAAGATTAATTTCGGTTCTAATTTGGCCATCGCTATCCTTAACAGGGCGGTAATGCTCCCATAATGGAAACAAAACGAACAAGCTGGCCACGGCCATAAGTAAAATACTGATTATCCAGAACAATGGAAGTTCCTACGTTTTTCTAAAGAAGAATTGAATTTATTTGCGTTCGAGTAACTCGCTGAGTCGTCTCTGTTCTTCGTCATTCAGAGATTCAGATTCATCAAATTTAGACTTTCTGACAATATTAAAAACCACATAGCCTCCAATCAACAAAAAGACCAATGGTCCAAACCACAGCAGAACAGTTTCTGCCCGAAGCCTGGGGCGATAAAAAATGAAATCCCCATAACGATCAAACATGAACTGCTCGATCTCCTGATCGGTTATCCCTGCCATGATCATCCGATGAACTTCCCGGCGCAGATCTTCAGCCACACCACCGGTTGAACCGGTAAGGTTGGTATTTTGACACATTGGGCAGCGAAGCTCGTTGGATAACCGACGGAAGCGTTGTTGTTGTTCATCCGTATCAAATTGAAAAGTATCGACCTGGGAATAGGCAGGAATACCGAGTGCCATCAGCCCCATGATAAGGCCCAATAAGTAAAGCCGCCTGACCAACTAAGATCCCTCCCGTTTCAGTTCATCAATCGCGGGAACAAATATTTCCCGCCAGGCTTTCTCATCGATTACGCTGACATGGCGATAGCGTATAACGCCGTTCTTATCTATCAGAAATGTTTCTGGAGCCCCATATACACCCAGGTCAATTCCGAGCCTGCCTTCCAGGTCCATGATACTGAAGGAGAAGGGATCGCCATTTGTTTCAAGCCAGTCAAGCGCCGCCGCCTGGTTATCTTTATAATTAATACCAACAATGGGGATTATCTTGTTCTCAGTTAATCGCATCAAGGTTGGATGTTCTACCAGACAGGGAAGACAATAGCTTCCCCAGACGTTAAGCAAGTACATCTCGTCCGGCAGGTCCTGATTAGCAACCAGTCGGTTATCGTATACGTCTTCTAGCTGAAAATCTGGCATCGGTTTATCTATCAGAACAGAGGGAAGATCAGTGGTATTAAGATAAAGCCCGCGCCACAACATTACTCCAAGCACTAAAAACCCGATAACCGGTGCGAAGAATTTAACCCGTGACATGTTAACCTCCCTTAAATCCAACCCAGGCTATGAAGCCACCTGGGGCTGTGAAGTTATTGAACCTTCTTGTTCAACTGTCGCTTTTTTCTTTAAACGCAAGCGGCGATAACGTCTGTCAGCCACCGCTGTAAGTCCCCCTACTGCCATGAATATAGCCCCTAGCCAAACCCAACGAATAAACGGTTTAACATAGATGGTCATTGACCATGCACCATTTCCCTTGTGTTCACCCAGAGTAATAAATAAATCCCTGAAGAAACCGGCGTCAATGGCCATTTCTGTTGAAGGAGAACGACTAGCCAGATAAATACGCTTTTCCGGGTTTAAATCGCGCAGGTAGTTTCCGTTTTGACTCACTACCACAGTGGCCTCATCGCCAATATAGTTAGGCCCGGTAATCTGTCTAGTCCCATTAAAAACAAAATCATAATTACCCAAATCTATAGTTTGTCCCGGACCCAACAATACACTCTTTTCCATACTGTAATTACTGGTGAGACAAACACCCACTATCATTACGGCAACACCAAAGTGGGCAAGATGCATTCCTATATAACTGGTCGGTAAACTTTTAAGACCCAGCCACAAAGACGACTTGTTAGCCGTTTTGTTAAGAATATCGCGCAGAATAGTAAAAACAATCCATAAAGCCAGTGTAATTCCCGTAGCCACAGACAATGAAAAATCCAGGGTGATTATCAATGGAAGGATTATCCCTAAAACCACACTAGCGCCAGCGGCCCATCTTATTTGTTGCCATAAATAAGACACCGAGTTGTTTTTCCAGCGACTAATCGGCCCAATCCCCATTAACACTACTAATATAGCCATCAGTGGGACGAAAATGGTATTAAAGTAAGGTGGGCCGATTGATATAAGGTCGCCAGTAATCGCTTGATAAACCATGGGGAACAAGGTACCGAGTAAGATTGAAGCAGCAGCCACTACCAGCAGAATATTATTCCCCAACAATGCCACTTCCCGTGAAACAGCCCCAAAACCTGACTCGCTCTTCATAAGTGGTGCCCTGATGGCGAACAATAGCAAGGAACCACCTATACTAAGACAAATAAAGCCAAGAATGAAAACACCTCTAGTGGGGTCACTAGCAAAGGCATGCACCGAGGTAAGCAATCCTGAACGGGTTATAAAAGTGCCTAGCAAGCTGGCGGCGAAAGCCAGAATTGCGAGTAACACGGTCCAGCTTTTAAATACCCCACGCTTTTCTGTCGCCGCGAGAGAGTGTATTAATGCGGTACCTAATAACCAGGTTATTAACGGCGGATTTTCAACCGGGTCCCAGGCCCACCAGCCGCCCCAACCCAGTTCGTAATAGGCCCACCAGCTACCCAAAGCGACCCCAATAGTAAGAATTGCCCAGGAGACATTTGCCCAGGGTCTACACCACCTTGCCCATGCCGCATCAAGTCTTCCACTTAATAACGCGGCTATTGCGAAAGCAAACACAACAGAAAATCCGACATAACCCATATAGAGAGTGGGCGGATGAATAATGAAACCAAAATCCTGCAAAGCTGAATTCAGATCCGACCCGTCAACAGGCGCCAACGGTACGATGCGGGCGAAAGGGTTTGAGGTGGCAAGCATAAATAAGGTATAGCCTGCACATAAAAAACCGAGAACGCCTAAAACGCGAGCCACAAAATCCAAAGGCATAGTTTTACTGAAGGCACTAACCGTTAGCATCCACGCTGACAACATGAATGTCCAAAGCAAAAAGGACCCTTCATGCCCACCCCATACTGCGGTAATTTTATAACGGACCGGCAGCAGGGAATTTGAATGTTGTGCGACAAACTGCACAGAAAAATCATCATTAACGAATGCGTAGGCGAGGATTAGCAGACTTATTGACAAAAATACGAAAATACCCGCTGACAGTGGGCGAGCGAAACTCATCCAAAGGACATTACCTTTTGCTGCTCCAATAATCGGCAAGGTGGCTAAAATGACACTCAGGCAAAAGGCGAGAATAAGCGTAAAATGTCCTAGTTCAGGAACCATCAGGTATACCGTTTGTTGAATTTTCATAACCGGGCTTTTCGACGTTAGCCGCATCCAGTGCCGCCCTTACTTCCTGTGACATGTAATTTTCGTCGTGCTTAGCTAATACCCGCGATGCTTGAAATACACCGGCCGTATCAATTTGACCTTCTACTACCACCCCCTGACCTTCTCTGAACAAATCAGGCAATATTCCTTCGTAGTGAATTGTAATGTCACTGGCATAATCAGTGGCAATAAAGCTCACTCGAAGTGAATCGTTCTGACTCTCGACCGAGCCTTCTTTGACCATGCCACCGATACGAATATTTTGCCCGGTACTCACTTCTCCTGATGCCACCTGGGTTGGGGTAAAAAACATATTGATATTTTGTCTTAATGCATAAGCTGCAAGCCCGATTCCGATACTAAGGCCAACAGCCATAAAAAGAATTATTGATAAACGTTTGCGTCGATGTGGTTTCATTGGGTTTCTCCCATGGTTCCCGAACCAGGCAAGTCATTGGAAGTTTCAGGGCTACCAGCCGAACTGCCAGACATTGCCATTCGCCGTCGAAGGTCCCGCATAATCTGTTTCCGTTTCCTTATGGGAGACATCAGATTAACCGACAAAAAAATTGCAAACAGTAAATAGACTGTCCAGACATTGAAGGCATATCCCCCCATATTGAGGAACTCACTAAAACTTGAAAATTGAATTGCTTCTATCATTAAACTATCTACTTTTAACTGTTATTGGCCAGGTCCTGCACCCACTGTGATCGACCTTCACGTTGCAGGATTTCGTTACGAGTTGACAGCATCACAATTACAGCAACAAACAAATACATGGCTATTATCATGATTAGGGTAGGCAACCAGAATTCGAGTCCGTTCACCGCGCCACTTTCTATATTCAGGGAACTGGAGGGTTGATGGAGCGTATTCCACCATTCTACCGAGAACTTAATGATCACTACATTAATGCAGCCTACAATTGATAATACGGCACAAGCCTTTGCTGCTGTCTCCGAATCGTTAAGTGCCGAGCGCAGAGAAATGACACTAATAAGCAGGAAAAATTGAAACAGCATGGATGTCAGTCGGCTGTCACTCCATTCCCACCAGGTTCCCCACATTACACTACCCCAAATGGAACCTGATGCCAAAGTCAGCGCGGAAAACCAGGCACCCAATGGGGCTACGGTCTTTGCCACCATATCTGCCATTTTCATCTTCCACACTAAGGTAATTGTACCGGCGACGGCCATGATTGGAAAAAAGGCCAGGGATGTGCCGGCTACAGCGACATGTACCACCAGAATGCGAGAGGTATATCCCTGCTGATAGTCAGGGGGTACATAAAGTAGTGCCCAAACTACACCGACCGACAGGAAAATCACCATCGCTGTAATTAGCCAAGGTAACCAACGACTTGACAGCTCATAGAACCATTTGGGTGAGCCCCATTTATGAAACCATTGCCACATCGAATTTACCTTACTCCCCCCGGCTAACTGAGATTTTCAGCAGTATAACATGCCGCTTTTCAGTGGCTGTGTCACTTATTGTAACCGATTGTAATTACAAGGTAATCAGTTAACAGTGATTCTTAGCGCGGCTGCCGACCCCAACGGAGCCAGGCTGATAGCCACCGCCAGCATCGCTCCCATTATGGCAAAATGGCCACCTACCGGATTCCCGCTCATCACCTGGTTCACTGCCAGTGTACCGGCAATTAGAACTGGCACACTCATTGGCAATGTGATCATTGCCAGAATGAGTCCCCGGCTCCCCAGGGAAACTGTTAAGGCTACGCCTATCGAGCCGAGCAAACTGAGTATGGGAGTCCCGAGAAGCAAGGTGCCAATCAAAGTCCAGTAGGCATCCGCAGGTAACGCTAGCATATAACCCAAAATTGGCGATAAAAGCACCAGCGGTAACCCACTGATTAACCAGTGACTTAGAATTTTGGCCAATGACATGAAGTACAACGAATGGGGACTTAATAGTAACAATTCCAAGGAGCCATCTTCATAGTCAGAGCGATACAGATTATCCAGTGACAATAGAGAGGCCAGCAAGGCAGATACCCACAATACTCCAACGGCTATTTCAGCCAGGTCTTCCCGCTCTGGCGTAATTCCAATAGGAAAAAGGCTGACGACAATAAAGAAAAACATCAATGGATTTAACAAGTCATTGCGTCGTTTGAATGCCACCAGCAAGTCTCTTTTCAGAGTCGCTTTAAACGCCCCGAAAGTTGTGGTCTTATCGTGACAATTAACTTGATCCATAGAAAACTCAGTCATGGACTACTTCATCCAATCTGAGGTAGCGAACACCTGTCTTGATGTTCAGTTTATGGTGGGTAGTCACCAGCACGGAACCGCCGCGAACGACGTGTTCGGATAGCAGATTCTCCAAGTCCTTTACGCCTTGAACATCCAGTGTAGTGAATGGTTCATCAAGGATCAAAAGTTTTGCCGGACTGACTAAAATTCTGGCCAGCGAAACACGCTGCAGTTGTCCGGCAGACAAGGTATGGCACGGTGAATCTTCATAGCCTCGCAAACCCAATTTAGCCAGTGCGGAGATTATCTGCTCATCGGATGTTGGTGCTTGAATTGAGCAGGACCAGCGCAAATTTTCTAATGGACTTAAAATCTTATTGACACCAACCTGGTGACCCATGTACAGCAGAGAGGAATAAAACTCATCCCGCTGTTCATCAATTGAATTCCCGTACCAGGAAATCGCACCATCAAAGCTATCATTCAAGCCACAAATAATACGTAGTAAAGTTGTCTTACCACTGCCATTACTGCCTTGGACTTGTAAAACCTCACCTTCACCCAGGTCAAAATCCAACGACTCAAACAATATACGATCATCGCGCTCACAGAACAATTGTCGAGCACTAAGCATTGTTTCGCTATTTTGGATTGGTTCGGACGGCATCTTGAATATCTTTCAGGATCGGTGTTGCACCCGATTATAGACAAACTAGCAGAGAATTGCTTGAACTGGGAAGGGCAAAAAGGGCTTGTCTTTATCAGACATCCAGCTCGAGATTTCTCCGGTCGCTGTGTGTCCAGCGCTGGGAAAAATGACGGATTGATACGTTGAGCTAACAGGCAGACTAAGGGTCAGGTGTCCCGCAAACGACGATTGTACAACTATTTCCCTCGGCCCTAGCTCCAATCCACTAATCTTGCTCTCAGTCGTAATGCCGCCTGACTGTGTATCTGACTGACCCTCGATTCACTAACCCCGATCACTTCGCCTATTTCCTTTAAGTTAAGTTCTTCATCATAGTAAAGAGACAACACCAGCTTTTCACGATCCGGCAAGCCATCTATAGCTGTTGCCAGGTGAGCTTTAAAACTGGAACGCTGTAATCCATCACAAGGGCCTGGTAACTCGCCAGCTGCAGTTTCAATTGCCGAGTCGTCTCCTTCCATTATGTCATCAAAGCTAAACAATCGACTGCCACTGGCATCTTGTAATATGGCGTAATACTGCTTCAAATTTATTTCAAGTTCATCAGCTATATCACTGTCTTTCGCATCTTTACCGGTACGCGCTTCAATTGCTTTTATGGCCTCTGCAACCTTACGCGATTTTCTATGTACCGACCTCGGTGCCCAGTCACCTTTTCTCACTTCATCCAACATTGAACCGCGAATCCTGATGCCAGCATACGTTTCAAAACTGGCCCCTTTGGTAACATCATATTTTTTCGCTGCCTCGATCAATCCAATCATGCCCGATTGAATAAGGTCATCCACCTGTACACTGGCCGGCATTCGTAACAGTAGATGGTGGGCAATGCGTTTTACTAAGGGTGCATAACGATCTACAACCTGGTTAAGGTCCTGGTGAGTGTTATTACTGTTTCCGGATTGCGCATTGCTTATAACGGATTTCTCAGTGACGGCTACCATTGAAAATCATCCTATTATTAATTTTAAGGCCAGTTGAATTGAAATTATTGATAAGCTGATCCTGATCTTTAACAGCTATCGGGAGTGCAACAACGCCAAAGGCGTCACAGAAGAATTTCTCCTGTGATGCGATGAAATTTTCGCTGGAGATTGTTAGGTACTGGAAGATTTTTAGCACAAAACAAACACACCCGAAGCCTGGCCCAAGACCACCCCAGACCATCTGGCACGTTTCTCTTGCAAGCAAATGCCTATCCCTCATCCAAGAATCAACCCGATTTCTGTTATAGTTTTTGTTGTATTTATTTTGTTTCTTACGGTCGCTTATTAGTGTTTTTACTTTCCTTCTAAACTTGTTCTGATCACTGTCGACAACCCTGATATCAGTTTTTTAGGAGCGCCATCTGTTACAAACATTGATAACACCGCTCTACTGTTTAAATTCTTTTCGTTCATTCTTCGAAACGGTTATCGAGCTGCTGTTGCCAGTTGAAAATTACAAGGCCTATTAACCTTCGGAGTTATAATGCAAAATCTATTCCAAGCCTCAAATTAATTGAGAAATAGTCCTACACTCCAATGAAACGGCCGTTTCAAAGGGAATTATAAAATTTGAATGAAAAAAAATGATTGGTCTGAGTCGCGGAAAAAGACGGAATTTTGACTGTTTTGCGGCCAGGCGCCAATTTATTAACGCTTAGGGGATTAAATCAGGTGTGTGAACTAAGATTTGATTTGCTACAGATGCCAGCGAAAAAGCAGAACATAAACAGGGTAAGCTAGGCTTTAGGAGGTGTTACTCCGGTTTGCCCCATGTATTTGCCACCCCGTTGCTTGTACGTTGTTTCACACTGCTCATCTGATTGATAAAAAAGCATTTGCGCCACGCCTTCATTGGCATATATTTTTGCAGGTAGTGGCGTTGTATTGGAAAATTCCAGGGTTACATGACCTTCCCACTCAGGCTCGAGCGGAGTGACATTGACAATTATTCCGCATCGAGCATAGGTGGATTTTCCTAAGCACAGTGTCAATACATCACTTGGTATTCGAAAGTACTCGATGGTTCGCGCCAGGGCAAATGAGTTCGGCGGAATAATGCAGACATCTTCATCGATAGAGATAAAACTTGATTCATTAAAATTTTTCGGATCCACGACACTGGTAGTGTGCACATTAGTAAAAATTTTAAATTCACTGGCACAACGAACATCATAGCCATAACTTGATGTGCCGAAGGAAATTACCTTACGGCCGTCGACACTGCGAACCTGATCTGCCACGAACGGTTCGATCATTCCCTGTTCCAATGCCATTTTTCTTATCCATTTGTCTGATTTTATGCTCATATCTGACTTTGTTCCCCGGCTGAATTTTTCAAAACGCGAATGATAAATGCAAATGCCTCACAGTTCACTAACTAACTGCCAGGGGCGACAAAAAGGCTGAATTTTTCGTCTGCTTGCAGTATTATCCCGCTACATCAGTGAGTCACGTCCTGATAAAGATTTTCGAAGGCAGCAATTCCCGCCAAGGTCATCACCTCGTTAAATATTCAGCTTATATCCTGGAAGGTAAACATCAGTGCGAAAATGGGAATGTATGGTTTGTGGTTTTATTTATGATGAAGAGCAGGGGTTACCTGACGAAGGCATCGCGCCGGGTACATCTTGGGATGAAATTCCCGATGATTGGTGTTGTCCAGACTGTGGTGTTGGTAAAGAAGACTTTGAAATGATCGAGATAAGTTAAGGGACCCGTAAAATAGGTATTTCCGTGAAAAAAAGAAGAATTCTTGTAACCAGTGCCCTGCCCTATGCCAATTCTGGCATTCATCTTGGTCATTTGATGGAGGTTATTCAGACCGACATCTGGGTACGTTTGCAAAAAATGCGTGGTCATGACTGTATCTATGTGTGTGCCGATGACGCCCATGGTACAGCAATAATGTTAAGCGCGGAGCTCCAGGGAGTCAGCCCTGAGGAGCATATTGAAAAAATAAAAAAGGAGCACCAAGCCGATTTTGCTGGCTTCTACATTGAATTTGATAACTATCATTCGACCCATTCTGCAGAAAATCAGAGCTTGTCTGAATTGATTTACAAACGCTTAGATGCCAATGGTCATATAAATAGGCGCCGTATAAACCAGTTGTTTGATCCTGAAAAGCAAATGTTCCTTGCCGACCGGTTTATCAAAGGCACCTGCCCTAAATGCAAAGCGGACGATCAGTACGGGGACAATTGTGAAGTATGCGGTTCAACCTACAGTCCAACTGACCTGATTAACCCACAATCCACAATCTCCGGTGCAACCCCGATTGAGAAGGAATCGGAACACCTGTTTTTTACCCTGCCTGATTTTACCGAATTCTTAAAAACGTGGACCCGAAGCGGCACTCTGCAGAATCAAGTAGTCAATAAGCTCAATGAATGGCTGGAGTCTGGCTTAAAAGAGTGGGATATCTCTCGTGACAAACCTTATTTTGGTTTTGAGATCCCCGGCCATCCTGGCAAGTACTTTTATGTCTGGTTGGATGCGCCAATCGGCTACATGGCAAGTTTCAAGAATTTGTGCGACCGCAGCGATCTTGATTTCGATGAGTTTTGGCAACCCGGTAGCGAGACAGAGCTTTATCACTTTATTGGCAAGGATATAGTCAATTTTCACACCCTGTTTTGGCCGGCAATACTTAACAGTGCCGGTTATCGCACGCCTACTGCAATTTACGTACATGGTTTTCTAACCGTGGACGGTAAAAAAATGTCCAAATCCAGAGGCACGTTCATCAATGCACGTACTTACCTTGACCACCTTAACCCAGAGTACCTGCGCTATTACCTGGCGGCGAAACTGTCCAACGGTGTGGATGATCTTGATCTGAATCTTGAAGACTTTGTACAACGGGTTAACTCCGACCTGGTTGGAAAAGTGGTTAATATTGCCAGCCGCTGTGCGGGTTTTATTAGCAAAGGCTTCGACGGAAAATTAGCTGAAAATGTATCCGAAGAAAAACTAATACGTCAGTTCCAAGGGGCCAGTGACAACATAGCAACGTTGTATGAACAGCGCGAGTACAGTAAGGCGATTCGAGAAATTATGGCACTCGCCGACCGGGCCAATCAGTATATAAATGACAAACAACCGTGGGTATTAGCCAAGCAGGATAAAAGCAACATAGAAGTACAGGAAATCTGCAGTACCGGAATAAACCTTTTCCGTTTTTTGATTATTTACCTGAAACCGGTATTACCTCAGTTGGCAGCAGATGCCGAATCTTTTCTGTCAGTCTCGCCACTGCAATGGGATGACATCGGCTCAGTACTCACTGATTTTGTGATCGGAAAATTCACCCCACTTATGACCAGAGTAGAAACGGAAAAAGTACAAGCTGTTGTTGACGCCACGCGAGATGAAGTTCAACAATTGAGGGAGCTGACCACAGGTGAAGTGCCTGTTCTTGCCAACGGAATCACCTTGGCAAACGAGATCGAGATTGAAGATTTTGCCAAAATTGATTTACGTGTAGTAAAGATAATCGCAGCCGTCCATGTGGACGGAGCAGATAAGCTACTAAAATTAGAACTGGACCTGGGCCCGGATGGTGGAGGCAACAAGCTTACGCGAACTGTATTTTCCGGCATAAAGTCGGCCTATAAACCGCAAGACCTGATTGGAAAATACACGGTAATGGTTGCCAATTTAAAACCAAGGCAAATGAAATTCGGCCTTTCCCAGGGAATGATTCTGGCGGCAGGGCCAGGTGGCAAAGACATCTGGTTACTTGAACCTGATTCGGGAGCCCAGCCAGGAATGAAAGTGACTTAAAGAAGTGCCGAGCAGGACTATCACGCCCTTGAGGGTTGCCAAAACCTGTACGGTTTTAAACTGGTTTTCCAGGATTGAACGTAATAAGCTAGCGGTGGTTCAGGTCTAGCCTTTGACATTGGTATAGAATTACCAATCTTTTAACAGGGTAAACAGATGTTTTTACGCACTTTGCTTCATAGTCGGGAAATTTTTAAAGCCCTGTTACTGACATTTACAGTATCAGTTTTTACCACTGGCAATGCTCAATCCACCGATTTATCCGCCATTGAGGATTCGGTAGTAAAAATTTATACCACGTCGGCTGCACCAGACTATTTTACCCCCTGGCGTTTGTTAACACCGCGCCAAAGCAGCGGTTCAGGGACTGTGATTGCCGGCAACTTGATCATGACCAACGCACATGTTATCGCTAATGCCAGTTTTGTGCAGGCACAAAAACACAACGATCCAAATCGTTACCAGGCAAGGGTAGTATTCGTTTCCCATGAAGCTGACCTGGCACTGATCACCGTAGAGGATGAAACGTTTTTCAGTGACCTACAAGCGTTGGCGATCGGCGACCTGCCTGAAATACGAGAAGAAGTATCGGTGTTTGGTTATCCGATCGGTGGCAAAACCCTGAGTGTAACTGACGGCATCCTATCCCGAGTTGAGCAGCAGATATACGCCCATGCTGGGAGCTATCTTCTCGCGGGCCAGATCGATGCGGCAATTAATCCGGGTAATAGTGGTGGTCCGGTGATAAAAGATGGCCAGATTGTCGGTGTAGTGATGCAAGCCAACAGTGGGCGTAGGGCTGAAAATCTGGGATATTTTGTGCCGCCCAGTATCATCAAACATGTTTTAGCCGACAGCATTGACGACGTCAATGATGGTTTCCCTGACATCGGGTTTCGAACCCAGGTCCTTGATAGTCCTGCTGCCAAACGAGCACACGGCTTAAAATCCGATCAAAACGGCGTATTGGTGATTAAAGTATTTGAGGATTCTCCGACGTACCAGTACTTAATGGAAGATGATGTTATCTTGAAAATAGATAACTTTGATGTGGCAGATGATGGCAGCATCAATATCAATGGGAACCTGCGCACCGATTATAAACACGCGATCGACCTACATCATATCGGCGAGCCAATCGAAATCGTGTTTGCCCGCAATGGTGAGATACAAAGCGCTACAATCATCGCCAATAAAGCTAAGGAAAGCTACAGCCTGGTAGCCGGGGAACAGTTTGACAAAGTACCAGAGTATTTTATTTTCGGTGGTGTATTGTTTGTACCTTTGAATATGAATCTGATTAAACGTTGGGGCGGTGATTGGTCACGAACGGCTCCGGTAAATTTACTGCAAGCGAGAAACGAATGGAGCTCACGAGATCGAAGAGAATTGGTTGTTGCACTGCAGGTGATGGCTTCCGATGTAAACCTTGGTTATCACGATTGGCGCAATTGGATTGTTGACTTTGTCAACGACGAACCTGTGCGTGACTTTCAACAATTTGTCCATGCCGTCAGAAATAATCTGCGGGAAGATATCATTTTCGAAAACTCCAATGGTTATCAAATGGTAATCAATCATAGAGACGCGTTAGAGAGAGAACCTGAAATACTCACTCGATACCGTATTCCTACCGGCCATTCTCCGGGTCTATTTGATACCGAATGTGGCGACCCCTGTTAAAAAAACGGAATTAGTCGATCAACTTTTAAATCGGCCTCCAGCAACTTGTCAAAATAGCGTTGTTGCCACAACACGGTTTGAGCCATGCTAGAATGTCCGTCTTTACGGTCCAGATTGTGAAACGGTTCAAACAGTGGCGGAATTCCTGACGATATTAGTGGGTGCAGCACTGGTAAACAACCTTGTGCTGGTGCAGTTTCTTGGGGTTTCTTCCTTTTTTTCCAACACCGATAAAGTGCAAAATGCCGCGAACCTTGGTTTGTTAAGTGCCGGCGTAATGCTTGCCTCATCACTGCTGAATTTTGCTATTTTTCGACTTATCTTGATGCCTTTGGGACTGCAGTTTTTGCAGCTCATTGTGTTTCTATTGATCAGTGGTTGTTTGACCTGGGTGTTACTGGTCCTGATAAAAAATCGCACCTCCGCCGATTTCCGTCGCCAAGGACTGTCAATGTTCATGGTGGGTGGCAACAGTGCTGTAATCGGGATTTCTCTATTAATCAACAATGGGACAATGAGCTTTTTGCAATGCCTTACCTACGGCATTGGTTCAGCCTGTGGGTTTGTCCTGGTAATGGTGCTGTTCGCGGCACTCCATGAGAGATTGGAAACCACCGATGTGCCTTTGCCATTCAGGGGGCTGACTATCGATTTGATCAGCGCAAGTCTGGTTGCCATGGCATTTCTTGGATTTGCTGGAATTG
>SMVB01331692.1_pt1 | contig 25002 bp, 12 predicted proteins | sample 2456461 | NCBI WGS metagenome assembly SMVB01 (sample SAMN11095934, study PRJNA526329) | marine sediment metagenome | biome: Marine sediment; feature: Surficial sediment; material: Deep marine sediment; isolation source: Hadal surficial sediment | place: Pacific Ocean | collected 2014-05 | depth...
ATCCAGTCGCGGTACTGGGCCGGTAGCTTCTTGCCACCCTCCGCCCGGAAGATGTCGCGGTGATGGACCGGGAGATCGCCCCAGTGCTCGCGATTCTCGACGATGGCCGAAGCCGCCTCGACTTCGGAGTCGGGGGTCTTCTGCGCCGGTTTGATGTCGCCGGGATCCTTCGATCCCGCGGGACTCTTCGGCTCCCCCTCACCGGGCTTCGGCTGCGGGCAGCCCTCCTGCGGCCCTTCGGGGCTCTGGGTCTTGTCGGTCCGCTGCTCGCCCTGCTTGTCGAGGGGGCTCTCGCCCTCCGGGCTCTGGCCCCCGGGGGAGCTGCACGACCCGCCCGATGCCTCGGCGATCTCGATGATGCGGTCGATCCCCGAGAGGACGCGTTGCCCCTGGCCCTGCGATGCGCGCAGCACGCCGCTGACGCCGGTCGCCGACGCGGATGGACTCGCCTCCTGAATCAGGTCCTCGATCCCGCTCTCCTTCAACTCGGAGAGCTTCGCAGTGTCGCCCGCGCTCGCGTCGATGAGCAGGGCATCGATCGCGCGGAGCCGTCGCTCGACCTCGATGAAGAGCTGTTGCATCTCATCCTGGGGGTCGGGTGTCGCCACGGGCCGTAGCGGGTTGAGGCCGGGCGGCTCGGGCTCGTCCTGTGGGTGCTGCGCGAGTCCGTTCGGGGCCAAGCAAACGACGAGGGCGAACGTGGTCCAGATCTTGAGTGAATGGGTTTTCATGAGGTGGCTCCTCAGTCGGTCTCCAGGCCTTCGGGATCGGGCAGTCCAAGTCTACGTCGGAATGCCTGGAACAGCTCGCTGATCCGCTGATGGCGGTAGGCCAGCCGCGAAATGTCTTCGAGCAGGATGGGATCGATGGTCTCCTCGGCGAGCTCGGGGTGGAGCTCGACTAACTGGTCGGTGCGGTCGATGATCTCGAGCTCCATCCGGCGCAGGAGTTTGAGCTCGGCGACATCCGGCACGAGCTTGTCGTCCGGTGGCGGGCCGTCGCTGGGCGGCGGTGGCTCCGACTGGCGCCGGTCGAGTTCCTGCCGCAGGGCTTCTTCGAGCCAGACGAGGGCGTTCTCCACGTCTTCCTGCAGCGCCTGCAAGCGGTCACCACTCTGGTAGTTGCCGGCGTCGCCCAGGTTGCGCGCGATGCGATCGAGGTCGTCGCGTACGTTGACGAGGATCTCGCCGAACACGAGCGAACCCTCCGCGAGGATCGCTTTTCCGATCTTATCCGCCCGCAGCGCGAGCGCTGTCTCCTCGCGCGCGATGTTGCGCAGGCGCAGGCGATCCGCGCGGCTCGCCCGCGACTTCCCGGCCCGGTTGGCGTGCGCGTTACGCGTCCGCTGCATGAGCTCGCGGTGCGATTCCAGCATGGCCTGGACCTCCTCCGCGATGCGGAAGAGCAGCTCTTCCTGCCGCAGTTGCTGGTACTGCTCCTCCTCCTCCTCGAGCTGCTCGAGTGCCTCGCGGATCTCCTGTTCGGTCTTCTGTTCCTGCTCTTGCGCCTGGTCGAGGTCACCGCTCGAGAGCGACTCGCTCGCCTCCCCGGCGCTCTTCGCGGCCTGTTCGAGATTCGGTTGGGCGAGGGGCGACTCGCGCTCCTCGTTGCGGCGCGCGAGGGCGAGCAACTGCTCGCGGATGCGCTCCTGTTCCGCAGCGAGCTCTTCCGCGCGGGCCTGCTCCTCGGGCGTCTGCGGTTCGACACCCTCGAACGCTTTGTCGCGCGCCTCACCGAGCGCCGCGAGCGCCTCGCGCTGTGAGCTCGCCGCGGCCGAACGCTCGCCTTCCGAGAGCTCTTCCGCCGCGCGTTCCATCGCCTGCTGCGCCTGTTCCATCGCCTCCTGTACGGACTGGCTCGCCTCGGGTGACATCGAGCCCTGCTGAGCCTTTTGGCCCAGAGCGCTCGCTTGCTTCGCCAGCGCCGCCTGCGCCTGCTGCAGGCTGGCCGCGGCCTCGGCGTCCTGCTCCCCGGCGACACTCGCTTTGGCGTCAGCGAGAGCCTGCGCGGCGCGCTCGAGCGACTCCAGCGCTTCCTGCGCGGACTGCGCCGCGCCCTGCGGCGACTGGCTGCGCGCCTCCGAAGCGGCTCGCTGCATCGCTTGGGACGCGGCCGAGAGCTCCTCGCGCGCCTGCCCGGCGCCCGGCGTCTGCTCGGCGGCGGAGTGCTCCAGGGCCTGGCCTAGTTGGGCCGCGCGCCGGCTCGCCTCTGCTTGCGATCCCGCCAGCGTCGCGCCCATTCGCGCCTGGGACTCGAGCCCCTGGTCGAGCCGGCCGATCGCGTCTTCCGTCGCGCGCTTCGCCGCATTCGCGTTCTCCATCCGCTCCTCCGCGCTGGCCGCGTCCTCCGCGGACTCGCTCGCCGCGCCCGCGCGCTCGAGCGCGGCCTCGACTTCACGGGCTGTGAGCCCGGCGGTGGTTCGCTCCTTTGCGATGGGGGCGGCGAGGCGTTGGGCTTCCTCGCGCGCATCGCGCGCCGCCGCCCGTGCCTCCTCCGCGGCGGCCTCCAGCTCGGCAGCACGCTGGTCCGCGTTCTCCGCCGCCGCCGTGCGCGCGTCCGCGGAGGCTGCCGACCGCATCTCCTCGGAGGACTTCGAGAGCGCCTCGGCAGCCTTCTCCGCCGCTTCGTCGCCGGACGCGCGGCTGTGACGCTCCTCGCGCTCGGCCGCCTTGGCCAGCTCGTCCGCGACGCCTTGGAGGTCCTCGTCGGCCGGGGTCGCGCGCGCGGCGCGCGCCGCGTCTCGCAGCCGCTTCGCCGCCTGCTCGAGCCGCTCGGCGCCTGTCTCGTCCTCGCGCGCCGCTTCCAGCCAGGGCCGGAGGCGCTCGAGTCTGGGGCGATCGCCCGGCTTCCAGGACTCGATCACCTCGACGTCGATCGCCTGGTCCCGTCGCAGCTCGGCGAGCTCGGCCAGGATCTTCTCCAGGTCGAAGAGCCCTGACTCGCGCGCCGCGTCCTCGTTCTCCTTCAGAAGCTCGCGTTGCTGTTCCGCCAGCTCCTCGATCCCGGCCTCGAGCGCCTGCTGCGACTCGTTCGCGGAGTCCTGCCGCAACTCGGCCGTGTCCTCTTCCAACTGCGCTTCGTCGTCCGCGAGCTCCCTGAGCGCCGCGGTGATCTCGCGCAGCTCCTCGAGCTCCTCTTCGATCGTCTCGAGACCCTCGCGGTCCATGAGGATCGCGAGCAGGTTCTCGAGGCCCTTGATGATCTTCTCCTGCGTGTCGAGCGACGCGTTGGGACGCCCCGTGCGGATGTCCGACTTGGACGCGTCCATCAGCTCTTCCAGGGTGAGCGAACCCATCTCGGCGTCGCGCGTGTCCAGGCGGGCGAGGCCCTTGCGCAGGAGCTCGGCCGCGCTCGTCCGACCCTCCTCTTCGAAGCGCCCCGCCAGCACGGCCATACCCTCTTGAAGTCGGAGGATGTTGCGCCGGAGGAGGCCCTGTTCCTCGGCGAGCGTCGCCTGCTCCCGGGTCTGCACCGCACCGGACTGAGCCGGCGCGGCCGCTGCGGCCATCGGCGTGGTTGGAGCGGACAGCGCCGCGAAGAGAGCGAGTAGTGCCGCGCCGAGCCTGCGCGCGAACCAGGGCCGTGGGATGTGGTGCGCTGTCATGTCAGTGGTCCTGGGCGAACTGCCGCGTGCGCTCCATGAGGTTCTTCTGCCCGTTGAGGGCATCGCGCAGTTGGGTGAGGATCGATTGGTAGTTGTCCCAGCCGGCGAGCTGTTCGAGGAGCCGGTCGATGCTGCTCGAGGCCTCGGACTCGAGCTCGTAGGCGCGTGCGACTTCGGTCTGCATGCTCGCAGGTCCGGACGACTCCTGGGCCTGAACCAGCGCGTCCGCCGCCTCGAGCGTGTGGACCTCGCTGATCTCGAGTGAGAGGCCGACGATGTCGATGAGCTGGCCCGCCAGCCCCGCGCTCCCGAGCCGGTTCGCCGTGTACTGCGCCGACAGTTCGCGCCAGGGCTCCGGATGGAAGCTGCGATCGGTGAAGCCCGCGAGCGCCTCGTCGAGCGCCTCGAACAGCGGACGGGCGCGGTTGTCGACACGGGCGTACAGGAGGCTCTCCGTGATCGCCGCAAGATCGCGGGCGAGCGCGCGCGCGTCGCCCTGGACTCGGCGCTGTCCCGTGACGAGCGTCGCGACCTCGAAGGCCTCGCCCTGCAGGTCGTCGCTCTGCAGGCCGGCGAGGACTTCGCGGGTGCGCCGCAACGTCTCGGCCTGAAGCCGGTTGAGCCTGCCCGCCTGTTCTCCCGCCCGCGCGAGCCTGTCCTGCAGTCGCCTGAGGAAGAGGTCGCCCGAGATGACGCGCATCCGCACGGGGACGGAGAGACTCTCGTTCGCATTCGGCTCGCGGTTATCGCGCGACCGGACCTGGAGAATCATCCGTTGGCCCTCGTAGAGCGGCGCTCCTCCACCGAGCTCGTCGACCTCGAGGCGCGTTCGGCCCACGAGCACGGTCCGATCGTCCGCGCCGTACTTGGCCTCGACCGGGGTGATGACCTGAGCGTCCAGGGCGGCGCCGGAGAGCAGTGTGTCGTCATCCGCGCTCCGCACCTCCCAATCGATGGAGGCGACCCCGAAATCGTCCTCGACCCGGATGCGCAGGGCGACGGCACCTCCGGGCACGACATCGATCTCGGCCCGGCCCGGCGAGAGCAGGAGCACGTCCGGGCGCCGGTCCTCGATCACCTGTACGCCGTAGAGGCCGGGATCGGGGTTGGGCAGGCCGCTCTCGTCGACTAGCTCGAACCAGTAGCGCAGCGACTGCGTCGCGACGAACTCGAACGCGAGTCCCCCGCGCGGCTCCTCCTCCGGCTGCCGGCGTGGGAACTCCGCGGGCAAGAGGGGCAGTTCGCGGTCCTCCGGGAGGAGGCGCACGACGCCGGTGGCGTTGGACGGGTCGGGGAGAACGTGCACGACGAGCCTGGAACCCGCGAGGACCTCGACGTCCGTGTCGAAGAGGACGACGCTCTCGAGCCCGCTGTAGGCGGGCGGATCGACCCGAATTGCGAGGCCGGCCACGTCGGGGGGCTGAAGTACGATGAGCTTCACGACGGGCTTGCCGCGCTCGTCGTCGCCGCCCGTGACGTAGAACTCGATGTCTTCCTGAACGGAAGGCAGGAGTGTGCGGAAGAGGGGCATACTGCCCGACGTCACGACGGCGGTCTGCCCGCCGGAGAAGTGCAGGACCACTTCGTCGGGGATGACGCCCTTCGCGCGCACGAGCACCGGGACGTCGCTGCCGCGCGCGACACGGACGCGGATCTCACTCGTGTGTTCGGATTCCCCTTCACCAGCGCGGACGATCTCGATCTGAGCGCGCTCGCCGATGATTGGGATCTCGACGGTGAGGTGCGTGCGCTGGGGCCACGCGACCCCGCTCAGAATCATGCGCTGGAAGAAGATCGAGGCCAGCGCGGGATTCACGAGGAACACGGTGGTCGTGAGTCCGGCGAGGATCGCGCCGAGGCCCAGGCGGAGGCGCGGCCCGCGCCGGTCGAAGACCTCATTCAGCTTCACCCCTGTCGCATAGTCCTCGGCCTCCGCGACGATCCGATCGATGAGCGGCCGGCTGCGCGCATCGGCGGTCTCGGGATCGAGTTGCACGGCGGAGACCAGGAGCTCGTGCACCTCCGGGTGCCTGCGCTCGACGAGCATCGCGAGACCCGCCCGGTCGGGGAGGCGTCGCAAGTGGTGCAGGAGCTCCTTCCGGAAGAAGTAGATCGGGAGCGCGACGAGCAGCGCGACGTGGACCAGGCGGACGGCGAACGGGACGTGGAGCAGAAAGTCCGCCAGGAACGCGAATAACAGCCCGCCGGCGAGCACGGCCGCGAGCGTCCCCAGCCCGTGCAACCACACGAGGCGCGCCAGGTCGCTCCGGAGTCGCGCGAGGAGCGCGTCGAGATGCGCTGACCGAGAGGGCTCGCTCGAGGCCTCTCGGGTCCGTGACGTCGTAGGACGAGTCAAGCTTCGCCCTCGAGGCCGTCAGCACTCGCCGCGCAGGCGACTGCGGCGGCGCAGCCGCCGAGGGGCTGCCGGCATCTCGCGCAAGGGGCGAAGCCCTCGGCCCGTGGAGCCGGCCTGGTCTCGACAGGGGGGCGGCCTGGAATCCGTGAAGGAGCGATCTGACTCATCTGTCTACGTCGTCGGCACTCGCGGGAGCTAGCGTTGAAAAATAGGCAGGAGACAGTATGGAATCTCGAGGATCAGCACGGCCGTCGCCGTACCGAACGCAGGCCCGGGTCCCTTCGGATTGGGCCACGACCCGTCGGGGAGCTGCAGGTCGAGCAGGAAGCTGCGCAGCTTCGTGAAGTAGTTCTGCCAATCGGCCCCGCCCTGCGTGTACATCGCCTGGACGCCGTAGTAGTGGCCGTACCAGAAGAAGTAGTGGCCCTTGCGTCCGAAGGAGCGGTTGAAGTAGTCGAGGTTCTTGTGGAGGTACGCCACGCCCTTGCGGATGAGGTCGTCCGAGTAGATACCCAGTCCGTTCAGGGCGGTCACGCCGGCCGCCGTGAGCGGGAACGACGAGCGGGAGTGGCTGTCCTTCTGGTAATGGAAGGTGCCGATCTCACTCTCGTACCGGAAGGTGGGGCGGCGCATGTTGATGGCGCTACCCGTCGTCACCGCCGAGTCGACCACGTAGCGGGCGGCGCGGTCGATCGTCGACTTGGGCACCCGGATGCCTATGTTGCGCGCGGCGCGCAGCGCGAGGACCTGGCACACGACGATCGACATGTCGGACTCGCGCGCCAGCGGCACGTAGCGCCAGCCGCCCTGCTCGTTCTGGCACTTGACGATGAAGTCGACGGCCTTCTGCAGCTTGAGGCGAACGTCCTCGCGGTGCGTCATGCCGTAGACCTCCGCGAGGAAGAGGGTCGCGAACGCGTGGCTGTACATCCGCGTCCCCGAGTATGTGATGTACCCGTCGTCGTTCACGCAGGAGAGGATGAAGTGCACGCAACCGTCGACGACGTGGCCGTACCTTCCCCGTCCGGGGAGGTTCCCGCCCGCGAGGAACGCCATGCCCGAGAGTGCGGTCACACCCACGTGCCCGCGGTCCTTGGCGGTATAGCGGTAGGAGTTGTTCAGCTTGAACCCGATCTTCGCGGTCCAACTGCCATTCTCGTTCTGGGTGTCCGCGAGCCAGGCGAGGCCGCGAGCGACGGCCTCCTCCTGTTCGCGGGTGATGGCCACCAACCCGTCCGGGTCCCGGAAGGGGACCCGTCCGTCGTCCTGGACGAGCGCCGGCGCGGGCGCGGTGAGGCCCAACGCGACGAGCGCGAGGGACACCGATGAGCGGAGCGCGGAGCGTCTCATTTCAGGATCTCCATCTTCTCGGAGCCGCAGATGATCAGGCTGTCCCCCAGTGCGGAGAGCTGGACGCCGCGGGCGCCGCCGACGTCGGGCGGCAGCAGCCGACTCCCGCGGTCCGCCCCCGTCGAGCGGTCGAGGAACACGAGCTGGGTGCGCGAGCTGCCCCGGATACCGGGCCGGGGCTCATTGTGCACGATGGCGACCGTCGAGTCGGAGAGCGCGGGGAGCGACATCGTCCGATTGTATCGGCCGCCCCCGGCGACGGGCAGTCGCGCGTCCCAGCCCCGACCGTAAGGGAGGCGTCGCGCGCGCAACACCGCGCTCTCGCCTTCCCGACCCCAGCTCCAGATGAAGAGGAACGGCGCCTCGAGGTCGGTCCGGGCCAGCCTCGCGACGCCCATGAGGATGTCCGTCGACCGCAGCTCGACGAGCGGGCCGGAGCCGATGGAGCCGATGCGAGGATCGAGCGTGTAGATCGCACCGCGCCGCTCGGCCTGCCCACTCCTCGGCCGCAGCACGAGGTAAGTGCGCCGGTCCTGGTTGACGATGTTGGTGAGCTCTCGCTCCCCGCCTACGCGCCGGAGATCCACCTTCCACGCTTCAAGTCCGGACTCGAGATCGATGGCGAAGACGTGGTTGCGTTCTCCCGTCCGGGCGAAACGCGGGAGGACGAGGCGCTCCTCCGCGATCCACGCGGCGGCAGCGTCCTTGTCACCGAGGGCCTCCGCCTCGAACGTCGTCACGAGCCGGCCAGTGAAGATGTCGTGGATCTCGCCCCGTGTGGAACCGCCCTGAGGAATGAAGGCCACCTTGCGGTCGCCGCACACGGGCTTGACGTGAAAGGTGCGCGCATCGATGACGAGGCGCCAGAGCTCGATCCCCGTGACCGCGTCGAGCCCGACAGCGAGGTGGTCGCGCTGATCGGGATGGAGGAGCTCGACGACCACGACGACGCCGTCGCTCTCGGCGAGGAGGAGGACCTCTTCGGAGTCGCGGTCCCACGTCCACACCACGTCGCCGGTCTCACGGTCGAGCGTGACGACGCGGCTCTGCGTCGCGAGGTGAGCGAGCCCGGGAGTGGCGACGAAACGCCCGCTCCAGTCGTCGGGCGACTCCTGCAGTCCGACGGTCGTCCACCAATAGTTCCCGCCGTCCTCGTCCGTGAACGCGCGAATATGGTGCTCGCGCGCGAAGAGCACGATCTGGCCCGATCCGCCCGCCGCGGGCGGCAGCTCCCCGAGGCGCTCGAAGCGGCCGGCCGGAGCGTCCGGGACGGAGTGTACGGCGTGGTCGAAGGTGGCCGTCGACGCCGCCGGCGCGGGGGGCTCGGGCAGGCGCCACCGCGCGGCGAGGTCCCCGAGCCGCGCGCGCTCCTCGCCGGGAAGATCGACGACGGTGTCGGGCCGATACGTCGCGAGCGACTGCGCGAAGCCGGCGCGCAGGGCTCGGTTGCCCGCTTCTCCGAGTGCGTGGGCGAGCCGGATGAGGTGCTGAATCTCCCGGTCGGTGGCCGACTCGGGGTGCCAGTCGCCGCGCAGCTCGCCGAGCACGATCGAGGTCGCGGTGGCCACGTCGCCCCGCTCCAGTGCGAGGCGCAGGCGACTGTCGTTCGCGTCCATCGCCGCCTTGGAGTGGGGGAACCACAGCGGAATGCGCTCGAGGAGGCCCACGTCCTGGCGTCCGATCGCATGGTCGTAGAGGTCGAGCGCGCGCGCTTCGTACACCTGGTAGCCCTCGACGTCCCCGGCGCGGAGCTTGGCGTCGATCCGTTCCGCGGCCCAGTCGCGCGCGTGAAAATCCGCCATCGGGTAGTTGCCGTAGTGCTCGAGGATCGCGTGGAGATCGCGAAACTCCGCGGGTGACAGGCCGAGCGACCCGAGATTCTCGGCGCGGCTGATCAGCGCCCACAGGCCGACGGGCAGGCGCAGCGTCGTCGCATCGGCGACCTCGCGCGTTCCGACGAGCGGGATGAGGCGTCCGCTCCAGCGTCGTCCGGCCTCGCCCGTCAGGACGGCTTCGCAGAGGAGGTGCAGATCCGCGCACTCCTCGATGAGTGTCCCGATCACCGCTTGCCATGCCTCTTGATCGCGGCCGTAGAGGATCGCCTGACGCTCGAGCAGGGTGTCACGCAAGTCTTCCCGCGACGGAGCGTACCGCTGCGCTTCCTCGAGCAGGCGCATCGCCTGCTGGCTGTCGGCGAGGTTCATGAGCACGCGCGCCTCCGCGCGAAGCACGCTGTGCAACTCGGCGAGCACGCGCGGGTGGGTCTCCTCGCCCATCACGCTGCGCAGCACCTCGCGCGCCTCGGCGAGGTTCCGCACCGCGGTCTTGTTGCTGCTGACCCGCCCTTCTTGCGCCCATTCGGCGACGCCCCGGCTCGCGAGCAGGAGGGCGAGCGAGAGGGCGCGCTCCAAGTCCTCAGGATCCGCGCGATTCTGCGCGCGGGCGCGTTCGACGAGCTTGTCCCAATCGAAGTATCCCCCCAGCCTCTGGCTGTTCAGTGTGAACATCATCCCGTCGCCGATGAGTAGGTTGCCCGGCTGCGCGCGTCCCCAGCTCGTGGGACCGGCGACGAGCTTGCCCGTCTTCACGTCGAGGATCGAGAGTTCGCCCTGATCTGGAACGTAGACGCGGTCACGGGTGAGCACGGGCCGGGCAGTCCCCATCCCGATCAGCTCGTCGCCCGCCGGGAAGACCCAGTCCCTCCTCGTCGGGGCCTCCTTGGCGACCGTGCGGTTGGATCGGAGCGCAACGATCTTGCGACCGCCGACGTACACGTGTCGGTCGTCCGCGCCGATGAGCAGGTCGATGCCGGTCTGACCGCTGGGGTCACCGATACGATTCACCTGCGCGTGCCTCATGCTCCAGACGAGCGCGCCGCTACCGAGGTTGATCGCGATCAGGAACTCGCTGTCGTTGGGCGTCGCGATCACGGTGTTCCCGGCCACGACCGGGGCGGCGTTCCGCCACTTGCGGATGCGCTGGACCCTCTGATAGTTCCTGTTGGGTGCGATCGCGATCTGCTCGTACAGGACCTCCCACAGCGTGTCCCCGGTGAAGAGGTCGAGCGCGGCGACCGTGCCGAGCTGCGTCAGGGCGATCACCTTGTCGCCGACGACGCGGACAGGTGGTGCGCTGAACTCCTCCATCTTGCGCCCGAACATGTTCAGCTCGCGCTGGCCTGTGATGAGCGCCGTCGACCACAACAGGTCGCCGGTGTACAGGTCGAAGCAGCCGACGTGGTACTCGATGCGCCCGCGCAAGCTCGCCGAGGGCACCAGCACGCGCGAGCCGACGATCGTCGGTGAGCCCACGACCCGCATCCGCTGCGCGAAAGAGCCGGATTCGCCGTCCCACCCGGCCGCGGGCGCCGCGTTCCAGAGCGGTCGGCCCGTGGCCGCCTCGAAGGCGAACAGTCGGCGCTGGGGGATGATCTTGATGATCTCCATCTCCCCGTAGTCGATCTTGTTCTCGGGGACGAAGACCTGGAGCGCGCCGACCACGACGCCGTGTGCGGCTGCAGGCACGATGAGGCTGTCCATGAGGTCGACCGCCTCGAAGTACGAGGCGCGGATGCGCCCGGTCACCTCGCTCCAGCCCGGCGCCTGGTCGCTCTGCCAAAGCAGCTCGCCCGTGTACGCGCCGATTGCGATGAGCTCCAGCGTCGTCGAGACGAACACGATCTCGTCCCAACTCGCCGGGAAGAGACTGAAGCGGCCGTCCCTGCTCCAGAATGGGTGGCCTCCCGGCAGCTCGAAGGGCTGGAGCCAGGTGTCCGAGAGTGCGCCGGGCAGGGCGTCGAAACCGAGACGCGGCGCGAGGGCGGAGCCGGCGGTCCCTTCGGCGTTCGGGTCGACATCGATCTGCTCTAGCACGAGCTCCACCCGGGCCCGGATCCCGGCGAGGTCCGCGGTCGATCGCCCGCCCTCCCGCTCGAGCCGTTCGAGCGCGGCCATCCAAGCGCCGGGCGCCTCCAGGTCGAGCGAGTATTCCGTGAGGGCTCGCGCGAGCGCACGGTTCCACGCGCGCTCGCCGATGGCGACGTTCCCGAACTCGAGCTCGAGGTCGCCGAGCGCCCACCACGCGCGCTCCGCCTCCGCCGTGAGCGGCCACCGTCGGGCTACGTTCGTGATCGCCGCGCGGTCGCCGTCGGCGATCGCCGCGCGCAGCGCTGTCGCCGCGCGCTCGGAGAAGCGCTTGCGATACAGCGTCCGCGCCTCCTCGGTGAGCTCGAAGAGCCGGCGAGTCGCGTGGTCCGCCGCCCCGTAGTACACGTCCTGCTCGGAGCGCAGACCGCGTGCCTTCACGACCGGGCGCGTCGGGCCGAGCAGTTCGTCCCGGTGCTCCTCGATGAGCTGCTGGAGTTGCACGAGCGCTTCGCTCCACCGTCCCGCGGCGATGTGCTCCTCGGCGCTCGCCGCCAGCGACTTCGCCGCCTGCGTGTCGTAGATCTGGAACCCGTGCAGGATGACCTCGTCCGGATCCCGCTCGACCCGCCAACCCTGGGGGCTCTGCCCCTCGCTGCCGGCGGCGGCGAGCGCGAGGTACAGAGCGGTCAGAATTGTGCGTCGGACGAACCCCATGGTCGGATCAGGTTTCCTATGGCGCAGGCCGCGTGGCAATGAAACGGGCGATCGACCGATCCCACGCTCGAACCTGGGTCTGCCTACGTGGACCTCAAATCAGCTCGTAGCGCTTCCTCATAACCCACTCGGTCGAGAGCAGGGCCAGGGCGAAGAGGAGGGTACCCCAATTGTCCCAGGCGTCCTTCAACTGGGAGGAGATCGGCTCCCGGCGCTCCTCGTCACCAGGAAACTCCGTCCGGAGGCGCGCGATGTCCGCCAGGGCCACCGCCCGGCCCCCGGTCATCCGCGCCAGGTCGGCGAGCGCCCCGGGGTCGGGCGAGGGGTCGGCGGTCTCGCGCGAGGGCAGGACCACCTCGAGCTCGGTCGTGGCCATCCGCCGGCCGCCGACCTCGATCCAGGCCCGATAGATCCCGGGTCGCTCGGCCACGAACGTGCCCCGGAAGAGCCCGGGACGGCCCTCGACGCGCGTGAGGCGGAGCGGCCTTGGAGGACCGCTGGGGCCCGCGAGGTAGGCTTCCTGCTGCGCCTCCTCGCTCGGGTGGTAGTCCTCGTCGAGGATGCGCGCTTCGAGCGTCACGCGCTCCTCGAGCGAGTAGACGTTGCGGAGCGGCTCGAGCCCGTAGCGCCGGTCCCCGCTCTTCAGTCGGCCCAGCGCGAGCCACCGGATGGCGTTGCGCCAGAAGCGCTCGTGGTAGCGGTCGACGTACCGGAACCGCCAGCGCCACGTCGAGTCGACGGCGAGGAACATCGTGCGGCCGGCCGGGTAGTAGCCCGTCACGAGCAGCGGGTAGCGTCCGTTCTGATTCTCGTGTTGGGGGTGGCGCAGGAGCACCTGCGCGCCGGGCTTGGCATCGAGCACGGGCGAGTACCAGAACCACCCGTTGAGTCCGCCGGGCTCCTCGATGAGGCGTCGGTTGGTCTCCGGGTCGGGGTGGAGGCGCACGATCTCGTGCGGGTTGGCTGGATCCTCGAGGACCGGCCGGTACTCGGTCTTCGTGTCACCCTCGAACGGCAGCGACCCCGCGGGGTCGAGGCGCACGGGGAGGAGCTTCGCGAGCTCCGTGCCGTTGATCGTACGCGGCATGTCGTACTCACCGGCGATGAAACACAGTCCGCCGCCGCGTTCCACGAACTCGAACAGGGAGGCGACGAATTCCGTGGCTCGCGCCGGATCGTTGAACAGCGAGTTCGGATTCACGTCCCCGAGGATGATGACGTCGTAGTTGTCGAGCAGTTCGCGCCGGGAGCTGGGCAGCCGCAAGAGCGACGGCACTCCGCGCGTGCTCTCCTGGATGAAGTTCGGCGTCGCCGACTCCAGCCATACCTGGACCTGGATGCGCTCGTCCGCGCGCTTCAGCATCTTCTGCAGGTACCGGTACTCGTAGCGCGGGTAGCCGTCGATGTAGAGCACCCGGATCTTCTCCGGCGTGACGTGAACGGAGAGCTCGAGGCTGTTGTCGTCCAGCATCGTCTCCTCGGGCAGCGGCTGCACCGAGATGCGGAAGCGGCGCCCGGTGGAGGAGAGGCCGGCTCTGCCGGGCGGCGCGATGAGCACGATCCGGTCCCCGACGTCCGCGAGGTCGACTTGGCTCTGGGCAACCGTGCGCGGCTGGGCGCCGTCGGGCTCGAGCTCCTCGAGCACGATCTGCGTCACCCCGCCGCCGGCCAGTCCTGTCGCCTGGATCCGCACGCTGATCGCGATCTCGTCGCCTTCGAGGACACCGTCGGGCGAGTCGACGAGCTCGACGGAGAGGTTCTGCTCGGGCCGGGTGTCACCCACGACGACCGTGTGGACCGCGACGCCGGCGGCCGCGGCTGCGTCGAGCATGGGCACGCCCCCGTTGTTGCGGCCGTCGGAGAGGATCACGACGTCGGTCACGTGCATGCCCCGCAGGCGCGCGAGCGCCTGGGTGAGCGCGTCGCCGATGTGCGTGGCGCTCCCCTTGCCCGATGCCGCTTGCAGGCCTTCGAGCCGCGTGAGGCCCTCGGCGAACCGGAACAGCTTGACTTCGTAGCCCTGCGCTTCGATCGCGGGGAGCAGCTCCCGCTCGAGGCCCGCGCGCACGAGATCGAGTCGCGTGGCGCTCGCGAGGGGCGTGTCCACGAGCGCCTCGAGCGCCGAACGTGTCGGCGCGTCCCCCGCGTACGCGTCGATCCGGCGCATGCTGGCCGAGTCGTCGACGAGCACGGCGACCTGGGGGCGCTTCACGTTCTCCTGGTGCCGGACGGTGACGGGCCGGAACAGAATGATGAGCAGGAGCACGAGGCTCGCAGCGCGCAAGCCGACGAGGACGCTGCGCGGTCCGCGCCCGAGCGACTCGCGCCAGTAGCCGACGTACGACACGAGCGCGACGAGCGGGATCAGCACGAGCACGATCACCCACGGGGGGGGCAGCTCGAGCAGGCGCCACGTCTCGCGCGTGCCATCGGCGGCGACGCCGACGTCCTGGGCGGCGAGCAGGAGGAGGCCGAGGCTCACGCGACGATCCTCCGCTTGTGGCCGAGCCAGCCCGCCCACAACGACTCCCCCGTGAGGGCGAGGAGTGCCCCGAGGGCCAGCCAGCGCCAGATCTCACCGCGCCGCGGCTGATCGTCGTCACCGCCGCGCTCGGTCTCGCCGCGCGCCAGCGGCACGAACGCGGGGTGCAGGGCCGCGGCGGCTGCGGGCGCGAGGCGCGCGAGGTCGCCCTCCCCTGGATCCAGCTGGACGGCGAAGGGCTCGGGGAGTGCGCCCTCCAGCTCGACGCGATAGAGCCCAGCCCGTTCCGTATCCCTGCCCGGGATCGTCGGCAGGCGCCAACGGTTCTTCCGGAACTCATCGGCCGCGCCGTCGATCGGCCGCTGCTCGCCGTCGGCCGACACGAGCACCGGTGAGCGCGGGAACACGTCGTCGACCTCGATCGTCACGGGCGTGCCCGGCCCGACGTTGCGCGACGGGACGCGTCGTCTGCCCGCGTAGCGGATGAGCTCGTGCACGAACGGGATGAGCGTGTTGGGCGACTCGGGTAAGCGCGTCCAGGCGCGGTCGATCGTCGTCGTCCAGAAGATGACCCGCCCGCCGCCGTACGTCCGTTCGATCAAGAGCGGGCTCTGCGCCTCGTCGTCGAGTCGGGCGATCACGCGCGCGATCGGGAGCGGGCGCGTCTGCATGAACCGGTAGATGGGCACCTCGGTGAGCAGGGGGCGGAAGAGGTCTTCCGAGAAGAACGACAGGATCGGGTGGTCCTCTTCGAACGACGCGACGCGGTAGTAGTCGTCGCCGGCGGCCGCCACGGGCGTCGGGCGCGTCACCTCGGCCGGGAGCAGCCCGGTGCCGTCGGCGCGGAACAACTTGCCCGCGATCGTGCGACCGAAGTGGTCGCCGGCCGTCACGATGAGCGTGGCGCCGGCGTCGACGCGTTCCTCGAGGCGCAGGATCACGGCGTCGGAGACGTTCGAGACGTTCGCGATCACGATGACCTCGTAGTCGGTGAGGTCGAGCTCGGGATCGGCGAGCACGCTCGGCGTGATCTCGCGCGGGTCGAAGGGTGACAGGCCGCCGAGCCCGGGGAGGTGCGAGTCGTCCGGCGGCTCGAGCACGGCCATCAGGTAGCCGGTCTCGTCGTCCTCGATGTCCGGGTCGCTGGCGCCGTTCACCACGAGGATGCGGATGGGCGCGGGCACGAAGACGACGTGCGCGCGCTGGTCGTCTGCTGCGAGCCGGTCGCCCTCGAGGCGCGCGGTGAGCGCGTGGGCCCCGGGCGAATCGAGCTGGAGCGTGAAGACGGCCTCCTGTGTTGCGCGGGCGGCGATGTCGATGCGCTGGCTCGGCTGACGCTCGCCGTCGACCTCCAGCGCCACGCGGACCGCCGCGCGCGGGGTGGAGCCGTAGTTCGCGACCGTGACGACGATCTCCACGGGTACCCCGGGGCCGATGATCGGCTGCGATGGGCCGACGGCGGCGATGCCGAGGTTGCCCGGTACTTCCGGCGCCGGACCGAGGTCCTCGACGAGCACCTTGGTCCCGAACGCGGCGAGCGCGTCGAGCTGCTCGATGAGGATGGGCGCGGCGGGCTCGTGCCCTCCAACCGCCGCGTCCACGACGTCGTCCGGTTCGAACACGCGGCGCTGCATATCGGTGAAGAGCCGCACTTCGAGCGCGCTCTGTCCCGTCCCCGCGGCGTCCTGTTCGACGATGTCCTTCACGGCACCGAGGGCCGCGGCGAGATCGAGGCCCTCGTCCAGGGGGCGCGTCATGTTCGAGAGCACCGTGAGCGCCTTGTCGGGCGAAGTCCAGGACAGCAGGCGCGGGCGGTCGCCCGCCCAGATGAGCCACACCCGGTCGCCCCGCGCCCCGTCGAGCCTGGAGACGATCTCGCTCGCGCGTTCCACGATCCGCTCGAACACGGTCTCGACGTCCTCGCGGTACCCGGTCGATGCCGATCCATCGATCACGAGCACGACGTCGCGGCGGTCCTCGGTGAGCGCGGCGAACGGGCTGTCGCCCGCCGCGAACGGACGCGCGACGGCGAGGGCGAGCAGCGCCACGGCCGCCATGCGCAGGAGGAGCAGGAGCAGGTTCTCGAACTGAACGCGCCGCCGGGTCTTCCGGTAGGCCGCGAGCACGAACCGCATCGCCGCCCAGTGCATGGGCTTGTGGCGCTGCCGGTTCAGGAGGTGAATGATGAGCGGGACCGCGGCGAGCGTTGCGCCGAACGCGAGGGCGGGGTGAACGAAGCTCTCGAACATCGTCAGCGCCTCCCCCCGCGCGCCCGGGCGGTCCGGCGGGCGAGATAGGCGGACAGGACGGCGTCCAGGCTGCGCGACGTGTCGAGCAGGACGTAGTCGACCGAGAGCGCTCGCGCCTGCCGGGCCAGCAGGCGGTTGTGCCGACCGATCTCCTCCAGGTACGCATCACGGATCGACTTCGGATCGATCTTCACGTCGCCGACACCCTCGAGGCCCTGCAATTTGACGAGCGCATCGAACTCGAAGCGTATTTCCTGCGGGTCGAGCACGTGGAACAGGATGGGCTCGTGTCCCCCGTACACGAGACGCTTCACGCCCGCGAGGATCGCCTCGGGCTCGTCGAAGAAGTCCGAGAAGATCGCGATGATGCCGCGGCGCTTGAGGCGCGAAGCGATCCACTCGAGGCACTTGCCGATGTTCGTGGGTCCCTTGGCCTCGGCCTCCTCCAGTGCGCCGATGATCGCCGCCTCCTGTGGCGCGCCGTTACCCGGCGGAACCTTGACGCGATCCTTCTCGTCGAAGATCACGAGGCCGGCCGTATCGCGTTGGATCAGGATCAGGTGGCTGAGGGCGGCGGCGCACCAGCGCGCGTAATCGAGCTTCGTCCAGGGCAGCGACGTGTAGCCCATCGATTCCGACGCGTCGAGGAGGATGTTGCAGGAGAGGTTCGTCTCTTCGATGTACTCCTTGACGACCAGGCGGTCCGAGCGCGCGAAGACCTTCCAGTCGATCTTCCGCAGCTCGTCGCCGGACGAGTACGGCCGGTGCTGCGCGAACTCGATCGAGCTGCCACGGTGCGGGGACACGTGGTGACCGCCCGTGAAACCCTCGACCACGGTGCGGGCCACGAGCGAGAGGCCGGAGAGCCGATCGAGGATCGCCGGATCGAGGGTCGAGTTCGCGCCTGCCATGTCGTGCGTCTAGCCCTGGTCATTCATGAGGAAGTGCCCCAAGCGTTTCAACTCGGTTCCTGCTGGTGCTTTGCGCGTGCCGGCCCCGCAGGCGACCAATGTAGGTACAGGTCGTCGAGGGGTAAGCCCCGGTCCCGCGAAGCGGGATCGGATCGATCCAGTGGATCGATCCGAAGGGGATCCCGGCGCGTGAAGAGTGCAGGCAGGGGCCGAGTAGGAGCGTTTGGGGTGCGTCCTCATGAATAATCTGGCTAGTGCGGCGGACCCCTATTGCGAGGTCGAGCTCGCGAGGCCCGGGAGCCCGGCGCCGATCGCATCGCTCGGCCGCACTTCCTCGAGCAGCCGATCGATGATGATGTCCGAGGTGATGCCCTCCGCCTGCGCTGTGAAGTTTGTCAAGATGCGGTGCCGCAGCACGGGGTGCGCGACGGACTGGATGTCCTCCACGGAGACATGGTTGCGACCGTGGATGGCGGCGTTGGCCTTGCCCCCGAGGACGAGGAACTGTCCCGCGCGCGGTCCGGCGCCCCAGGTCACCCAGTCCTTGATGAAGGGCAGGGGCTCTTTCGAGTGCACGCGCGTGCCGCGGGCGAGCGCGAGCACGTAGTCGTAGACGGCATCGGCGATCGGGACGGAGCGCACGATCTCCTGGAGCTCGCGCAGCTCATCGCCCGCGAGCACGCACGACACCTCGTCCATCTTGCCGCCCGTCGTGCGGCGCAGGATCTCGCGCTCCTCCTCGTGGGAGGGGTAGTCCACGTGGACCATGAACATGAACCGGTCGAGCTGCGCCTCGGGCAGGGGATACGTGCCCTCCTGTTCGATCGGGTTCTGCGTCGCGAGTACGAAGAACGGGTCCGGCAATGCGTGCGGCACGCCGCTGGAGGTCACCTGGCGCTCGACCATCGCCTCGAGCAGGGCGGCCTGCGTCTTCGGCGGCGTGCGGTTGATCTCGTCCGCGAGGATCACGTTCGCGAAGATCGGCCCTTCGGCGAAGCGGAACTTCCGCTCGGCGGTCTCCGGGTCGATCGTGAGCAGCTCCGTGCCCGTGATGTCCGACGGCATGAGGTCCGGGGTGAACTGGATCCGGCTGAATTTCAGGTCGAGCGTCCGCGACAGGCTCGAGATCATGAGCGTCTTCGCGAGCCCCGGGACGCCCACCAGGAGGCAGTGTCCGCGCGTGAGGATGGCCAGGAGGAGTTGGTCGATGACCTCGTCCTGACCGACGATCACGCGGTGCAATTCTGTCTTCATGCGCGCATGGACGTCGCGCAGGTGCTCGAGGGAGGCTTCGGACATGCTGTTCCTTCGGGGTGGTGGTCGGATCGGCGCAGGTGGGGGGCGCCGGCTGGGAGGCGTGGCCTGCTCAACCGCCGGGGGATCGGCCGCTTCCAGGCCAATCTACACTCGGGCGCGAGCGCCACCTACACGGGCTTCCTATATACGGGCTATACGGGTCAATTGCCTGGACGACGGGAGGGGTACGAAAGTCCTACGTGATCCGCCCGGGCGAAGCATCCGGCGCCGAGCCGATGCCGTTCACCTGGGGCCTCGGCGTCCCCTCCGGCCGCGCCCGGGCCCGGGCCGGATCCTGCGCCCGCCGTCCATCCTCGACGGCGGACCCGAAGAGTCGGAAACAGAGCCGGCTCGAGCCCGTCGCGGAACTCGCCCCTGGACGCGGGGTAGGCGTCAGCTCCAGAGGCCGCGACTTCAGCGCGCCTCGAACAGCCACAGCATGTCCGGCCCGAGGACGAAGACCCGGGCTCCGCGGGCGTAGACCGTGCCGCCGAGAGTGCCCCCCGCCGCGCCTTGCCCTGCCTGCGCGAGGGGCTGGACATCGACGAGGAACATCTCGCGCGCGCGGTCGAACAGGTAGAGGCTGCGGTCCGTGGCGAGGATCACGCGTTCCTCGGAGGCGATCGCGCTCCCCATGAACGACTCACCGCGGGCGAAGTAGAGGGACGAGCGCCGCCCGCCGTCGCGCGCCCAGGTCCCCAGGGCCCGCCGCGGACCCGAGCGACCCAGCACGATCACCTCCTCCACGTCGCCGGTGACGAGGTCCTCGGCCGCTCCGATGGCGCGCGGCTCGGCCAGGAAGAGGCGCTCCTCCGTGCGACCCGGATCGACGGACAGCGTGTAGAGGAAATCGGAGTCGAAGGGCGCCCAGAGGATCCCCCGGCCCTGCGGCGCGTCGAAGACGATCGGTGGCCGCGAACCGGGCCAGCCAGCGTCCTTGAACTTGCGACGTCGGCAGCTGACGCTCCAGGCGACGCGCCCATCGGGCGCGTCGAGCAGGAATCCGAGCCCGGACCCGGTCCCGACGAAGACCTTCCCGCCGGCGATCGCGAGCGGCTGCCCCGGGGAAGTGAGGCCCGGGACCACCGCGAAGCGCCGGCCCTGGTCCGGCGCGAGGTCGGAAGCCTTCGCGAGGAAGCGCGACCAGAGCGCGCGACCGGTGGCGAGCTCGATCGCAAAGACGTGCAGCCGCGAGCCGCTCTCGTCCGCTGAGCTCCCCGGCCGCGGGACCGTCCGGGCCTGCACGAAGACGCGCCCGCCGTGGATGACGGGACCGGGCTGAAACTCCCACGGTCCGTCCGGCACGACACGCGGCGTGGGGATCCCGGGCACGCCCTCGCCCGGCTCACTCGCCACCACCCACCGGATGACTGGAATGCGATTGGATCCGAAGCGCAGGCCGACGAGGGCATTGCCTTCGAGGACGTCGCGCTCGCTGCGCCCCGCGCGTCCCACCACGAGCACCACGTCCCGCCCGTCCGTCGCGGGCCTGAGCGGCCACCCGCCCGTCGAGCTCGACGCGTAGGGCAGCGCGATCGGCGTGCCGAGGAAATCGTTCGTACGGAAGCTGTCCAAGCGGATCCGACCGCCGGGCGCGGACGTGCCGTGCGTGCTGCCCAGGCGAAAGAGCGCCACCGCGCTCTGGATCACGACGCTGCCGTCGTCGAGGAAGGCGAGCCCCGGTTCCACGGTCCGACCGAGCGGGCCGGCCACCGGGTTGCGCAGAGAGCGGCTGGTCAGCCGCTCGGACCCGACGAGGGCGAGGTGTTCGGTGGTACGCCAGCGTTCGGCCGGAGCGCGGACTCTTCGTGCTTCCCGAAAACTCGCGATCGCCTCACGCCGGACGGCTGTCGCGCGTTCGAACTCGGGCTGCTCGGGAACGTGCCGCGCGGCGCGCTCGAGCCATTCGAGCGCATCCCCCGTCGCGCCGCGTTCGAACGCGCGATCCGCGAGCCGCAGCGCTGCCCTCGCCGCTCCCTCCGTCAGCGGATGGTCGCGTTCGACGCGCGCGAGCCGGGCCTCGTCGTCGTGCGCCTCCTGCAGCGCGGCGAGGGCGAGCGACTGGAATCGCCCGCGCCACTTCCGGCGTTCGTCCTCGGTGACGCCCCGCAAGCGTCGGAGCACGGCGTAGGGGACGCCTTCCGCGCGCCGGAAATGCGTGTGGTCGGGATCCGGGAACAGGTTGCGCGTCGCTTCTTCGCGGCCTCCCAGTGTGACGACGTGGCCTGTCTGCGAAACTTCGAGCGCGCTCCGCCAGGCGTCGAATGCGTCGATGAGCTCGTTGCGGCCGGTATTGGAGGCGGCGCCGCGGGAACGCGCGTAAGCCCGGTCCCCGCGCGCGAGCTCGGCCTCGGCGTCCGTGGCGATCGGCTGGAAGGTGTCGTTGCGCAGCGGACCCTCGCCGCCGGACGGGCCCGCGTTCTGGAACAGGGGCGCCAGTGCGACGAGGAGGGAGAGCGGCGTGGGCATGGGGCCCAGAGTACGGAGTTCGCGCCCTACTCCGCTTCTTCGCCCCGCACCCGTCTCAGGCGCTCGCGGTACACCGGGTCGTGCCAGGCCTCCGCTTCCGCCTGTTTCGCCCGATACTCCTGCTCGGACGCCATGTGCCGCTCCGTCACGACCACTTCCTCACGCAGGAGCCGTTCGTGCTCGGTCAGCGCCGGCTTGAGACCGAGGATCGCGACCTGCGCCAACAGCGCGAGCGGCACGAGTACAGGCAGTGAGTACATGAACAACCCAACCGCGCGCCGCACCCCCAGCCGCACGCCCACGGGGGCGTTCTCACCTGTCTCGCGCGCGGATCGGGAGCCCATGGTGTCAGAGTGTCGTCAGATCGCGCGGCCCATAACGGCCGCTCGCGCCGAGCTCCTCCGCGATGCGCAGCAGCCGGTTGTACTTGGCGACGCGCTCGCTCCTGTTCGGGGCGCCGGTCTTGATCTGGCCGGCGTTCGTGGCGACGGCGAGGTCGGCGATCGTGGTGTCCTCGGTCTCGCCCGAGCGATGGCTGATGATGCAGCGCCAGCCCCTCCGGTGGGCCAGTGCGATCGTGTTCAGGGTCTCGGTGAGCGTGCCGATCTGGTTCACCTTGATGAGGATCGCGTTGGCGGCGCCGCGCTCGATGCCTTCCTGGAGCCGCTCGACGTTCGTCACGAGGAGGTCGTCGCCGACGAGCTGGACCTTGTCGCCGAGCGCTTTCGTCAGGGCGATCCAGCCCTCCCAGTCGTCCTGGTCGAGGCCGTCCTCGATCGAGAAGATCGGGTAGCGCTCGCAGAGGCCGGCGTAGTACTCGATCATCTCGCTCGAGCTGTTCGCTGCGCCTTCCATGGTGTACACGCCATCGGCGTAGAACTCGGCGGCGGCGGCGTCGATGGCGAGCTTGATGTCCTTGCCCGCTTGCATCCCTGTCCGGTCCACGGCCTCGAGGATGAGCGTGATCGCCTCCTCGTTGGAGCCGAGGTTCGGCGCGAACCCGCCCTCGTCGCCGACCGCGGTGTTGAGTCCGCGCTCGCGGCAGACGTCCTTCAGCGCGTGAAACACTTCGGCGCCCATGCGCAGCCCTTCGGAGAACGTCGTCGCGCCCATCGGCATGACCATGAACTCCTGCAAGTCGACGTTGTTGTCGGCGTGTTGCCCACCGTTCAGGATGTTCAGCATGGGCACGGGCAGGATCTTGGCCTGCGCTCCGCCGAGGTAGCGGTACAGGGGCAGTCCGCACTCGTCCGCGGCCGCGTGCGCGACGGCCAACGAGACGCCGAGGATGGCGTTCGCGCCGAGGCGCTCCTTGTTCGGGGTCCCGTCCAACCGGATCATCGTGCGGTCGATCTCGCCCTGGTCGAGCGCCTCGTCGCCAGCGAGCTCGCCGGCGATCTCGACGTTCACGGCGTGCACGGCCTTGAGCACGCCCTTGCCCCCATAACGTCCCTCGCCGTCGCGCAGCTCGTGGGCTTCGTGCACTCCGGTGCTCGCCCCCGACGGCACGGCGGCGTGACCAGAGGCCCCGGAGACGAGCTCCACCTCGACCTCGACGGTCGGATACCCCCGCGAGTCGAGGATCTCCCGTCCGTGGATCCGGCAGATTTCGCTCATGCGCGCGGATCCTACGCCTCGCAAATGGGCAGTCCAATGGGGAAGGTCGCCGGTGGTCCCGCCGCCCGGGGGTCATGCCGTCGGCGGCGAGCATTCGCGCCCCGCTCCAATCTAGCTTGGGCCCGGGCTCGATGAGAGGGCCGCCGATGCCCCGGACCACCGGCCTCGCCCCTCCCTGTGGCCGCGCGCGGGCCCGCTCCCCCGGTCCACGCTTCCGAGGGGGGCCTGTGGGCCGGACCCCGCCCCGATCCTAAGATGTCGCCCGTGAAGTCCCTGAAGAGCGTCTCCCTGCTCCCGAACCTGTTCACCCTGGCGAACGCCGGCCTCGGGCTGCTCGCGATCTCCAAGGCCATCGATGCGCTGGCCGGGCCCCCGGACCTCTTCTACCGCAGGCTGGAGACCGCCTGCTGGCTGATCTTCCTCGCCATGGTCTTCGACGCCCTGGACGGGAAGATCGCCCGGCTCACGCGCAGCTTCAGCGACTTCGGCGCCCAGCTCGACTCGTTCGCGGACGCCCTGACCTTCGGCGTCGCTCCGGCGATCCTCGCCAAGGTGCTCTTCGAGCACGAGGGCGGCATCCACCCGCGCCTGCACTTCCTCGCCGCGGCGGCGTTCGCCCTGATGGCGATCCTGCGCCTGGCGCGCTTCAACCTCGAGACCGAGCACGACGCGGAGTCGCACCAGACGTTCTCGGGCTTGCCGAGCCCCGCCGCGGCGGGGACCCTCGTCGCGACGCTCCTCATGTTCCTCTCGCTGGGGGGCGGGATCGAGGTCACCGATGGCGATCCGACGCCGGTCGCCAAGGGCCTGAGCGTGATCCCCGAGACCTGGCGGGCGGCGATCGCCGCGGCGTTGCTCCCGACGATCTTGTTCCTGCTGCCGATCCTGGGGCTGCTCATGGTCAGCCGGCTGCGCTACGCTCACGGCGCGTCACTCCTCTACCGCGGCCGCGACCGATTCACGGCCCTCGTGACGGTCGTCTTCGTCGCCTTCGTGCTCTACCTGGCGCCGGTGCCCGTGCTCTTCGTGACGGGTTGGGTGTACGTCACGTACGGCGTCGTGCGCTCCATCAAGAAGCCCGGCGAGCAGGGAGCGGAGCCCACGCGCCGTGCCGGCTGAACGGGTCGTCGCGGCGATCGCTCTCGGCGCCAATGTCGGCGAGCGCGAGAAGACGCTCCAGAGTGCGGTGCGCGACCTCGAACGGACACCCGCGATCACGGTGCTCCGTCGCTCGCGGTGGGTCGAGACACGGCCCGTGGGCGGGCCGCCGGGGCAGGGGCTGTACCTGAACGGGGCGGTGCTGGTCGAGACGGCGCTCGCGCCGCGCGAGCTGCTCGACCGCCTGCTCGCCATCGAGCTGCGCCACGGCCGCGACCGTGTGCGCGAGGGGCGGCACGGGCCGCGCACCCTGGACCTCGACCTCCTCTTTCACGGCGCGGCCGTGCACGACGAACCGGGCCTCGTCGTCCCGCACCCGCGGCTGGAGGATCGGCGGTTCGTGCTCGAGCCGTTGGCCGAGATCGCGCCGGAGCACCGGCTCGCGCGGTGCGGACGGACGGTCGCGGAGCGACTCGCGGAGCTCGCGATACCCGCGGAAAAGGGCCGGATCGAACGCCTGGAAACGCCGGCGGAGGCGCGCGAATGGTGCGCGGCGCAGCGCTCGGCACAGCGGTCCATCGGCTTCGTGCCGACGATGGGGGCGCTGCACGAAGGGCACCTCACGCTCGTCCGCCGCGCCGTGCTCGAGAACGACGTCGCGTGCGTGAGCGTCTTCGTCAACCCCCTTCAGTTCGACGACGCCCGCGACCTCGAGCGCTACCCGCGCGACTTCGAGAGGGACGCCGCGAAGCTCGCGGGCGTCGATTGCGCGATGGTGTTCACGGGCACGCTCGCGCAGTTCTTCCCCGGCGAGCTCGACGCACGCGGGGCGCTCCCGCCGGAGAGGGTCCTCGATCCGGGACCGCGCGCCGAGGGGCTCGAGGGCGAGCACCGCCCGGGACACTTCGCGGGCGTCGCGACCATCGTCGACCGGCTCTTCGACGTCGTCGCCCCGGACCGCGCGTACTTCGGGCGCAAGGACTTCCAGCA
>SMVB01022591.1_pt1 | contig 25000 bp, 23 predicted proteins | sample 2456461 | NCBI WGS metagenome assembly SMVB01 (sample SAMN11095934, study PRJNA526329) | marine sediment metagenome | biome: Marine sediment; feature: Surficial sediment; material: Deep marine sediment; isolation source: Hadal surficial sediment | place: Pacific Ocean | collected 2014-05 | depth...
AATTAGAGCGGCTCGACGCTCACATCGGAAAGCCAGGATTCGATGCGCGCCTCGAGGTTCTTGTGGGGATGTCGCAGCTCGGGGGGGATGAGCACGTAGCGCTCTTCCGACGTGATGACTCTTTCGTCCTCTTCTTCTTCCTCGTTGTGCAGATAGCTCGAGAAGAAGTGAACGGCGCCCGTCTCGCGGTCGAGATAATAGCGGTGGTCGGAGGCGTCGTCCTCGAAGGCTTCTTCGAGCTCCTCCCAGTCGACGCGGATGCGTTTCCACTCGAGCGCGCTCATCGTTCGTAATCCAGGACACACACGGCCCAGTAATTGTAGAACGCGCCCTGGTCGAAAAGCTCCAGAAATCTTTCCATTTTCTGTCTGACTAGAGTGCTGCGGTGGCCGGGGAGGCCCGCTGGGTGGGGCTGTCCATAACTGAAATAAGCCCGGATGAACTGGCTGTTCTCGCCAAGCGGCAGCGTGCGCACGTTGTCGACATATTTAGTAAAAACCTCGTTTCGAATCAAGTAAAACTCGACGTTGGACACGTAGAAGGCCGAAACGGTCTCGCCTTGCTCCTCGATGAGCTTGCCGATCTTTCGAAGGGCATGATCCCCTGCGAAGTCGCCCACCACCGGTATGAGGCGACCCGCCTCTGCCAGGCCGCGCACATGGGCATAGTCGTCCGGACGCGAGAGGAAGTGGCCCGTCTCACCGCTCGACCCGCGCTCGACGAGGAGCCGTCGATAGGTCGGATGGTGCCGCCTCGGCCTTCTGCCGTGGCTTCGAAAACGCAGACCGAGCTGACCGTCGAAGTAAGCGCGATAGACGAGCCCGATCACGGGCGCGTCCTCGTCGTCGAGATCGACTTCCAGGCGATTCTCGATATGCCTGTAGATGGCTTTCAAGTTCTTCTCGAAGAGCCTCTCGTCCGGCACCGCCTCCGCAACAGCAGCGAGAAGCGATTCAAAATCGTCTTCGCTCTCGAGCGGCTCGCACGCGAGAGAGAAGAGCCAGCAGAGATAGGCGTAGGGTGTCTCCGCATTCACGAGAAGCGCGTTCAACAACAAATGGTGCAGCATGTTGTCGCGACGAATGTCCACGATGAACGCCCAGCTAGGACGGAGCTTCCCGATGTAGTGAAAGTTCTGCTCGGGTCCGACGCCGATATAGACACCCCCCATCGGTTCGAGGTCTTCGACCACCTCGGAATAGGCCGTTTCGTTGGAGATGAGATTGTCGGTATCGAAATAAGCGCCCTCTTCGGAGAGCTCTTCGACGAGCTTGCGAAAGCTCGGGATGGGTGCTGGGTCTCGCGAGCACGCGGAGAACAGGCAGACGAGAAGCGCCAAAGCGCCTGCCCGCCCGCAAAAGTCCCGCATCCGATCAGCTGCGACCGAGGGCCGCCAGCATCTCCTCGATGCTCGTGAACTTTACCCGCGGGCGCTCGGTCCCTTCGGCATTCGCGACCTCGAGCTCATTGAGCTTCTTCCAATCGGCATAAGAGAAGTAGTTCGGCTTGCGCTCGCGCACGAGGTCGCGCGCCGCGTCTACGGAAGGTGCTTTGGGCGTGAAAAGCTTGCCAAGCGCAACATCTTCCAACATGCACCGCACCGTCTCGAGCGCGTCCGGTTTGTTGGTGCCGATGACACCGGTAGGCCCTCGTTTGATCCAGCCCGCGCAATAAAGCCCCGGAACGGGGGCGTCGGGCTTGGACTCGTGCACCAAAACACGTCCTTTCTCGTTGGGGATCACACCCCAATCCTCGCGAAACGGAACGTCCGGGAGCGCCACCCCTTGATAGCCGACCGAGCGAAAGACGAGACCCGCCTCGATCTCCTCGGTCTCAGTCTCAGTCGCCCGCGGCCGAATGGTCCCTCGCTCGGTCAAGTAGAGCTCGTTGTTCACCAGCTTGACCTTGGCGACGCCACCGTCGTCGCCTGCAATGAGCTCGGTGGGCGAGACACAAAAGCGAAGAACGAGCGTCTTTGGCTTGCCCGATCGTTTTTCCTCGGCATATTGCTGGAGGATCCGAACCTTGCGATCGGTGCCTTTGTCCGGGTTCTTGGCCATGAAGGCCTGGGTCGCCTCATCGATGGCCGCGTCTCTTTCGGGCACTCGAATGTCCGCGACCTCCAGCTCCCCGAGCTCTTTGATCTCGGGATTGGTGAAGGCCGCTTGCGCCGGACCGCGGCGGCCGAGCATGTAGACCGTCTTGACGTTGCTATTCGCAATCGCTTCGAGCGCGTAGTCGGCGATGTCGGTGCGCTCGAGCTCCTCACGGCCACGGCAAAGGATGCGGCAAACGTCGACGGCCACGTTACCGACGCCGACAACGACGACCGCGTCTTGCGACAGGTCGAACTTCCTGTCTCTATAATCGGGGTGACCGTTGTACCAAGCGACGAACTCGGTGGCCGCGTGGCTCCGCTCCAAATGCTCCCCAGGGATACCCATGCTGCGGTCGACCTGCGCGCCCACCGTGAAAACGACTTGATGGTAGTGCTTCTTCAAATCGTCGAGCTTCACATCCGTGCCGAACTCGACATAGCCGTAATAGCGAAATCGTGGGTTAGACGCGACGCGGTCATAGGCCTTCGTGACCGATTTGATCTTCTGGTGGTCCGGCGCGACCCCGCCGCGCACGAGCCCGAACGGCGTCGGCAGCCGGTCGTAGAGATCGACCTCGACCGCATAGTCTTCTTGCTTGAACAAATGCTCCGCTGTGTAAAAGCCCGTAGGCCCCGACCCGATGATCGCTACACGAAGAGGATGGTCGTCTGTACCCATTGGCATAGGAAATATGGCTCCGATCTGTGAACGCTCTTCCTACTAATAGAATTATACCTGCGGAGAAGAACCGACCGCCGGCCCGGAGATTAATTAGGCCGTGCGGTCGACGACGGCGTAGACCGCCGGGATGATGAGGAGTGTCAGCACCGTCGAGACCAGCAGGCCACCGATAACGGTAATCGCCATCGGAGCCCGAAGCTCGCTGCCTTCACCGAGGCCTATCGCCATCGGCAAGAGCCCGAGCACGGTCGTCGAAGTCGTCATCAAGATCGGCCGCAAGCGGAGCTTACCCGCTTCCATCAAGGCCTCCACCTTGGCCATGCCTTCACGTCTCAAGCGGTTCGTCGTATCGACGAGGATGATCGCGTTGTTCACCACGATGCCCGCGAGCATGATGACCCCGATGAGAACGACGACGCTCACGGTCACGTTCAAGAGATAGAGTGTGACGAGAACGCCCACGAGCGAGAACGGAACGCTGAAGAGAATGACGAACGGGTGGAGGAGCGATTCGAATTGGGACGCCATCACGAGATAGACCATGAAGATCGCGAGGAGGATGGCGAAGCGCATGCTCTCGAACGAAGTCTCCATTTCCTTTTGCTGGCCGCCCATGCGCCAATCGAAGCCCATGGGCAGCGTCATCTCGCCGATCTGGGCTTCGATCGCCGCGGACGCGGAAGCGAGATCGCGCTCGACAAGGTTCGCGGTGATGACGGCCACGCGCTCTCCCTCCGATCTCCGGATCTCAGCGGGTCCTTCCGTCTCCTCCACCGTCGCGACCGACGAAAGGGGGATGGGCGTCGTACCTGTCTGGGCGATGTTGAGGTTCCGCAAATCACGCGCGCTGTCTCTGAACTCCTCCTGCACCCGGAGCCGGATGTCGATTGTCCGATCTTCGCGGGTGATGTTGGTAGCCACCTCCCCGAGCACTTTCGAGCGTACGAGGGTCGCGACCTGCATCACGTTGTAGCCGAGCCTCGCGAGGCGGTCGCGGTCGAATCGAATTTGGAGCTCGGGGTTTCCACCCTCGGTCGAGGACTTGATGTCGACGAGCCCTGGAATCGTCTCCATCCGCGCCATGAGCTCGTCGGCAAGCCGCTTGAGAAGGCTCAAGTTGAAGCCACGGATCTCGACTTCGATGGGTGTCTTGAAGCTGAAATAACTCGGCCGGCCGAAGCGGTAGAGCATGTTCTCCTCGGCGTCGAGTGCGGGACGTAGAAGCTCCATCAGGCCTTCTTCCCGCGCCAAGCTCGAGGGCGGCGACACCGTCATCGTGAGCTGGCCGATATTCTCTCGAAGCTCTCCCGCCGTTCCGCCCTGCTCGTTGCTCGAGCCCACGACCGTGTAGACGGAAGTGATCCCCTCGATAGCCATCGCTTTTCGTTCCAGGACCTGCATCCTTTTTTCGTTGAGCTCCAGGTGCGTGCCAGGCGGAAGCTCTGTGTTGACGAAGAACTCGCCTTGCACGAGCTCGGGGACGAGCTCGCTCCCCAGCTTGTCTATGAGAAGAAGCGAGGACGCGAAGACGAGGACGGTGAGGCCGATGAAGGGATAGGGCCGGCCGAGCACCGCAGCCTGCGCGCGCGGATAGGCCTCAGTCAGAGCCCCATAAAACACGTGAAAGATCTTCGACGGCACGAACAAAACGGCGAGGAGCAGGTAAGTCAAACCCTTCAAGATTCCTTTGACGAGCCGCGCTATCGTGAGTCCGACGAAGCCCAGGACGGTAATGACGAGCTTCGCAATCTTCGAGCGGTCGTGCTCGGGCACGTCGTCCTTGGGCGCCGCGCCGAACTGGCGCGAGGCTAGCATCGGGATCAAGGTCAGCGCGACGAGGAGCGAAACGGTCAGAGAGAAGGTGACGGTCAAAGCTTGATCGCCAAAGAGCTGGCCCGCAACGCCTTCGACGAAGACGATCGGAACGAAGACACAAACCGTCGTCATCGTGCTGGCGATGACCGCCTGGCCAACTTCGCCCGCGCCCGCGCGCGCGGCTTCGACGATCTCGAGACCGTCTTCTCGCTTTCTTTGGATGGATTCGAGCACGACGATCGAGTTGTCGACGAGAAGCCCGATGCCGAGCGTGATGCCGCCGAGCGACATGATGTTGAGCGAGATACCCGAGACGAACATGAGAAAAAACGTCGCCACGACCGAGACGGGGATCGAGATACCGATGATGATTGTCGACTTCAAGTCCCGCAGAAAGAGCATGAGGATCAAGATCGCTAGCCCACCGCCGATGAACGCGGTTTGCAGCACTTCGGTGACGGACTGGCTTATGTAACGAGACTGGTCCGTGATGAGCTGGAGCTTGAGACCTTCGCCGAGACGCTCGAGACGCTCCCCGAGAAGCTCCACGCGTTCTTTGACGGCTTCTGCGACCGTAACGGTGTTCGTGCCGCCTTCCTTGTAGATCGCGATCTCGACTGCTTCGCGGCCATCGATGCGGCTGATGACCTCGCGTTCTTTGTGGCCGCGGGTGATGAGCGCAACGTCTTCGAGACGGATGTCGGGGCGCGCGCTGTCGATGACGATGTGCCGCATGTCCGACGGGCGCTCGAACTCGTTGATCGTGCGGACGAGATATTCTGTCTGCCCGTCCTGAAGCCGTCCGCCCGTCAGGTTCACGTTCTCGGCCGCGAGACGCGCAACCACTTGTGCGACGCTCACCCCGAGATTCGAAAGGCGACGCTCATCGAGCTCGATATGGATCTCTTCTTCGAGCCCGCCGCTCACGAGCACCGCCGCGACACCTTCCACACGCTCGAGGAGCCTTTTGACCTCCTGCTCGCCAATGAGTCGCAAACGGATGAGGTCCTCGTCGCCGAAGAGCCCGAACCGCATGATCGGGTCGAGCGAGGGGTCGTAGCGCAGAAGCACGGGCCGGTTGGCGTCGTCGGGGAGAACGACGATGTCGAGGCGCTCGCGCACGTCGAGCGCCGCCATGTCCATGTTGACGTCCCAGCCAAACTCGAGCGTGACTTCGCTTGTGTCGGAGCGAGAGCTCGAGACAACGCGCACGACGTTGTTGACGACCCCGACCGCGTTCTCGATGGGTTTGGTGATGAGGCTCTCCACCTCGGAGGGCGCCGTGCCCTCGAACTCGGTTCGAACGGTAAGAGACGGGTAAGTTATCTCGGGGAGGAGGTCGACGGCGAGCTCACGAAACCCGACGACACCGAAGACGACCGCGGCGATGAAGAACACCAGGATGGTGACGGGACGGCGCGTCGAGAAGTGGACTATCCGCATTTCGGGCTCGCCATTCAGGATTCAGAATTCAGGATGGGGTTTCGATGCTTAGTGCTGAGCTTCTTGGCGGCGTTTAATGGCTTGTTCGATTTGCTCGTCGGTCATGCCTCTCTCTCGCATGCGGCCTTTTACGCGCTCGAGTTGCTCTTTGGTCATGTTGGAGAAGTCGGGGCGATGGGCTCCGCCTCCTCCGGGGCGTCCGGGTCGTCCTGCTTCGGGGGGACGTTCGAAGCTCTCGCCTTCGTGTCGGGCCGTGGTCATTTCGACAGCGCCAGGGCCTTTTAGGATTTGCACCGGGGTGCCGTTCGTCAAGCCGTCTTGCCCGACGACGATGACCCGCTCACCGGGTCGTAGGCCGGAGATGACTTCAACGATATCGGTTTCTTCGTAGCCGAGCTCGATGTCGCGGCGCACAGCGACACCGTCTTCCGCGACGAAGACGGTGTCGCTGAGGCTTTCGATCGACAGTGCGCGCTTCGGCATGACAACGGCGTCGTCGTGGGTGTCCGTCACGAGGAAGACGCTCGCGAACATACCCGGGCTCAGCTTGCCGCGCGCGCGCACCTGGAGCGTGACGCGGATGGTGCCCGTCGTCGCGTCGACGACGGGGCTAATCCGCAGAACGCGCGCTTCGAAACGCTCGCCCGGCCAGGCTTCGACGTTGAGATAGGCCGTCTGCCCTTTTCGAAGCCGGGAGAGCTCTTTCTCGGGCACTTGAATCTTGCACAGAAGGGGGTCGAACTCGGAGAAACGAAAGAGCGCCTGGTTCGCGGTGACGTTCTCTGCCAGCTTGACGAGGCGGTCGACGACGATCCCGTCGAAAGGAGCGGTAACTTCCGTGTAGTCATAAAGAATCTCGGCACCCATGAGCTGCGCTTGTGCGGTTTCGAGCTGCGCGAGTGCGGCGTCGTACACTTCTTGCGAAATGATCTCGCTCTCACGCGCCGCGTTAGCACGCTTGTGCGCGCGGTTCGCATCTTTCAGCGCGACTTTCGCGATCTCGACTTGAGCGCGAAGCTCGGTCTCGTCGATCCGCAGCATGACATCACCCTTTTTGAGGCGCATGCCTTCTTCCGCCACGAGCTCTACGATTGGGCCTTGGGTCCGCGCGACGATCTCGATATCGTTCTCCGCTTCGAGGCTTCCATTTGTCTCCAGGAAGGACGACACCGAGCGCCGCTCGACCGAAGCAACTTCGACAGGAACGGCCGCCGAGCGGGCTTCGCCCGGAGGTCCACCCATGCCTTCTGGGCCACCGCCGTGTCCACCGCGGCCACCTCTACGGCCTTCGGCGCCCTTTCCAGGAGGAGCGCCCTCGTCGGAAGAGCTGCCTCCGCAAGCGCTCGAGAGAAAACCCGCCGCCGCAACCGCGGCCGCCAGTACAAGTACCCGTCTAGCTTTCATCATCCGTGTCAACCTCAAAGGGGGCTCAGGCCTCGGGCCTCAAGCCGCTCGAACAATCTTTCCGAAGAATCGCGTGGAGTCATCCACTAGCGAGTAAATCGTCGGGATGATCACAAGCGTCAGAAAAGTTGACGTCGTGAGTCCAGCAAGAATGACCAACCCGACGGGCGCCCAGTTGCCGGCCCTGCCTTCCGCGGTTCCTAGAAAACCAGGGAAGATGAGCGGCGCCACCATCGGAAACAAACCGAGAATCGTTGTGAGCGCGGTCATCAAGATAGGCCGCAAGCGATGGGTCCCGCCGACCACGATGGCTTCGTCGCGCGGAACACCTTGCAGCCTCAAATGATTGATGTGCGCGATGAGCACGATGGCGTTGTTGACGACGACCCCGACCAAAATGATGAGCCCCATATTCGCCATGTTGTCGAGCGGCTGACTCGTGAGCTTCAATACGATTCCGACGCCGATGAAAGCGAACGGGATGGCGAACATGATCGTGAAGGGCTGGACGAAGCTCTCGAAAAGTGCCGCCATGATCAAGTAGATGAGACCGAGCGCAAAGATGAACGCGAAGAGCGCGTTCCCCCAGTCCTGCTGCGCGCGGCCCCAGCTGCGCCCGAAGCCCCATTCGTAGCCCGGAGGCAAGCTGATGCTGTTCATGATCTCGCTGACTTGACCCTGCATGCGGAATGAGGCGCCGGCCGTGTTGGTATTGGCGGTGATGCTGAGCTTGGGTCGTTTGTCCTCGCGCTCGATACGGCGCGGCCCCTGTTGTATCTCGAAATCCGCCATCGCTCCGATGGAAAGCACCGCCGCGCTCGACATGATCGGCATCTTCTTTAGCTGGTCCAGCGTCGAGCGGTCCTGCTCGCGGAACTGCACCACGAGGTCGACTTCACGATCGTCCGCGGAGATCCGGCTGATCGGGCGGGAGGACAAAGCACTCGAGATGGAGAAGGCCACCGCTTGCGTCGAAAGCCCCGAAGCGAGCGCTCGCTCGCGATCGACGCTCACATGAATCTCGTCGGTGCCGCTGTCGAGCGTGCTGTCGACGTCGCGCGCCCAGGATGTGTCCTCGAGAGCGCTCACGACACGCTCAGCCACGAGCTCGAGCACGGCCATGTCGTCGCCCTTGAGATCCAGATTGACGCCGAAACTGCCGCCGCCGTGCCCCCCATGGCCTGTGCTCTGGGCAATTTTGAAATCGACGCCCGCTTTCGTTGGCAAAACGTCGCGGATCGCATCTCGGATCTCGCGCACGGGGCGCTTCGCCTCTGCTTCGTCGACGAGATAGATGTCGATCTTACGGCTTCCGCGAAAGCCTCCCCGGGAGCGTCCGCCGGTGCGGCTGTAGCGATACACGACGTCTGAAATGTCGAGCTCTTCCTGCTTCTCGTTGAGTATCTTGGCGACTTCCGCGTAGAGCTCTCGAGTCTGCTCGAGTGAGTAGGAGCGCGGCGTATCGACGTTGATGGAGATCTGCCGGGCCATCGTGCGCGGAGAGAACGTCCGTTCGATCGTGCCGAGAAGCACGTAGGAGCCGTAGAGCATCCCGACGATGGCCAGGCAGAAAACGAAACGGTGCCTCAGCGTGAAGCCGATCACCCAGCCATAACCCGTCTCGAGCACTTCGGTGAGCTTCGTTTCTTTCTTTGTTTCACCGTCGAGAAGAACCGACGCCACCATCGGCACGACCGTCAACGCAACGAGGAGCGACGACACCATCACGATGCAGATGGTGATGCCGATATCGAGCATGAAGCGCATGAACCCGCCGCCCGTCGCCGCGAGAAAGATCATGGGGATGAACACACACATGGTCGTGAGCGTGGACGCGATGATGGGCATCGCCACCGCTGTGGTGCCTCGGAGGGCCGCCGTCCGCGGGTCCTCGTCGAGATCCGTGAAGTGGCGAGAAATCGACTCGATGACCACGACCGAGTTGTCCACGAGCATCCCGACCGCGAGCATGAGTCCCATCAAGCTCACGACGTTGATCGTCGTCGTCACCAAGCCGAGCTGTCGCAAGAAGTACAGAATGACAAAAGTCAGGATGATCGAGATGGGGATCGAGATGGCGACGAGTGCTGTCGTCCGAACTTTCCGGAGGAACAGGAAGAGAAAGACGACGGCGAGACCGCCCCCGAGAAGCCCGGCATTGCGCAGCTGTCCGAGCCCCTGGCGCACGTCCACGGAAGAGTCCATCAGGATGCGCGTCTCGAGGCCTTCGGCCGACGGCATCGCCTTGATTATCTCGAGCTCCGCTTTCGCTCCGTCGACGACGGCGAGAAGGTTGGCAGTCGAGGCTTTGAAGACGCTGAGCGTGACCGCCTCATTGTCGTTGAGATAGTTGAAGTTGTCTTGCCGCGGGTAGGTGTAGGAGACGTCGGCGACGTCCTGTATGCGAACGCCGGAGGTGCCGATCAGAAGCTTCTCGATCTCCTCGACCGTTCGAAACTCCCCGACCGAGCGTACGATGAGCTTGCGCGGGCCTTCCTTGATGTAGCCGCCCGAAAGGTTCACATGGTTGTTCCGCAAAACGCTGGTGATGTCACGCGCGTCGAGGCCGGCGGCTTGCAAGCGGCTCGGCCGGAGCTGCACTTGAAGCTCGCGCTTCCGGATGCCGCGCACCTCAACTGAAGCCACCCCCTCGAGCCGCTCGAGGCGCCGCTGCACGACCTGCTCGGTAAATTCGTAGAAGCGGTCCTTGTCCCACTCGGCGCTCAAGTGAAAACGAAAAACAGGGATGTCGGTGCTCTGGAAGCGACGGATGCGAATCCGGCGCAGATCATCGGGGAGCAAGTGGCGCACGCGATCGATGCGGTCGCGCACGTCGACGGCGGCGAGATCCATGTCCACGTTGTCTTTGAAGGTGATGTTGACGCTGCCTTCGGTGGCGGATGCGGTCGCGCTCAACGTGTCGATACCATTAATGGTCCCAAGGATGTCTTCGAGGGGCCGTACGATGAGCCGCTCGACCTCCTCGGGAGACGAGGAGCTATAGGGCGCGCTCACCCAGATGCTGTTCGAGGAAAAGCTCGGCATGAACTCGAGGGGGAGCCGCGTCAGCGACAAGTAGCCGAGAACAAAAATGCCGAGGACCGCCATGGTCATCGTCACCCGCCGCTCGACGGCGAACTTCACGATGGGGTTGATGTGCTCTTTATCGTTCACGTCCGTGCTCCCTATTGGACTCGTATTCTGCAACCATTGTGTCGAACTCCACTTTCTGCTCTTCAGTCAAAAGCTCACGAATATCGCGCCGGATCTGAACGCGCATCGTCTCGAACTGGCTGCGCGAATCTTTCCAAAACGCGCGCGCGGTCTCGTGGTGCCGATTCACGACGGCTTCGAGCTCTGCCACTTGGCCCGACGTGAGGTCGAGCCGCTCCTCGAGCCGCTCGACCATATGACGGCCATGATCGCGGTGGTTGCCGCCACGTCCACTGCGCCGCTCGACATCGCCAAAGGCCGTAGGCCCGAGCAGAAAACGGTCGACGAGAATACCCACGCCGACACCGATAAAAAGCGTCGCCACGAGCGTGACGCTCATCCATTTCCTCGCTGTAGCCACCATGTCGATCTCCTAAACTTCTATTCAATGTCTGCCGGAAAAGGCTCGAAGGCAATGCTGAGCACCGCCTCGACCTCCGCATCGAATGCCACCGGATCGCCGAGCGCCTCGAGCTCGAGCGCCTGGAGAGCGCTTTGCGAAGAGGAAGCCGCTATCCAGATACTCAGAACCGCGGCGCCCACGACGGCGACGGCGAGCGGCAAAAGACGAAGCGCGAGCTGGCGCCACGTCCACCAAGGCGCAATCGACTGCTCGTCGCGCCGCGCGCGAAAACGCACAATGAAGGACGGATCGGGCTCGAGCCGCGGCAACGTTCGTGAGCCAAAGGCTTGGACGAGCTCCTGGCAAGAAGCGCAGCCCTCCACGTGGGTTTCCACTACGCCCGCTTCACCTTGGGGTAGCTCACCATCGAGCCAGACGGAGATTCGATCTTCAGGACAAGCTGGATAGGCCATGTGCCTTCTCCTCCATGAAAGCCTTGAGCTCGATCCGGGCACGGTGGATATGCGTGCCCACCGTTCCTATCGGCCAACCCATGGTTTCCGCGATCTCTTGATAGCTCAAACCTTCGATTTCCTTGAGCATTAGCGCCGCACGATGATCGGGCGAGAGCGCCCCGAGCGCTTCCGTAACATCCCAGCCAGCTTCGAGACCCACGTGTGGGGTCTCGGACGGCTCGGGCGCCTCTTCGAGCGCCACTTCGGCCTTGCGGCCGCGCCGTCGCAGCTCGTCATGAGCGCGCCGGATAGCAATTTTGAAAAGCCAGCCGCGCACCGTTCCTTCTCCACGATAAGTATCGGCCTTGCGATAAGCGGTGAGAAAGGTCTCCTGCGCCACATCCTCGGCGAGCGCTCGGTCGCGAAGTAGCCCATAGACAAGGTTTCGAACCCCGGCTTCATATCGGATGACCAACTCTTCGAATGCCTTTTCATCACCGTCGAGATACCGGGCCAGCACGTCTCGGTCCGCGTCCATAGGCGACCCAGCATACCGCGCGCCGCCCTTCCACGTGCCGGCCCTACTAATGAGACGCCGCCCGAGGTCGTTTTATTTCAAGAACATGCAAAAATCCGTGAACCATGAAGCACGAGAGGAGGTTTCGTGGGTGTACCGCGTTTACGGACGTTAGTTCAGAGAGCAGTAGAATGTAAGGAAATGAACAGGCATCGCCTCGCCGAAGAGCGAAGCATCGCGCTTCACGGTGCCGTCGCCGACCGCCTCTCGGACGACGGCGCTGTACTCGAGCGCGCACGGACGCGCGTTCACAAATGGTTGGAGACCGATGAGGTGGCGACGTATTGGGCGCAGGAATGGGATCGAGTGCTCTCGAAGCCCTTGGCAGAGATCCAGGCTTTTCTAGTGGAACGTAGTGAGCACGCTACGGCCCTGCGCCAAATGACGCCTTTCGCGGGTGCCATCGATCCGCGGACCCGCTGGCGCATTTGGCGTGATGTCCGCCAAACGTTCGAGCAAAGCTCATGAAGCGAACAGACCTGGAGCATATTATCCGTGCGGCCGCTGAGATCGCGGACGACACCGTGATCATCGTGATTGCAAGTCAAGCGATACTTGGAAGTTTCCCAAACGCTCCCGAAATTCTGCTCATCTCGATGGAGGCAGACGTCTACCCGAAGAATCATCCCGAGAGGTCCGACTTGATCGACGGATCCATCGGAGAGCTCTCGCCGTTTCATGATGAGTTCGGTTACTACGCCCGAGGCGTCGACGAAACCACCGCGATCCTTCCCGACGGATGGAAAGATCGATTCGTCCTCGTGAGAAACGAGAACACCAGAGGACACTCGGGATGGTGTCTCGACCCTCACGATCTCGTTGTCGCTAAATGCATCGCTGGGCGCGAGAAAGATGTCATCTTTCTGGAATGTGCCGTCAAAGGACGTCTCGTTTCGCGCGAGACCCTGCACACACGGCTCGCGAAGACGACCCTAGACGATCAACGTTGCAACCAGGTGAAGGCCCGTATCGATCGCACGTTCTGAAGGGCCGGACAGTCGGAAGAGCGGCACCAACTTGAATTCCTCGCCCCCTCTCAGGCCTCCCGAGACTGGAGACTCACCTATCAAATGCGTTTCTCGCGACTGTGCCAGACGCGAATCACAACGATCTGTTCATCGAGAATGACGTAGCGAATAACGTACGCACCAGCCCCGAACGGAACGAACAGTTCGCGACGTCCAGTCTCGTCGTCGAGCGAACGACCCACGCGAGGATACTCGAGAAGACTCATGGACCCGAGTTGAATCGTCCGAACGGCACGTTCCGCAGCTGCCGGGTCTCTCTCCAGCAGGAAATCGAACAGCCGCTGGATGTCGTCGCGCGCTTCCGGCAGCCAAACGAGTTTCACTCAGCGCGAGACTGGCGGGCAGCTTTCTCAGCCAACTCGTCCATCCAGCTCATCATTTCATCGTTCGAGATATGGCGGCCGGTATCGAGATAGGCTTGATAACGAGCCGTGTCCTCGGCTTTCTCCCGCTCGAAGTGCTCCTCGCTGTCCAAGTAGCGGCGAATCGCTTCCTTCATGAGCCAGTGCGCGGAGCGTTGTTTCATCTCCGCCACTCTCTTGAGCCGCTCTCGCGTCTCATCGTCGAGTTTGACGCCCATCGTCGTCCCGCCCATTTTGGGATCTCCCTGAGTTGCTATAGGTGCAACCTTTTGCCACCCAGTCTACCACAAGTTTGCCCGTCCGGGTGAAAAACGCTGGCGACTCTCTTATAACTCTTTGATCCATGGCGTGCGAGCTTGTATCTTGCTCCAATGAAGCTCTTATATCTGGTGGAGAGATGAACAGATCACCTAACTACCTTTGCCTTGTGCTGGTTCTCCAAGTCGCGACCGCGAGCGCGCAAACGCTCGACGAAACGAAACAGGAGGCGTTTCGGTTTCTGGAAGAAGACCAACCGCGTCTCGCGATGATCGGAGACGCCATCTTCAGCTATTCGGAGCTCGGCTTTCAGGAGTTCAAAGGATCGAAGCTTCTCACCGACCTATTGGAGAAAGAAGGCTTCACCGTCGAGCGCGGTGTCGCCGGCATGCCCACTGCCTTCGTCGCGACTTATGGCTCGGGCCATCCCGTGATCGGTCTCATGGCGGATATCGACGGCCTTCCCGTGCAATCGCAAAAGCCGGGAGTCGCCTATCACGATCCGCTGATCGAGGGCGCGCCGGGACATGGCGAAGGTCACAACACGAATCAAGCGGTGGTGACCGGCGCCGCCCTGGCGGTGAAACAGCTCATCGATCGCTACGGACTCGAAGGCACGATCAAGGTCTTTCCCGGTGTGGCAGAGGAGCTGATTGGCAGTCGTGGTTTCATGGCGAAAGCGGGGCTCTTCGACGGGCTCGACGCGATGCTCGATGCGCACCTAGGCTCGAGATTTGGAACGAGTTACGGGCTGACCAACATGGGCCTCGTGTCCGTAGAGTTCACGTTTCACGGGCAGACGGCTCACGGTGCCAGCAGCCCGTGGCTTGGTCGAAGCGCTCTCGACGCGGTCACTTTGATGGACGTCGGCTGGAACTTCGCCCGAGAGCACTTGAGACCCGAGCAGCGCTCTCACTCCATCGTCACATGGGGCGGCGATCAGCCGAACGTCGTACCCGATCGCGCGTCCATCTGGTACTACTTTCGCGAATTCGACTACGAGAGGATCCGGGCGCTTCACGAGAAGGGACGAAAGATTGCCGAGGGTGCCGCCCTCATGACCGATACGACGGTGGAAGAGCGCGTCTTCGCGGGCACGTGGCCGTTCAACGGTAACAAGGTGCTGGCCGAGATCCTTCAGGCGAACATCGAGCGCGTGGGGATGCCGCATTGGTCGGAGGCGGATCTTCGCCTGGCGAGAGCGCTCCAGAAAGAGCTCGGCGTCGACGAAGTCGGGCTCCCATCCGAAGTCACGCCCCTCAGAAGGGCGACCCAGCGTGCCAGCTCAACGGACGCGGGCGACGTCACCTGGCTCGTGCCCTATGTGCGGTTGACCTTTCCGTCACAGATCCCCGGAGTGACGTTTCATCACTGGTCCTCGGGGGTCTCGCCGGCAACGCCGCTCGGTCACAAGGGCATCGTCGTGGGTGCGCAGGCCTTCGCGGGAACGATTCTCGACCTGCTCCTCGAGCCTGCCCATCTCGACGCCGTGCGAGCCCAGTTCGAAGAGGACACGAAGGACGTGACGTGGACGTCGCTGATTCCGGAAGGCACCATCCCGCCGATCGAGCTCAACGCCGACAAGATGGAGAAGTTTCGCCCCTTGCTCGCGGAGTTCGAGTACGACCTCGAAAGCGGCAAGACCTACATCGAACAACTTGGCATCGCCTACCCGACCGTGCGAGACAGACCTTAGTCGACCGGGAAGATGATGAAGTCGTCATGCACGGCACGTCGGGCTGTGCCTCCCATGGCGGCCAGCGCAGCCTGGAGCTCGAGAAGATGTCGTCGGGTCAGCTGCAGCGACCGCTCGGAAGGGTGCGATGAAGCGCGAAACTCGAAGTCGACACCAGGGCTGGTCGTCATCTCGATATGAGTCCCGAGAACCCAGGAAACGTCATTATCTGTAGTGAATGCCACCAGGCGGTCGATGCTCTGTCGAAAGGCTTCGAAGTCCCGCACGTAGAGCCTGCCCGGATAGAGCGTGTCTCCGGTGAGTAAGAGCCCGGTCTGGAAGTCGTAAATCGCGATGCTCGACGGCTCGTGTCCGGGTATCGCAAGAATGGAAAGATCGCGACCTCCCAGATGAACGACTCCCCGTTCGAGCGGCCAATCGCTGATACCAAAGAGGGAGGCCACGTCGTCCCAGGAGTGGCCGACGATCCGCGTGTTCGAGCGGGTACGAAACTGGTCGTCACCCGCGACGTGATCTCCGTGCGCATGCGAGTGGGCGACCACCAGGGGAAAGTCGTCCCCGATGAGGTCGTCGACTATCTGCCTCACAGGGACATCGGTCGTAGCGCCGGTGTCCAGCAGGAGAGCCTCCTGCTCGCCGGCGAGCAAATAGAGAAACGGCGCCTCGAAGTGCGTGAGAACGGACTGGCGAAAGATCCACGTGCGCTCTGAAAACAAGTGAACTTGAAGCGCGGGCTCGTCCTCGGTCGTGCCGTTGATCCAGCGCTCTGGGAAGGAGCCGGTCTCGATTTGGGCTGCGTGAGCTTCGAAGAACCCCAGATGCGGGCCTGCCAGCGCAAACAGTACAGCGATCCCGATGATCATCTGCTCCGTGAAGCTCGCCATCGCGTGCCTCCTCGTACCATCCGTCAGAATGATTCTTTTCCGCAAAGGTACGCCAAAACAGCGTGCCAATCGGGAAACCGATCCGATCCGAATATAAGATGCTCACCTTCGAAGCGGTCGGCGCCATTCTTGGAGCGGTCGTCGATCAGAAAGTGGCCAGAGTTGAGGTTTTTGTGGTGAGTCAATATAAGCCGCTTGTAAGCGGACGAGCCGAGATGCTTCTTCACCCAAAGCAATTTGTCAGACTAGAGGCTAGAAGAACCGCGTCCAGCGCGATGAGCGCTTGGCGACGAAATCACTGAGCCGCTCGAGAAAAGGCCGGAGAGAGTCGAGCAGGTCGTCGAAGTGCCGACTGCCGGAGCCAGGCACCTCGAAATCGGGTGAGACGAGGATGCGGCGCAGCCACAGCCCGGAGGACTCGGAAGGGAGCTCGAAAGCGATCCCCGTGAGCGCGCCACCGTAGAGTTTCTCGTCTCCCACCGATGGCCGCGTCCAGGCCACGCGCCCGCCTGTCTCGAAGAGCTCCGGCTCGGCCTCGAATTGGATGCGCAGCCGTATGTTCTGCCCTCTGGATAAGGTACGGTCGGAGTTCACGCAAGCCCCGTGTTCGGAGATGTCGCTGACGATGGCGTAAGCCGGGGGCATCCCTTCCCCTTGATCGATCGACAGAGACACCACCCCTCTCGGGCAGAGTCGGTCGACGTCTCGTTTTTCCACCGGCGCTGATGTTGCCACGTAACCCCTCCGAGTCATCGTCTACCTCTTGCGTTTTGTTGTCAAGTCGGTTTGTCCGCGGTTTTCCGCGGTTTTCGACGCGCGACGCCCGGAGAGCTCCGAGCGGATCCACGCGCGCGTACGCATCCAGTTCCGCTGTGCCGTTCGAAGCGAGACCCCGAGCGCCTCTGCCGTCTCTTGTTCGCTGAGGCCAGCGAAGAAACGGCACTCGACGGTTCGCGAAAGACGCTCGTTCCGGGCGCGCAGCTTGAATATCGCGCGAACGTAAGCTCTCGCAAGAGCTCGGGCCAGCTGCTATCATCCGCGCATGCTGCAGGCAATCTTGTTCCTAAGCCTTCTTCAAACGAGTGATCCGAGGGCGATCGAGGTCGCCGACCAAATGATGGAGGCGCTCGGGGGCCAATCGAACTGGGACGAGGCCCGTTTCATTCGCTTCACCAACGTCCGCCGCAATCGCAAGGTGACGTATACGTGGGACCGGCAGCTAGGACGCTTGCGGCTCGAAGCGAGAAACGCCTCGGGCATCCCCTATGTCGTGTTGATGAATTTGAACGCCCGCCAGGGAAGCGTCTACGTCGAAGGCAGGCAACTGCACGGCAAAGAGCTATCCGAATACGTCAACCGGTCTGCCCGAATGTGGGCGGGCGCCACTTATTGGTTTTTGATGCCGCTCAAGTGGAAAGACCCAGGCGTCATCCTCACTTATGACGGTGAGGAATCGATAGGCAGCGTTATGTATGACCGTATCCACCTCTCCTTCGCCGACGTCGGACGTTCACCTGGCGATCAGTACTGGGCCTACGTCAACCGTGAGACGCATTTGATGGATCGCTGGAAGTTCAAGCTCGAGAGCGGCGCCGAGGGGGAATATCGGTGGACGAAGTGGCACCGCTACGGCGGTATCCGAGTCGCGACCGAGCGGGTGAGCGCCGACGAAGTGATCCGCTTCGAGGACATCGTTGTCGCGAGCTCGATGCCCGACGAATTTTTTACATCGCCCGCGCCGGTCGAGCTTCGCTAGGCTAGCGATAGTTGCTAGTCGTTCCTCAACGCGACCATCGGGTCGATGCGCGCCGCCTGACGCGCGGGGAGATAACAGGCTGGCTACGAGCCCCACGGCGCCGAGAGCGAGCGCGAGCCCGGAATAGATTGCGGGATCGAAAGCACTCACCTCGAACAGAAGGCTCTCGAGAAAACGGGTGAGCATAGCGGCAGCGATAACACCTACTCCAATCCCCATCAGGATCAAACGCAGTCCCTGTCCGACGATGAGCGAGAGCACTGCTGACTGAGAGGCTCCGAGCGCGACGCGTACACCAAGCAAGCTCTTGCGTTCGCTGCGTTACCCCGTAGGAAATGACGCCATAGATGCCCATGATCGCGAGAGCGAAGGCGCTTGCGCCGAAGACCGACAACAGCAGGAGATTGAATCGGCGATCCGCAATGGATCCGCGGAACACTTCGCCCATCGTGCTGAAACGTGGAGGGATATCTGGCGCGAGCTCCTGGGTGATGCGCCGAGCGGCGGCCATGACCGACTGAGGTGAACCCGCGTCCATGACGATGGTGAAACTCACTGGAGGTCGTTGACGCGCGTTGATGTAGATAGTCGGCCGCGCTTCGGTATCGAGTCCTCCGTGGCGTATGTCGCCGCCGACGCCGACGACCCGCAGAAAACGCAAGTCGCCATCCATGTTCCCGAACTCGATGAGCGCGCCGATCGGGTCTTGCCCCAACCACTTTGCGCGCGCGAGCGATTCACTGATCACGGCAACGTGCGGCGCGGCGCGGTCGTCGCGGTCCTCGAACAAGCGGCCTCGCAGAAGCGGAATGCCTATCGCTTGAAAGAAACCCTCGCTCGCGGCGCGATACTCTGCCTCTCCGACGCGCTCCGGATCTTCGGCGAGCCTTTGGAAATCGTCGAACGTCTCGACGAGCTCGCCGGGCTTCACGATGACAAAGAGCCCGTTGCGAAAGCTCGTGCTCATCGGCAAACGATCGATAGCACCCGCGCGCGACACGCCGGGGATCGATCCGAGCTGCCCGAGAAGCTCGGATTGCAAGCGCACCAGGCGTTAGCTCTTGGAGTTCATTCATAGTTGATCTCTTGGACGTTCCCTCACCAGCAAACGTTCACACACCCTACGGGGAATCTACAACTTATGTTCAAATGGCGTCCATGAGATACGGAATTTCCGTCCTTCTCGCGGCGGCCGTCTCGTGCGCGCCGGCGGACGAAACGACGCAGCAGTTCATCAGTATTGGAAGCGCGCCTCCTGGCGGAGCGTTCTTCATCGTCGGCGGGGCGCTCGCTGAGGTGCTCGACCAGTACGGCCCGTGGTCGGTCACCTCCGAAGCCACCAAAGGCTCGCTCGAGAGCATCCGGCGCCTCGAGAGCGGGGAGCTCGAAATCGCTCTCGCGAACTCGTCCATCACCTATTTCGCCGTTCGGGGCGAGGCGGGCTGGGAACGAGCCTATCCCATGCGCAGTCTCGTAACGATGGCGCCGAACGTTCTGATTTTTGTCACGCCACGAGATTCCGGTATCGAGACGATTCGCGACCTCGCGGGAAAACGCATCGTCGCCGGCCCCGCCGGAGCCGGCTGGGAGTTCTTCATCCGCCCGATGCTCGCGGCCCACGGGCTTAGTTATGACGACTTCACGCCGCTCAACAATACCCAAGCGGGCGCGGTCGACATGCTCGCCGACGGCTCCGCCGACGCGGCCTTTCTCGGCGGGGCGGTCCCGACCGCCTCCATCGTGCAGGCGACGACGTCCCAGGACATTCTGCTCGTGCCCTTCGAGGAGGAGGCGAAAGCAGAGCTCATCGAGGCGTACCCCTTCTACTTCCACGTGCCCATTCCCGCCGGCACCTACCGAGGTCAGGACGAAGAGTTTCCAGGGTTGAACTTCGGATCGATGCACGTGATCGCCCACGAAGACATGGACGACGAGCTCGCGTATCAGATCACGCGCACGATCTACGAGAACCGCGAGCGGGTGACCGAAAAGCATCCGGCCGGCGCGTTCATCAACGCCGAGAACGCGACCAGCGACAACGGCACCCCGTTTCACCCGGGGGCCATTCGCTACTATCGCGAGATCGGGCTCTGGCCGAGCGAAGAGTAGGGCACGAGTACTCGCGCCTAATTCGGCTCGCAAACACGATAATAGAAACTTGATCCTGCACTCTACGCTGACCCACAAATCCCCGGTACGGGGAGAAGGTAAAACGCCATAGCGTTGACTCCACGCGGCACCGAAGATGGTCTCGCGACGCGAGGTCGTCCCGGATGCCGGCGTTGGGAAATCTTCGCCCAGTATCGCCTGAGAAAAGATCCCGATAACACTGGGCTACTGACCAAGTTTCGCGGAGCACACCAGGGAAGAATCGAGCTGCTTGATTTAGTGTCTCTTAGACACTATACTTAGTGTCAGGACAACACTTTATCGGCTGCCTCTCAACAGCCGCCAAGAAAGGAGACACCAATGCACGCAATTCACTTGCTGCTCATCGACCCACAGAACGACTTCTGCGATAAGAACGGCTCCCTATTCGTTCCCGGGGCGGACGAGGACATGAAGCGGCTGGCGGCGATGGTCGCCCGGCTCAAGGACAAGCTCGCCGACGTTCACGTCACCCTCGATTCGCACCGCAAGGTCGACATCTCCCACCCCATCTGGTGGAAGGACTCGAGCGGGGCCCATCCGCCGCCATTCACCCAGATCAGCACCGCCGACCTCGAGAGCGGTCGCTTCACAACTACCCAGCCTGGCTTTTACAAGCGCACCCTGGCCTACCTGAAAGCGCTCGAGGCCGGCAATCGCTACCCCCACGTCGTTTGGCCCGAGCATTGCTTGATCGGCGACGCGGGCCACAACGTCTACCCGGAGATCGCCGGAGCCATCCACGATTGGGAGGATCGCTTCGCCCAGGCCGACTTTGTGACCAAGGGGTCGAACCCGTGGACCGAGCACTTCTCGGCGGTCCAGGCCGAGGTGCCCGATCCGGAGGACCCTTCGACCCAGGTCAACACGAGTCTGATCACGACCCTGGAGGAGGCCGACGTGGTCCTCCTGGCCGGCGAGGCCCGGTCGCACTGCCTGGCCAATACCGTGCGCGACATCGTCACCCACTTCAGCGATCCGAAGCTGGCCAGCAAGCTCGTGCTCCTGACCGACGCGTCGAGCGACGTGGCCGGGTTCGAGAACTACGGAGACGACTTCTTGAACGACCTCGTCAAGGCGGGGATGCAGACCTCGACCACCACCGATTTTCTGGCCTGAACGACAGGCGAAAGGAGCCATCACATGCCCATTCTCAACGACAGCAACATGAACGCGCACAAGGTCGCCGGCTCGAGCTACGGCTTCTCGGCCAAGCGAATCGAGCACCTCGGCGCCTCCGAGTACACCCTGGTCAGCATCGCCGCTGATGTCAGCGGCAGCGTCTCCGTCTTCAAGCGGGAGATCGAGAAGTGCGTCAAAGAGATCGTTCGCGCTTGTCGGCACTCGCCCCGGGCCGACAACTTGATGATGCGCTTCACCACCTTCGACTCGAAGGTGACCGAGGTCCACGGTTTTCGACCCCTGAACGAGTGTGACGAGGACAAGTACGAGGGCACCATCCGCATCGGCGGCATGACCGCTCTGTACGACGCGACCCACAACGCGGTCGTGTCGGCCACCACCTATGGTAAGGACCTGACCGACCACGACTTCGATGTCAACAGTATCGCCTTCGTCATCACCGATGGTGGCGACAACGCATCGGTGCTGACGGTCAAGGACCTGAACAAGGCGCTGGCTCGGGCGGTCACCAGCGAGGCCGTCGAGTCGATGGTCTCCATTCTGGTCGGCGTTAACGTCGCTGACCCGACCCTCAGTCAGTACCTAGAGGATCTGAAGGACGAGGCCGGGTTCAGCCAGTACGTCGAGCTCTCGGATGCGAAGGAGAAGACCCTGGCCAAGCTCGCGACTTTCGTGAGTCGCTCGATCTCGGCCCAGAGCCAGGCTCTGGGCAGCGGCGCGGCGACCGCAGCGCTGACCTTCTGACCCATTGACGAGGACGAGAGGAACCGGAGATGGCGAGCGACACGGTGAAGCGCGTGGCGGCGCGTGTTGGCGACACATGGGCGTCCGACGCGTGTTACTTCATAGGCGCGAGCCATACCGTCTGTGAGGACTACGCCCTCGCTGGCGAGCTCGATGACGGGCGACCCTTCGCGATCGTCGCCGACGGCTGCTCGTCTTCGGCGGGGACCGACGTCGGCGCTCGGATCCTGGCCCGGATCGCGCGCCACTCACTCGAGCTGAACGACGGCCAGCTGGATATGGCCTGGGTCATACGGCGAGCGGCGGCGTGCGCAACACTGCTCAACCTCGGGCCGACCGCTCTCGACGCGACCCTGATGGTGGCGACGATGGACGGAGGCCAGGCCAAGGTGCTGGTCGCCGGCGATGGCGCCGTAGCGGCGCGTCGGTGCGATGGGAGCGTCGAGACCTGGGAGCTCGATTGTGACGGAGCCCCAGGCTACCCCAGCTACGCCCTCCACCCGGCACGGCTTCAGGCCTATCTCGACCAGGCCGGTGCGCGGACCGTCGTGCACCGCCTCGGCGGCTATCCGCTGGACCGTTCCGAGAGCCGGCTCCGACCACCGGAGCCGCACTCATGGTCCACGGGAGACGAGCACTTCTTGTGGTCGCTCGAGCTCGACCCCGGCCGCTACGACTCGGTGGTTCTGCTGAGTGATGGCGCCACGTCGTTCACCGACGCCAAGGGCCAGGCGGTGTCCCTACAGGTGATCGCCGAGGAAGTGCTGGCGGTGCGCTCGGGCTGTGGCGCCTACCTGTTGCGCCGTGTCCGTCGTTTTCTGAAGGGCGCGGCCAAGCGCGGCTTTCGCCACCACGACGATCTGGCAGCGGCCGGGCTGCTTTGCACCAGCAAGCTCGCAAACGAGCCTGTATGAAGGTGTTCGTCGATGGCAAGGGGTTGAACCTCGGCAAGCGCGACTTCGTCGCCCAGGGGGGAGAGGGCTCGGTCTACATGCGCCGCGGCACCGCCTACAAAGTTTACAGCAACGCAGCGCAGCGGATCCCGGCGGGTAAAATCCAGGAGCTCTCGGCGATCAACGACCCGCGAGTGGTCAAACCCGAGAAGGCCCTCACCGACGCGAGTGGCCAGACGATCGGCTACACGATGCGCTTCATCGACGGCGCCACGGCGTTGTGCCGGCTGTTCACCCGTTCGTTTCGCGAGCGCGAGGGGATCGACCCGGCGATGATGTTCAGCCTGGTCGGGAAGCTGCGCGAAGGGGTCGAGGCGGTGCATGCGGCGGGTATCCAGATCGTCGATCTCAACGAGCTCAACTTCCTCGTCGCCAAGGACTATGACGACGTGTACTTCATCGACGTTGACTCGTATCAGACGCCGCGCTACCCCGCGACGGCCATTATGGATAGTGTCCGCGACCGCCACGCCAAGCCCGGCATCTTCAGTGAAGCGACCGACTGGTTCTCGTTCGCGGTCGTCTCCTTCCAGATGCAAATCGGAATCCATCCCTACAAGGGCAAACACCCGCAGCTGAGGGCCCTCGACCAGCGCATGCAGAGCAACGTGTCGGTGTTCGACCCGGAGGTGCGGGTGCCGCGCTCGGCCTATCCTCTCGACGTCATCCCCGAGGCCTGGCGAGGCTGGTACCGGGCGGTCTTCGAGGCGGGCGAGAGGACGCCGCCGCCGATATCCGGCAAGGCCGCCGTGGCGGTCACCGGGCCGATCGAACTGGTGAGCGGGAGCGGTGCCGTCGAGGCGGTCGAGATCGGCGCTTTCGGCGGTCGCGTCCGCGGTGTGTGGGCGCGCTCGGGTCGCCTGGTGGTGGCGACCGAGCGGGGCCTGTTTGTCGACGGCCGCGCGTGTACCTGCGTGCCGCCAGCGCCCGCCGCGGTCGGCTTCACGCCCAGCAACCGTCCGATCGGCGCCTACCTTCGCCGCGGCCGCCTCGAGCTGGTCGATCTTCTGAGTGGGGCTCGGTTAGCCCTCGAGCTGGCGGCAGACGCGGTCACTTCGGTCGAGGGAAGGCTCTACGCGAAGTCGGGCGAGCGTCTGGCAGAAGTCCAGCTACACGAGCTCGGTGGCAAGACGGTCGCCGCGCCGCGACTGGCGGCCAACGTCATGGCCCACGCAACCCGGCTTTACAGCGGGTGCATCATCCAAGATCTTCTCGGCGCGACCTGGGTCGGCCTGTTCCCGCGCTCCGGTGTGACTCATCAACAGCACCTCCGCGAGCTAGACGACTACCAGGTGATCGACGCTCGCTACGACTCCGGCGTGTTGATGGTCCTCGGCGTGAAAGCGGGGCGCTGGGACCGGCTGGTGGTGCGCTTCGCCAGCGACTTCCAGTCGTGGGATTTGCGCGTGGTCGAGGACGTCGGCACCGGCGGACTCAACTTCGTCACCCTTGATAGCGGCGTCACGGTTTGTCTCACCGAGGCTGACGAGCTCGAGCTGAGCCCGGCGAGCAAGGGCGCCGCCGGAGTCAAGTGGGTGCAGGATGCCGCGCTCGGGGGCGACATGGTACTTTCCCGTGAGGGTGGCCGGTTGCTCGCCGCGCGCGGCGACCGCCTTTACCGGCTGGCGATGAAGTGAAGCGACCCACGCTCGAGCGTTGAGCTTTAGGGAAGCGACCCATCCGAGATTCTGACCACGATCCGCGAGGTAGTGCTCACGTATGACGCCGTCATGGTTACTGACGGAATCGAAAAGTTCTTATCCCACTCTCCGAGGAAAGAAAGCAGGCGTCGAATCAAGAAGCTCCGAGGGATAGGCGATCCGGACTACCGACTTCGTCTCAGGGACTATAGGTTTTCTATAACGTCGACGTCGTGGAGAGGAGAGTCAATGTGCTCAGAATTTCGCACAAGGAGCAGACTCGGAAATACTACGAGAATGTAGATAGAGCCCCTGAAGGGACGACGCTGATGAACTTCAAGATCGAACTCGAGCAAGA
>SMVB01361875.1_pt1 | contig 24999 bp, 22 predicted proteins | sample 2456461 | NCBI WGS metagenome assembly SMVB01 (sample SAMN11095934, study PRJNA526329) | marine sediment metagenome | biome: Marine sediment; feature: Surficial sediment; material: Deep marine sediment; isolation source: Hadal surficial sediment | place: Pacific Ocean | collected 2014-05 | depth...
ATCAGTCGAACCATTACGATCAAAGGCGATCTGGACGCTGAACAGAAAAAGCGCTTGATTGAAATCGCTGACAAGTGCCCGGTACATCGAACATTGGAAAACACCATAGTAATAGAAACCAAGTCGAAGGATTAGTTCAGTCTTGTTGCTTAGCAGATGGTTTGACCTCGACTTGACTTAAACAAAGTCGTTATTCAAAGTGGCGAATCAGCAATCCCATCGAACTTGTTAGGACATCTTTGGTATGGAATACAGTTTACGGAATTTAAAAACTGCGGCGACTGTAGGCGTTGTTGTATTTTGTCTAGGTTGTGCGGCATCAGCCCATATAGGACCAATTAGGCCTAATCACTAAGAGACACACCTGCTATTTTAAAGTGAAGCAGAGGAGTCTCGAAATGAGCATGTCAAACACCGAAAAACACGTCAAGGATATTCGCCGTAATACCCGACGTAAGTTCTCATCCGAAGAGAAAATCTGCATAGTGCTTGACGGAATACGAGGTGGGTATTCTGTGGCAGAGCTATGCCGCCGTGAAGGCATCAATGCCAACCTCTATTACCGCTGGAGTAAAGAGTTTCTCGAAGCAGGTAAGAAACGTTTAGCCGGTGATACCGTTCGTGAAGCCAGCAGTGATGAAGTGGTGGATCTGAAGCAGGAAGACAAAGACCTCAATCAAGCTGTTGCTGAACTGTACCTGCGCAATGACTGGCTAAAAAAAGTCTGACTGGGCAGGGTGTGACCTTGGACGACGACTGATGGTTACGCCAAAATCTTTAATCGGCATCGCTAGCTGATGCTTTGTATAAATTGAATTTTGAATTACGCACTACTCTCACTTTTGGCGCAATAACATAAAAGTGAGAGTTTGCTAAAAAAATTAGCGTCCAATTGATCGAGAATTCCTTTCGCTGCTATTTCTAATGCATAATTTATTGTCTGTTAAGACTTTTAATGCTATTGATCAAGTCAATTAATTGAAATTCCTCCTGTAACAATGGTGAATACAAGCTCAATTTCCTTTCGGCCGGAATAGTCTGAGAGCAGCATCCAAGTTATAGTACTCTGGTTTTTGGTAAGCCTAATCGGGCATAATCAACAGGCTAGTTTTTTCTATGCGACTCAATACAAAAAGGGCAATTCTCAGTTCGGTGTTGTTTGCGATATTCGGCATTATCATCATTATTCTTCAACCGTCGTCAATTACTCGCTACAACCCCTCAGGTTATCCGGCTTATGTTCCGGAATTAACAGATAGTTTTGAATTTTACGTGGAAGAAAATCGAAGACGAATTCGTGCGGCATTGACCGAGTACGATTTTTCCGAAAACTCTGCACCTTTTGGGCCGCAATACAGCCTGGAAAAAGTAGTAGACATGCGCTCCCCCTATCAGATACTTCCCAGCGACGACAACTGTGATGAAACTGAAACCTCAAGCCGAAAAGGGTTTTTGCTGGTTCATGGGTTGAGTGATTCACCCTATTTACTACATAACGTTGCAGAGTCGATCAGTGCAATATATCCCTGCGCGTTGTTGCGCGCTTTACTAAATGCGGGTCATGGCACTATCCCAGGAGATTTGGCAAACGTTCGACTCGAGCAATGGATTACTATCTTCGAATATGGGCTTTCGAATCTTGCCAATGAGACAGACGAGCTGTATGTGGTCGGTTATTCAAACGGTAGCGCGTTAGCACTTAACCATTTGATCACCCACCCCGATGAAAACATCATCGATGCACTTATTTTACTCTCGCCGGGGCTAAAAACTGCTGATGAACGATCTATGTGGACGCCGTATTTACGATATTTTTATAAATGGATTGTGCAAAAATCCGATAGGGATGCGGTGAAATATGAATCCTTTGCCACCAATGCGGCGGCCGAGTTTTTCGAATTGACCCAAGCAGTCATTGAGCCAGATTTTTCAACTTTAACAACTCCGACACTTATGGTGGTTAGCAGCGAAGACACAACGATAGACTACAAAGCGTCGGTAGATTTTTTTTGTAATAAACTGACCACCCAGAACAGTTCGCTAATTTTATTGGTATCCCATAATAATAGTGAACCACTCCACAGAGGCTGCGATGGAGTTCAGACCCGCGTAACCGAATTTGTGAATGACCGGGTTGTCAGTTATTCACATGTAGGAATGACAATTCCTCCAGACGACATGCATTATGGTATTGATGGTAATAACCCGGTGTGTGTAAGTCATGAAGGTTTCCCAGATCGATTTGAAAGATGCCTGAACGACGACCTAACCAGCGTCTATGCAGAGAATAATTTCATGGATGAAAACGGTTTGTTTCAGGGAAATATCGTAAGGCGCACATCGTTTAATCCAACTTATGCTGAAATGATTTCAGACATTCACTGTTTTATCGAAAAAAGCTGTAACTGATAGCCAGACAAAATAATTTTCAGAACGTGTATTTACTTGACAAAGCGCCCTGGGAAAACTATGTATTCCAATTCAAAAGGATTAGTTAACGGCACCTAAAGATTTCAAAACTAGCAGTGCAATCGGTATTGCTATTGAGCTGAAAAAACAAATTAATCTGCTGGCAGTAGTGGCATATCAGCCAGAGTTTCCAGGCCATTACGAATCAACGCTACCCATACTCTTAATTCGCGTTCAAATTCGAAACGAGTTGTAATGATATTGGGATCGATTTCCCGTACGCTGGGCTCAAAGATACGTTTGTCGGTCGCCCGGGCCAGTGACTGACCACTCAAGGAATCACTGAGTTCCAGGATCAACGTAGCTTCACCTAATTGAGATATCCGGAAATAGACTGTATCAACAGTATCGTCTGGCGGTGGAGTGTTAGAAACGACATCGATTAGAGACCCTGTCAGAGTCAAAGTATCCGGTCCTGGCACATCGACGATTTCAAAGCGATCGGACATTGCAATTCCTTCTGTAAATATCTCGCGTACTGCCGTCTCAATGTAGTTACGCTGTTCATCGTCTAATGGAAATCCTTCGAAATTCGAAAGATAGACGCGGCTGGCATCCCTTACCGATCTGTATTTAATCCCAGCACCTACAAGAATTAGTTTGTCATAAGCGGAAAGGTCAATACCGGGTCGAACCCACGCTGAATTAACCCTGGTGTTATTAACTTTGGCCAGGCCATCGTAACTTATCTGAGCATTAGGGCCTGTCTGAATGGTGGGGGTAATACTGCATGCAGCTAATAAAATAACTAAAACAATACTAAGAAGGTATTTCATTTCATCTCTTCCTAACTTTTTTACCATCATACTTCCCATCCTATATAAGCCAAAATCGATTATTTCACTCAGTGTGTTCAGAACTACTTATATGATCATATCAAAACATAGATTACCATTAAACCTAGGAAATCCCCGTATTAACTATGTAATCAAACGGGGTTACAAAATCAATATGGCATTGCTTATTACTGTCAAAATACAAGCAGCAAGATCATTGATCAACTATTTCAAGCAGGCAAAAAAATACAGGCTTCAAGCTGAAGCTTAGTTAATGAAATTGCCGTGATTTGATCGACGGTTGTATATTGGAATAGCGACAAAGTTTGAAAGTAAAAACTTCGTGAGTTGTAAACATCCCCTTTTTAGGTGCACCCTAAATTAGAGTTTCCCAGCAATTCAAGTTTGGCCAGATACTCCCATGGAGTGAGGTCATTCAGTGAGTCGTGTGGCCGTTCATCGTTGTATTCTCGAATCCAGTTCTTTGTTATTTCTCTGACTTCTGTTAGTGTGCGAATCACATACATATTCAGAATCTTGTCCCGGTAAGTCCGATTGAATCGTTCCACATAAGAATTCGGTGTCGGTTTACCTGGGTGTATAAATGCTGGTTCTATTTCATGCTCCTCAGCCCAGTCGGCCATGCCTGCCGTTCTCAGCCTCTTTCAGAATCCTAACAACTTAATGGTGGGTTTATATATTGTTGTTAATTACGCAGGGCCAGTGTAAATTGCTGAATGGTTGCAGTTTGCCTTTATTTAAATAGGACAACTACTATGAAAAAAAATGCTTGTATATGGCTTCTAAATGTTTCGTTAATTCCCCTACTTTTTGTTGGATTGGCTTCGGCGCAAGAAACGCAACGACCGCTGTCCGGCAGGCAGTCAATTCTGGTGACAGTGACTGCAACAGTGCAAGATATCAACTATGAATCCCGTGAAGTTACTCTGCTTGGTCAGCTTGGAAATACAATATCGTTCGTTGTAGATGAACGGGTGCAACGGCTGGATGAATTCCAAGTGAACGATAAAGTGGTTGCCGAGTACTACGTTTCGCTTTCAGGTGAGTTGAGGGAACCCACTGCACTGGAACGACGGAATCCGTTAGTAGTACTTGAAGCCGCCGGCATCGCACCCCCCGGTACCTCTCCTGCCGGCGGAGCCTTGCGCGCATTCCGGGTTGTAGCAACTGTTACTGGATTGGATTTACCAACACAGTCAGTAACCCTGCTGGGTCCGAGAGGTAACACCGGTACCATTGTCGTACAGAACATCGCCAATCTCCGGGCACTTCGACTCGGGGACACAATTATACTGACCTACTCAGAAGCGCTGGCAATATCTCTGGAAAAAATTGAGTAGCGAAATTCAAATCGAGTTAAGGTGCAAATACAGCAGCTTTACCCCGGTTCGGATTCTAAGAAGTGTTCAGTGAATAATTTTACAGTTTTGCTTTCTTTCAGGTCTATAGATGCACATTACAAAGAGGTGGTGCTGTAGTGTTGGTTTTCCTAACCTAGTCTCTGTTTCCAGCCTCAGGGACTGCACTCATCAACCTGGTAGCGAGGCTTCGAAGTCGATCCATACGCATGGCCTCTGGTAATGCTTCTCCGACCACGTAAACCTGTATTGCTCCTCGCCACAGCAGCGGAGCAGTTCTTGGATCGCTTGGCGGAAATATAACCACCAGCAAGGTGCCCTGTTCCAGGTCATTAATTGTGCCGGAAAGACCCGGGAATATTTGTACCAGATCGTTTATTTCCTGGCTCTGATCGCTGTCATCCATCACTATTGCGGCCGCCACCATGTATTGAGCCTGATCGACATTTTCAGTAAACCGGTATTTCTTCTGAATCAATTGGGACTCGATTGTTGCCTGGATGAGGGCAACCTGCGCAGGTGTTGCTTGGATGTCGGCGTTTTCGTCCTGCACGATGAGGTCAGAAAACCAGACCAAGTTATCTCCGACTTCAGGTCTGAAACTTGGGTCAGTACGCGTTACTGCGCTGAAACGGCGAGCATCATCCATAATGTTGCCGCTGGTACAAGCAGTCGATACCAGAGAAAGTCCGATGATCAGAGTGGCTGCGACGCTGAAACATGGCCGAATCAAATTCACTGAACACTCCTCTACTAAATTAATTCAATTATTTGCTTTTCTTGAGCTGAGAATTGTCGGTCAATGGTAAACTGGCATCTCTACAGGTGTTCTGTTGTGATGGACTGTATTAGAATATTTCTACTGCTTCAGATCAAGACAAAAATTCTGTAGACACTCGAAGCCTATCAAATCAGCAGGAGTGATAAATAAACTGGTTTCGCTTAGAAAACTGGCTCAAATTTCGATTGAAAAGCCACAAAGTTGGGTAAGCTGAAATTCAAAAGGTAATATTCAGTTGAAAATTATTACTTAGTCTAAAGTCGTCCAGTTGGATTCTAGCTTTTGTCCGGATCAATTCGAAGTTAATACGAGCAAAAGCAATTAGGGCATAGGATTACCCGTAGGTCGATTAAGATAAAATGGATTAAAAAACCTCTATTAAGATGTGCGAGTCATCCATTGTGCTCAATGATCAAAAAAATAGCCACTAAGCTGATTATCTAACGAGTAGGGAATGGAGACTTTTTGAGACATAGACCAACACTCCAATATCGAATCAAAACAGAACGAGGGCAACGCCCTGCTTCTTCAAGCGTGTTATGTGCTTCGAGTCGCAAGGAATGGCGTACCTGGCTAACACAATATCAATCAACCAAAGACGAAGTGTGGCTGGTCTATTATAAGAAAAATACCGGCAAACCGAGTGTCAGCTATATCGAGTCACTAGAGGAGGCACTTTGCTTTGGCTGGATTGACGGCATCAAAAAAAGAATAGATGAGGAAAAATATTCACACAGATTTACTCCTCGAAAACCAAATAGCAAGTGGTCAGAACGTAATATACAGTTGGCAAAGAAAATGATCGACGAAGATAAGATGACTTCGTCAGGGCTTTCAGCTTTCAAGCAAAGGGTAAATTACAGCGACCAGCTGCTTGAGGCAAAGAGGGCAAAAGAAATAGTTATTTCAACCGAGATAGAAGATGCGCTAAAAAAGAACCAAAAAGCCTGGACTAACTTTACCAATCTAGCGGCTGGTTACAGGAAACAATATTTGCTCTGGCTTATTACGGCTAAAAAGGTAGAAACGAGAGAAAAGCGACTGAAAGAGGCCATTAAACTTTTAGAAAAAAATAAAAAACTTAGCATGAAATGACACCTTGGTCAAACCATCACCAAGCAATCAAGTTCGTGTACGAAATAAGGACGGGATTCAGCACAGTGTCCTATTTTCATATTAAAAACGTTATGTTTTTTCCCAAAAAAGGAATATGGGAGGTTTTTCCAAGCAATACCTTTTGTCAATATTCTTTCCAGGAGCGATTTAGAAAAACTTATTACTGATGCCGGGTTTGAGATTGACTATCAACGGGAACGGCGCAAGAAAGAAGCGGCGTTTATCGTCGCGAAGAAACCAGCCAACATAACTTGATACCGTTATATTTAGCGTCGACTGCAAATTTCCCCAACACATGAGGAGCTAAATGCATGGATAACTGAAGCGGCGGCTAGTCAGGATCAAAAACTGTTTCTAAATACCGGCTCTTGACCCAGATCCGATCTAATAAAAAATCCCAAGTTACCAATCCTTGACAACTCAACCCTGAAACTCACTACTTGAGATTCGAATAATCCGTCGCACTCATCATAAAGACATTGGCCGAAATCGGTACTTCATACTTCTGCCTCAACGCGATCCACTCCGGATCGGTACCAAATGCACTCCACACTTCTTGCCTGTGAGCACGATCCCGATAGGCTAACATCCACACCAACGTATTCGGATCATCGAGTCTCTGCCAGACTGCAATTACCTCAGCACCTAATTTTTCAAAAATTGCGATCTCTTTCTCACGGAAGCGCTGATGCAGATTATTGATACCACCGACACCGTTTTGCTCAGGCTCTGCAGTATACATGCGAATCTCAAAGCAGCGGGAGTCCGCTGCCACGTTGCCTGATAACTCCGCCGACAGGTCACCAGCCGGGCCGCAGGGCGGTGGTGTCTGTTGGGCAAACGTCATGCCGCTTAAACTGAAACCTACTAGAACTGTAAAAATAATACTTCGCATTGCTCTCTCCTGATGAAGTTTTGCCTCTGTTAACGCTTTATAGCGTTCGACAAAATGAATATTAATTATCTTCGCTTACGTCATGTTGAAAGTTGAATGGGGGAGTAAGGGACACTCCCTACTTTTCCCAAAATTGTTACCAGCCGACGGCTTGACCGTCTTTCCGATGATCTGACCCTCCTCGATAAACGCCATTTACCGGATGGTCCTGGGTGATGCTGGCTTCGGTGAATTCCGGTTCGGGCAGAGAATCGTCTTTGTCAAATACTATGCCTTGATAACCCCCAACACTGCTACCGCTAACTTCTCGAATGGTATGTCCCTTTGCCTCGAGAGATTTGCCAACCAGGCTAAATAAATTATTTTCCAATGACAGCACGTTGCTGTTTTGACTATGAGTAAAACGAGCAGCATCTGTTGTCATCTGTACATTCATACCATGATCGATAACATTCACCATATGTTGTGCATGGGTCTCCGGTTGGACAGAACCGCCCATATTGCCGAAAGTCATGATTGGTTCATTATTTTGCATGACAAAGCCAGCAATAATGGAATGAAAAGGACGCTTACGCGGGGCAACTACGTTGGGATGCTCAGGATCGAGTGAGAAAGCCACTCCCCGATTGTGCAGAATCATGCCGTAGGGAGGAATGGTCACACCACTTCCGTAGACCGAAAAAACACTGTGGATCAGCGAGACCATATTGCCCCAGCGATCCGCAGTAGTCAGGTAAATAGTACCGCCATCTAGCCCGCCTTTTATCGACGGCTCCGACGCCTGGTTCATATCGATACGATTACAGAGACTGCTTGCGTAGGATTTCGCCAATAACTTTTCCACCGGCACAGCGGAAAACAGAGGATCCGCGTTGTAAGCGTGCAAATCAGAATAGGCCAGCTTCTTAGCTTCCACCATAAAGTGCCAGTAATCCGGACTAGTGGGGCCAAGCTCTGCCAGGTCAACTCCATGGACAGGCGCACAGACTTCCAAGATATTCAGCATCTCCAGAGCGGCTAATCCCTGACCTGGGGGTGGCAATTGAAAGATGTCGTAACCATGATAATTAGTAGTGATTGGTTCCACCCACTCCGATTCAAATTCAGCCAGATCATCGTGGGTCATGACACCCCCTTCGCTTTGTACTTTGGCCACTATGGCATCAGCGATAGGCCCTTTATAAAAGGCATCGCGTCCACCCTCCTGAATCAGGCGCAGAGCATCGGCTAATTGTGGATTACGAATAATGCTGTAAAGCGCCGGGACTTCACCGTTAATAAGAAACACTGCATTGGAATCAGGATCGTTGCTAAGTTTGTTTTTTACACTGTTTAGATCCCGGTGCCGCCTTTCTGCCTGACCCCAGCCTTCTTCCGCTATTTGTGCTGCACGTTCAAAGGTTTGTTTAAAACCGAGGGTACCGAAGCGGCTGAGCAAAGCATCATAACCGGATATTGCTCCAGGAACCGTGGCCGCATTAACACCAGTACCAGGTATACGCTGCAGGCCCAGTTCCTTAGTAAAGTATTCAGGAGACCAGCCCTGAGGTGCCCAGCCCGCCGAGTTCAATGCATACAGTTTTTTGTCTTGGGCACTCCACACCAGGGCAAACAGATCACCGCCGATCCCCGTGTCATTTTGCGATGTCACATCAAGCACGGCGGCGGCAGCTACAGCGGCATCTATGGCATTACCGCCCTTTTGCAGAATTTCTAATCCTGCCTGGGCTGCCAGCGGATCACTGGTGGCCACCATGCCATGTCGGGCAATGACTTCCGAACGGCCCTGCCCTAGCCACCCTTGCCCCCTTGAGCCAGGTACGGCAACAATACTGGCGGCCGGATTCGATGTCTCTTGGTTTGGAACACCAAATGCGTTGGGTGATTGCCCATAACTCGTCGTACCAATAGTTATGGCTACGACAAGTGCAGTTGCAGCGATTATCCTGGTGAAACAAACCCGTACTTTTTTATTTATTGGAGCCATATTGGTTCTCCGTGATTTCTATCAGTAGGGTTAGTAACCATTAAGGCTTAACCCTTAATCGATAGTGTTTATTTGCGCACGTATTTGTGCAAGGCCGGCCGGACCGTATCCGCTATATATATATCACCTGTTGGTGAAATCGTCATATAGTGCGCTTCTCCAAATTCACCCAAACCCTTGCCTGGCTGACCAGTAGCCCCGATTGCTTTTCCGTTTTCGTCCAGTTTCAATATTTCACCTGAAAAACCACTGACCATGTAAAGCTGGTTATCCTCGGTGAAAAAAAGCCCACAAGGTAATCCCTTATACGCCCACTCTTTGATGTAGTTACCTTTGTCATCGAAAATCTGAATTCTTCGATTCTGTCGATCAGCGACATAGATAAGACCTTCGGGGTTGACCACGATTGAATGCGGTGTATCGAATTGACCAGGTCCAGTGCCGGGACCGCCCCATTTCATCAAGAACTTACCATGGCCGTCAAACTTTAAAACCTGAGGCGTTCCGCGACCATGGCCCACCAACAGAAAAACTTCTCCAGCTTGATTCACCGTCAAGTCAGTTGGCTCATTAAGCAACCCGTCTTCAGGTTCACCCGCTTGTCCCGGATTCCCGATGGTCAGCAATACCTCACCTGCGAGATTCAATTTTCTAACCACGTGATTATTGACGTCTGTTACCCAGATATTGCCGTCGGGATCAAGGCGCATCCCATGGGGTCTCCTGTACTCTCCCTGTCCCCAGCTCCTCAAGAAATTACCATTGGCATCAAACTCCATGAATGGATTTGGCCCTCTGTTAAACACCAGCAATCGGTTCTGGGAGGTCCAGACAACACTGGACGGAGCACCCATTTCCACCTCGGTTGGAATCTTTAGCCCATGCTCTACTGCCCTGTAGCCAAGATCCGGAGCATCCTCCATCTGAGCCGGATCCGGAGCATCCAGCACTTGAGCATTGATGGAAAATGAAATGCCCAGCATTAGAAAAAACAAAAATCCAAATACACGAATTATTCGATGATTAGAAGGAGTTTTTGACCAGAAATTGCGCATAAGTATGTTCTCATTTTTCGGCTGCAGCCGCCGTTGCCTTGTTTTAACCCTTCGTTTTTACCTTCCTCGATTATCCTTACAGCTAATAGTTTGCTGACCTAAAATCAGGTAGTTCCCTGGCAACACTAAGATATCTCGTTGTTAAAGGCCAGATGTAAATACATCAATTTCCTACCTGTTTGTATTTCCGCATTAACATTTCTGCAACCAGTAAATTACCTGAACATTGATCACCTAATTTTTTATCAGAGTAAAGCCAATATTTTAATTCACCAAGTCTTATGGCTCTTTCGAAAACCCTATTACCAAAAAACAGTATAGGGACATCGGGTTTTCAATTTCTGGTGATTGTTGCATGGCATTATTGTGGTAGTGAACTCCTCAGGTCAGTTCCCCCTTTATTCAATTAAATGGCCCTGGGGCTGCTTCCACCAGAGCAAATATCTGTTTCGAGCGAGGCTGGTAACGCAGAGCCCGTCCACAGCAATCTTCCCAAGATCGACTTATTAGCTCTAGCGACAATTTTAATGAGTTTGCAATATGGCGATCTCTTTATCGCTGAAAGTCGCCCTTCGTTGGTAAATTCTTCTTGCAATTGTTCAATCTATGTAGAATTCTGCCTGATCTAAACTGAAATTGGGGCATCTGTATGAAATCAACACTATCGAAACTATTCTTAACCCTGGTGATAATCTCCCTAGCGCAATTTGCATCCGCCGATGTAACAGGTAGCTGGGTATTTGCTGTAACCCTGGGTGATCTGGGCAGTGGTAATGCAAGTATTACTTTGAATCAGGAAGCTGAAGGAAAATTGACTGGAACCTATTCCGGGCAACTTGCAAACGGACCTATTACCGGTTCCTATGAAGGCGATAGCTTTAATTTCTCATTCAGTAGCGATGCACTGGGCGCTGACATCACCTACAGCGGTGAAATGAGAGAAAATGGTACCGTTGCCGGCACCGTGTCGGCTCAAGGCCAGGAAATGGGGACTTTTACTGGCGACAAACAATAAATAGATCCCGGTATTTAAATTTCTCAGAGCAAAAACCGACCGGCACACCATGCCGGTCGATCACCGTTGTCATCTGGCATCCGTAAGTCGAAGCCGCAACCTTTAGATCATGAATGGTGAGCGTGGGGGCTTGCGCCTTGCATGGGTCATTCCTCACCCCTTCAATCTAACCCAAGATTGTCATAGACTGCGGTCTGGCAGTTCAGACTCATTGGGAAATTGACCTATCAAGGACTAAATTAGCAGGATGGCCTGGCAGATGACTAAAAGTAGAATTCTTTATATGGCGCTTACCCGGTTCCTGCTAGGCAGTGGTTTAATGGCAATAGCTGGTAACACAATGGCAGCAGAATCCGAAGATTTTAATGTCGCGGAGGTCTACCAGGCAAGATGCTACGCCTGCCATGGTACCGGCGCTGCCCAAGCACCGCTACTTGGAGACGTTATTGCGTGGGAAATCCGCATGGAAAAAGGGTTGGATACGGTGGTACAGAATGCGATTAATGGATTAAACGGTTTGATGCCCCCACGTGGACTATGCGCCGAATGCAGTGACGATGACCTAAAGGCAATCGTCGAATATATCATTGAAATGAGTCAATGAATTTATAGTTATGGCCTATCGAAAGGCCCAGAGAAGGAGCGGGTAAATGTTAACTAACAACAATAACTCAATTAGGGTTCTTGGCCTTTGGGCACTGACGCTACTACTGGTGAGTTGCTCTCCTTCTAATAACGAAACTTCTTCCATGCCTAGCGCCTCAGACAGTGAACCCCGTCTTTCTTCGATAAGAAACACCGATTGGCGATTACACAATCTTGACCTTTACGGTTCACGATTTTCCCCCAGTGATCAGATTACGCCAGAAAATATATCCGAACTCACACCTAGGTGGCTGTTTCAGCATGGTGTGATTGATGGCGTAAGTAATCAGACCACTCCCATTATTGTCGATCAGACCATGTATGTCACTGACTCGCGGGGCAGTGTTTATGCGTTAGATGCAGTCAATGGCCATTTACTCTGGACCTATGACGTGACGCGTTTGCTTGGCGGTGGCGCGCGGGAGGGTTATATCTTTCGGCATCGTGGCGTAACCTATGAAGATGGTGTGATCTATAGCGCTGCCGGTTCATTTGTCTTTGCTCTGGATGCCGAAACAGGCGAACCTCTGGAGGGTTTTGGTGATGGGGGGCAGGCATCAGTTATTCTCGATGTATTGCATCTGAGAGATCCCTCAATCGAAACAGCAATCTCAGTGGGTTATTGGTTTACTACAGCACCGCAGATTCATGAAGGTGTTATTTACATTGGAACTACAAGAAGTGAGAGTCATATAGCCGGCGGCTATGTACTAGCTATAGACGCTAAAACAGGGGAAGTACTATGGCATTTTAATACTGTTCCCCAAGATGAGAATGACCAGGGCTGGGAGTTAGCTGGCCCTACCTGGGTGGGTGGAGAGAGAAACGGCGGAGGAATCTGGGAAACACCTTCAATCGACCCCGAGCTTGGTTTGGTTTATGTCGCGGTCGGAAATCCCTACGGTGACAGTACAAAGCGTGATGGAATGAACCTGTTCACCGACTCGCTTATCGCACTTACCTTGGACGAAGGCAGACTGGAATGGTATTACCAACAAGTTCATCATGACGTGTGGGATTATGACTCCGGCAATCAGCCGGTCCTGTTTGACATGGAAGTTGATGGTCAAACAGTTAAAGCGCTGGCTCAATCGAACAAGAACAGTTGGCTTTATATTCTCAACCGAGAAACTGGCCTGCCGGTTCACCCCATTATCGAGACTGCTGTTTCAACCTACACTGAATTAGAGGGTGAAGTTCCCTACCCGACTCAGCCTATTCCGCATAAAGCAAATGGGGAGCGAATGGAACCGGTTTCACCCGTTTATCCTACCGATATCCCAGCCCAGCATATGGAGGCCAACACCCTGGTTGAGCAGTTTACACCCATTGGCCCTGGGCAAATATTCTCGCCAGGATTCGGCGGTGGCTCCAGTTTCTCTCCCATCGTGTTCAATCCGGAAACCGGGCTACTGTATGTCAACGCAATCGATCAACCTTTCAATTCCGGACGTGATCCCAAAGGCTATTTTTCGGCTTATGACCCATCCACTGGAGAATTAATCTGGCGTCAGATATTTGAAGGTTATGGTCAGGCTGGCGCGGTAGCTACCGCCGGGGGCATAGTCTTTGTCGGTGCGGGGAGTAACTTAGCGGGTTATTTTTACGCATTCGATGCGGTAACCGGCGAAGAATTATGGAAATTTAATACCGGAGCCGGCGTATTTGCTGCTCCCGCCGTCTATGTAATTGATGGACAGGAATATGTCAGTGTAGCCTCTGGAGGCGGATCCAGGGGTCGGCGTGGCGGAGATTTGATTCTTACTTTCGCTCTACCACAGAGAAACTAACCAAAGAAGTGCCCTAACAGAGTCATACCAACGGAGACGAATAATGATAAAAATAATCAGATCAGGTTTTGTAGGCAGCTTAACGGCAATTGTCTTGCTATTAATTGGGACCCAGGTTTTAGCCCAGGCCTTACCTAATCCCTATCGAGCTGTTGATACCTGGGCGAAATTACCAGGCAGTAGAACAATGGGGGCCGTTGGTGGTGTTACTACTGATCCGGATGGCATACATATCTGGGCGGTTATTCGCTGCGACAATATCGAGCCAGGTCGCTTTGGTAACGAATGCCTGGACTCTGATCTTGACCCGGTCCTCAAGTTCGATGCAGAGGGTAATGTGGTAGAGAGTTTTGGCGGTGGCTTGTTTATCTGGCCCCATGGTATTGACGTGGATTCCCAAGGTAACGTCTGGGTAACTGACGCCGTAGCCGAAGCACGCACACCAGCAGGGACACGCGGGCATCAGGTCATCAAGTTCAGTCCGACTGGCGAGGTTTTGATGGTGTTGGGCACTCCGGGTGAAGCCGGCTCAGGACGCGACCACTTCAATGCACCTGCCGACGTGGTCATAGCCGATAACGGAGACATCTTTATTGCGGATGGTCATGCAAATACCACTAACAATCGTGTGGTGAAATTTTCCAGTGACGGCACCTATATCATGGAATGGGGTCAAACTGGTTACGCGCCAGGGGAATTCAGAACACTGCATGCGATCGCCATGGATAACGATGGCCGAATCTTCGTTGGCGATCGCTCTAATAATCGTGTGCAGATATTCGACCAGGAAGGAAACTTTATAGCACAGTGGACTCAGTTCGGGCGACCTAGCGGAATCTTCTTCGACGATCACGGCAATATTTTTGTTGCCGATTCAGAGTCCGATGATGTACAAAATCCCGGCTGGGAGATGGGTATAAGGATAGGTGAGGTGAAAACCGGTTGGGTAAATTATTTCGTACTACTGTTGACTGGTGATCCACGCAGCACAGCAGGCAATGGTGCCGAATTCGTCGCTGTGGACCGCGACGGGAATATGTACGGCGGTGAACCCAGCACACAGAAGCTGCAAAAATATGTGCGGGTGAGGCCCTAAGCTAAATCATCATAATCAAGCGCCAAAGCCTCAAGACGAAAACCTGCTGCAGGCGGATTAATTATCGGTTTTAGGCTAAACGCTTCCTCAACCTCCAAACAAGGTAATGTTAAATATTCTCGCTGCAATAAGAATTGCACTCAATCCAATGAATACGAATAGGCTAAGAATAGAAAAGTATTTTGCAAAGGTTGAAGGATAAAATGCCTTATCCTCTTTCGGGATGATGGTGAGGCAGAAATACACATTGAAGAAATAAATTACCGGTGCAACAAAGAAAGCCAATGCGGAGGCAACCAGCACCAGGTACACGGGTCTGGGTATGCCGATTATTATGCCGAGTGAGGCCACCAGGGAGAAGATCATCGTGGCGCGATAGATGTTGTATTCCGAATACCATTGCTTTTTGTTTTCTTCAGCAAGGTCATTTTTATCCACTCCCTGCAAGCTTGCCGTGGCTGGAAAAATATTTCGGCAACAGGCACCTACAATTCGAGGCCATCCATCAAAATAATTGAATGCTGTTGAAAAGGTCGCGGCGAAGGCTCCAATCAGAAATATAATCATCAGACTGTTGCCGACGCTTTCAGTAAATATTCGGGCGATGTCGCCGATTACGTCTTGTCCTTCTACACTGCTGGGATACATCCATATAGCAGCCAGGATCAAGAATATGCTGGCAATAATGAATGACACCACATGGCCGAGCCTAAAATCCCAAAGTCCAATGGTGAACCAACGCTGACAGTAGGTTTGTGCATGGGCTGGAAGCTTGGAGGTGTCAATAGCCAGGTGTTCTTTCTTCGGCGCAAAGGGATCGAAATGTTGTGCCAGACCCATCTCTTCCAACGTATGCCGGATCTTTCCCATTCCCACTTTCTTAGCCTTGCCCCATTCTGATGCTTGTAATGAAACATCGATACCTGTCGGTAAAAGGCCGAGAAAACTGGCAATAATCAGCCATGATCCCGACGGCATGTCGAAAGTAACAAAATATTGCGTGACTGACAGCGGTGGAGGGTTGACGAAAAAAACGAAGACTGTGGTAATGAAAAGAAATCCCGCTGCTATCTTGGCAACGCGCTCCACGATCTTGTAGTCGCCACGCAACAAGATGAAAACACAGAAAGTACCCAGTAGAACGGCGAAGAATTCAATAGGTATATCGAAACCGAGAGACTCACTAAACAGATAACTAAATAGAAAATAGAGCACAGCGGCTGCCGCTATCAGTCTCCCCGCCTGGCCGACAACGCACTGAAGCAGTGTTGTAGCCATCACATACCACAGAGGCCACTTTTTCCATTGTGTACCGTAGGCTTCAATCAAGCTTTTACCTGTGGCGTTGGTGAATCGAAAAGCCATCTCGAAACCGTAGTATTTGAAAATATAGGCTACCGGGATACACCACAGCAGGGCATAGGCGAAGCGGCCTCCAGCAGTTGGTGCGGTAATGATATGGCTGGTACCTATTCCGGTCATCATGAGGATAATGCCGGGACCGAAATGCCCCGCCATCTTTTTGAAGGACATGTCAGGCAATTCAAGAGACTTTAGTACTTCTTCGCCAGTCTGTGATGGCTGCTCGTTGGTAGTGGTGTTTACATTATTATTGGTTACTTCTTCCACTTTTTGTGCTCCCAGATGATTTGTCTAACTGACGAAGGTGCGGATCACTATCAATTATTTGTCAGGTCAGGCCTAATTTTTCAGCCAGCCCGATGCGTTGCAGTTTTCCCGTGGGACCCTTCGGGATCTCGTCCAGGAATACGACCTTTTTTGGCACTTTAAAATCTGCGAGGCGGGACGCCGCATAGTCACGCAAGCCTTTTTCATCAAGTTCCGAACCCTCTTTCAATACGATGGCGGCGGCTACCTCTTCACCCAGCTTCTTGTGCGGTATTGCAAAGGTAACTACCTGGGCGACACTTTCATGATCGAGTAGTATTTCATCTACTTCCCGGGGAGAAATTTTTTCACCCCCCCGGTTTATTATTTCCTTAAGACGACCAGTAAGCGTCAGATAGCCATCGCCATCTATATGACCTTGATCTCCTGTGCGAAACCAACCGTCGGTGTACGCGGTAGCGTTAGCTTCATCGTTATTAAGGTAGCCAGAAGTTACATTTTCACCCTGGATCACGATCTCACCAATATCACCCGTCGCCAGATGTTCCCCCGCTTGATTCATAATCGACACCTTTGGTCCGGCAGCCAACCCCACAGATCCGGGCTTCTGTAATCCCCGTGGTAGTGGATTACAGGCCATCTGATGAGCAGCCTCAGTCATTCCATAAGCTTCAATTACCGGGGCATCGAAGGTTGCTTCAAGTTCCTGCATTACCTGTGGTGGCAGCGAAGCCGAAGACGAACGAAGAAAACGTAGCTTAACGCTGTCTATAATTTCTCTATTACGCTCCGCTCTCGACAATATAGCTTGATGCATGGTCGGCACGCCGGTATACCAGCTGGGCCTGACTTGCTCCAGCCAACTAAAAAACTTCAGGGCATTGAAACCGGGTGTACAGCTAACACTGGCTCCGGCATACATTGAACCCAATACAGCGGCGATAAGCCCATGGATATGAAACAGCGGCATGATATTGAGGCACCGGTCCTCGGGCGTTAGCGCCAGTGACACGGCAACGTTACGTGCCGATGCACAGACATTTTGCTGGCTCAGTGGTACCAGTTTCGGTTTCGAAGTCGTTCCGGATGTATGCAGCACCAGTGCGATATCCGAGGACTGGGCCGGACCCGGGGTCAGAGAATCATTAGCAACCGGTTCACCGAGCAACTCAAATGTGCCGGCGGGGCCCGATTCCGTACGCTTTAAACTGGCCACGTTAATTCCCAATTTGGCTGCACTGGCCACTACGGGCGATTCAGTGCCTTCTGCAACGACTAAGAGTTTGGGTTGTAGGTCTTCGAGGTAGAAATCAAATTCTTCACCACGATAGGCCGGGTTGAGAGGAGCGGTTGTGGCGCCGGCACCAATACTGATGAATGCACTCGCCATTTCTGGACCGTTAGGCAACACAATGGCAACCGGATTATTACGGCCAACTCCCAACTCATTTAATCGGGCAACTGTGTAATCGACTTGGGCACGCAATTCATCGTAAGTGAGCGATTGTCTGTCAGGTGCTGCCAGCGCAAAATCGTCTCGATCACCGCTGTTTACTAACTCTCCCAATGTATTCATTTTGATATCTCAGCTGCAAAAACAGCAGTGTGCAAAATAAGTAAGTGGTAAGTCAAGGCCATGGGCAACTGGTTCGAGCCTCTAGAGCGGCTTTACCTGCTCCGTAGGTGATTCTTAACATTACGATGTGTAGTCACCGATCCATTTATCACTCGAAATATTAGTCTGCATTGAGCTAGACTCATACAGTAATCAATTAGTACCAATGTTGTTAAATAATTCAAAGGAAAAAGGTGATGCGAATTTGTATTTATGGCGCCGGCGCTATTGGTGGCTATCTGGGTGCCATGCTTTCCAAAACAGAAGTCGAACTCAGTCTCATCGCCAGGGGACCACACTTGCAAGCCATGCAGGAGAATGGCTTGAAGCTGCTTACAGAAGAAGGTGAAAGCATCTACCACCTTAACTGCACTGATAGCCCTGAAAGCCTGCCGCCACAAGACTATGTAATCGTCACTCTGAAAGCCCACTCCGTACCTAAAATCGTACCGCAGATTGTTTCACTTTTGGCGCCCGAAGGCGCTGTAGTTACCGCTGTTAACGGTATCCCCTGGTGGTATTTCTATGCAGTGGAAGGGCCGCTGCGAAATAAGCGCCTGCGTACAATAGACCCGGATGATCAACAGTGGCAACAATTGGGCCCAGAGCGTGCAATAGGCTGTGTGGTATATCCGGCTTGCGATCTGGTGGAGCCAGGAATTATCCGTCATGTTGAAGGAAATCGATTTTCCTTGGGTGAACCTAGTGGTGAAAAAACCGACAGGGTAACGGCATTGAGTCAGGCGTTTATCCAGGCGGGATTGAAGGCACCAGTACGACCAAGAATTCGAGACGATATTTGGATAAAGCTGTGGGGCAATTTGTGCTTTAATCCGATTAGCGCCCTCACTCATGCCACCCTTGACGTTATTGCCACTGAACCAGGAACACGAGATATCGCAAGAAACATGATGAAGGAGGCACAGCTTATCGCTGAAAGCCTTGGCATCAGGTTTTCGGTAGATATTGAAAAGCGTATCAATGGTGCAGCGAATGTCGGTGCGCATAAAACGTCGATGTTGCAAGATCTTGAACAAGGCCGCCCTATGGAAATCGATGCATTATTAACGGTGGTGCAGGAGATGGGAAGAATGACAGAAATTGAAACACCAAACATCGACACTGTGTTGGCGCTTGTCATTCAACGAGCGCAGCAGGCGGGTTGCTATAACTAGGGCACTTCTGATTAATGAGAAAAGCTAATGAGCAAATGGATTAGATTTAGGCGTCAGGACTCACAATTAGAAGAGTTTGGCCAACTTCTCGACGATGTAGATCTTGAAAATCAACGCGTCAATGTGTTTTCCGGCAATTTGTTTGAGCAAGCTGAGGCAACAAATGAAATACTGGATGTCGGGAACCTGCAAATTCTAAATCCCTGCTGGCCAGGAAAGATGATTTGTCTATGGAAAAACGTGAGGAGTGTAGCTGAAAAGCAGGGGTTTTCTATACCGGAAGAACCGTTGTATCTTTTCAAGCCCAGTAGTTGTTTTTTGCCCCATCTCGGGGAGATTCAGCGACCGGAGTATTACGATGGCAGGATCATCTACGAAGGTGAACTCGGAATTGTAATAGGTAAAACCTGTAAGGATGTTTCGGCGGTGGATGCTGGAGATTTTATTTTTGGTTACACCTGTGTTAACGACATTACAGCACTCAGCTTAATAGAGAAGGATCCAACGTTTGCGCAATGGTGCCGAGCCAAGAGTATGGATACCTTTGGCGTTTTTGGTCCCAGTATCAGCACCGATGTAGATCCTGAACAGTTGCACGTACAGACCTACTATCGAGGGAAAATCAGACAAGATTATTCCATTAGCGACCTCATTTTCTCTCCCCACCAGATAGTGAGCTTACTGTCACAGGATATGACTTTGTATCCTGGCGATTTAATTGCCTGCGGCACCGGCGATGGTGTTTTACCGATCAAACCTGGCAGTACCATAGAAGTTCATATTAATGGACTGGACCCACTTAGTAACACGATGGCTGTTGTTTGAATTCCGTCCGCAGTACTGACAATTCGGATTGAATAGTTCATTAAGCATAGTGAGCTGATAATCCACCTGAATGGTAAGAGATTATTCGATTAACGTCGCGACAACGTCATATGGTAGAGAGTGCATAGTGTTTGGAAATGGACGTGAAGCCCATTGCATTTTTTTACCGAAGAATTTACTGGTTTTTGCAATTGAAATCTTGCACCATAATTTACGCAATGATTGAACTTATTCCTATCAGTCGTGCGAGTTGAAAAACTTGTTTAATTTAGACATGTGAGTACTGTATGAATAATAACGATGTACAAAATCAGGCTATGCAAGACCAGGAATCTGCTAGTTTAGATGAGAGTTCTGAAACAAGTACATTAACCCGCCGACGGTTTATAAACCGTAGCAGTCTGGTCACTATGGCTACAGCGTTAGGTGTCAGTCTGCCGTTTTCGAAAAATCTGCGAGAGAGCTTTTCACCAACTGTCCATGCCGCCGAAGGATCTCCAGGTTTGATTGCCGGTAAAGAAGATCTTGTGATTCTCGGTGACAGACCGCTTAACGCTGAGACCCCTGCACATTTACTCGATGAAAAAGTGACTTCTGCGCGCAATATGTTTGTACGCAATAATGGGATACCGCCACAGAATATTGACGCGGATAGTTGGCGCCTGGAAATAGCGGGTGAATCGTGCTTGCGACCGACTAGTTTCACCATCGCCGAGTTGAAATCTCGGTTTGACCAAGTGAGTCTCCAGTTACAAATTGAGTGTGGAGGCAATGGTCGTCAGGAATTTAATCCGGCAGCCAGCGGTAATCAATGGACTTACGGTGCGGTGGCGTGTCCATTGTTTACCGGAGTGAGATTGAAAGATGTGCTGGAATACTGTGGTATTGCCGATGACGCGATTTATATTGGCTACTATGGGGCAGACAGCCACTTGAGTGGAGATGAAAATTTGGCTTCGATCTCTCGCGGTGTACCAATGTCTAAAGCTCTCGAGTCAGAATCTCTGGTTGCTTGGGAAATGAATGGTGAGCCCATTCCGATGCAAAATGGTTATCCTCTTCGCCTGGTGTGTGGCGGATGGCCTGGGTCTGTATCCGGCAAATGGTTGACCAGAATTGTAGTGCGGAATCAAATTCATGATGGTGAGAAAATGAGCCCTCCATCCTATTCTGTACCTCGAAATCCGGTTGCACCTGGTTCACGGGTTCCTAATGAAGACATGCGCATCATCGAATCCATGCCGGTTAAATCGTTAGTCACCTATCCAGAATCTGGAATAACTCATAAACTGACAGAAGCGCTGCAGGTTCGCGGTCATGCCTGGGCTGGAGATTTCAAGGTAAAGGAGTTGTGGGTGTCAATCGATTTTGGTGCTACCTGGCAGCGTGCTCAGTTGGAGGAGCCAGCAAACCGATTGGCCTGGCAGCACTGGCAAACACAGATTCGTTTTCCGCAAATTGGCTATTTCGAAATCTGGGCCAGGGCAGTTGATGAACAAGACGATTCACAACCGATGGTCGTGCCCAGCTGGAACCCCAGAGGATATCTTAATAATGCCTGCCACCGAATCGCAGTGCAATGCGTAAGCTGAGAGCAAAGTCATGGCTTTGGGATTTATAAGGACTGTAGGATCTACCCGTTTACTTTCAGTAGCAGTTTATGCGCATACAGGAAAAGTAATGCGGGTATTGCTGGCATTACCGCTGCTTTGGGTGAGCGGAATTTCCACCGCGCAAGAACTGGATCCCACCACTGGCCTCAAAATGGCGACCGGCTGGCAGGCAGTGAGCACTACATGTATACGTTGTCATTCTGCTAGTGTAATTACTCAGAGTTCGGGTAGTCGAGAGGTTTGGAAAAGCCGGATTGTGTGGATGCAAGAAACGCAAGGTCTTGAACAACTGGAAAATGCGACGGAAGTTCAGATTCTTGATTATCTTGCAGAAAATTATGCTCAGAAAGCGGCGTCGCGCAGGACGCTGATAGCTCAGAAGTTACTGCCACCTAACCCTTATACGCAGTAGGCACGATTTATCCGGTGCTCTGGGGCAACTGCTGCGTAGTCGCTCTCCCGCTTTGCTGTGATGCAGGCAAATAGTTCGGGCTTTGAGGTTGGACGAGTTGCTCTAATTTTGGGGCTGCGAGGGAATGAAATTCTGCTATAACAATACACCTAGCGTGAAGTAGTAATTAGAAGTACTTGTCCCACCTGAAGAAAATCACTAGACAGATCGTTTTCCAATCGTATCTGATCCACACTGGTACTGTAGCGGTTGCCTATGCGCCAGAGGGAATCGCCCTTTTTGACACGGTATGTTATCTCTGTGACTGAAACTATTTCATTTGCCCCTAGTGTGCTAACTGTATTATTTCCAGGGTAAGGAATCTGCAACTTTTGCCCTGGCTTAATAAGATTTCCACTCAAGTTATTGGCCACCTGTATTTGCGAGACACTGCTACCTGTTCTGGATGCGATGATCCAGAGCGAGTCACCACGTCGCACTTGATACTCTTGATAACCTTGCACTGATTGCGCTGGGGAATTCAAAAGAGCTGCCACATACTGCTCATAGGATTGGGTAAAAACCGCTACGTGGTAGTGAGGCGGACGACGCTCGCGAGTAACATCCAGCACATTTGTCGCTTCAAGCGACAAGAGAGTCTTTTCCAGCCAGGAACGACAGCGCCCTTTTGAAGGAATCCTGAGATCGACGGCCATACCAGTCGGATGTACTGAATTGTTCGCGGCATTGGCTGGCTGCCGATTTATTGGTCGCACCAGACTTGTTACAGTCAACTTCTCACCACAGGTATTACGGTATTGTGCACTCAGTCTATCGATGAATAATTTTACCGCGGGACGGGCATAGGGAAAGGAAACGTCATGGAGATCCACATTCCTGTCACCCGTTACCTTAAGCAGATAGCCACTACTGACCATTGAATTGACTGACTGAGAAGTTTTCAGGAAGGAATAGCCATAATTTATGGCTTGCTGATTCTGCCTCGCCATTGAGGCAGTTGATCCTTTCAGGCTTTGTGCTTGCACCGCGCTCCCGAGTATAAAGACGACGGTAATCAGGAATGCTATTTTTAACTTCTGCATATTGCGTACTCTTGTTTTCTGTTATTTGGCTCTTTTTGTTAAAAAGTACCGCTAGTTTTCGTTATCGGCCGATATTCGCCTGAAATTTAAGAATTGTCCAGTATGGTCTTGATTTTTGTGATGAAAGTAGACATTTGAGGGCCTGAATCTTATGCTACTCGTTCAATCCGAAGGGCGGAGAATCCTAATGAAAAACCAATTCGTCGCAATTATGGGCATTCTCATGCTTGTTGGGGGGGAAATGCCGCAGGCACAAATATCTACCACAGGCGCGGATTACAATAAGTACACACCCTGGGGAGATCCTGACTTACAGGGTATTTGGTCGTATGCCAGCCTGACTCCCTTGCAGCGTCCGTTACGATTAGAAAATAAAGAATTTTATACTGCCGAAGAAGCAGCTGAGATTAATGCCAGGGTAAAACTTGAACGCCCTGTCAGGCCGGGCGATGTTGGTGACTATAATGTGGAATGGTTCGATCGCGGGCGTGTTTCCCCGAATCTTCGTACCTCGTTGATAATCAATCCGCCTAACGGCAGGCTACCTTTAACACCAGAGACTATCCAACAACAGTCTGACCAAGCCGCTTATCGACGTGAACATCCTGCTGATTCCTGGCTCGATCGCTCCAATTGGGATCGATGTATCACCTACCATGGTGTCCCGCCAATCTCGACGGGCTATAACAATACCTATCAAATTGTTCAAAACCCCGATTTTATAGCGATATTCGTGGAGAATATCCATGATGTAAGGTTAATCCCATTGGATGGCCGTCCTCAACTCGATGATAAAATTCGACAATGGAATGGTGATTCCCGGGGTTATTGGGACGGTGACACCTTAGTGGTTGAAACCACCAATTTCAGTATTAACTCGCAACACCGATTTCCTTCTTCTTTTAATATGCGTGCAACTGAACGCTTTACGCGTACCAGTGATGGTTTGATTGATTACGAATTTACCATAGAAGATCCAGCAGTATATGCCAGCACATGGACTGCGGTTCGACCGATGTCAGCATTGGAGGATTATGAAATATTCGAATATGCCTGTCATGAAGGGAATTACGCTATGACCAACATGCTGAGAGGTGCTCGCGTACTGGAAGAACGGGCAGCACTGGAAGCGGTTGGAAATTAGACTGTTCCGTCCAAAAAGAGCCGATTTGTGAATCCCGCCATTCCTTTCCTGACCCGAGACGGTTGCTTACTATGGACTGGAAATAGGGCCCAGTAAGAGGTGTCAAAGCAATGCCTGATGGACTGTCCACAAGCAACTGTCTAAAAATATTACCCTCGCTCTTCAAGGAATTCGGCTTAACTTCCCTGAGAATACTTGCTGTGTTTTTCTGCTGCACCTCAAGCTATTCGATGGCACAAAATTCGGCCCTTAATGTCGTTTTAATCATCACGGACGATGTAGGGTATGGTGATATTGGCAGTTATGGTGCTGTGGATATAGCAACGCCAAACATCGATAGCCTTGCTCGAGACGGCGTAAGATTAACTAATTTCTATGCCAATGCGCCTTTATGCAGCCCTACGCGGGCGGGACTCGTAACCGGACGTTATCAACAACGCTTCGCTCTCGAGAACCCTTTGAGCTATGGGGCAGCAGCACCGGGACAAGGCTTACAGTCA
>SMVB01116698.1_pt1 | contig 24976 bp, 17 predicted proteins | sample 2456461 | NCBI WGS metagenome assembly SMVB01 (sample SAMN11095934, study PRJNA526329) | marine sediment metagenome | biome: Marine sediment; feature: Surficial sediment; material: Deep marine sediment; isolation source: Hadal surficial sediment | place: Pacific Ocean | collected 2014-05 | depth...
CGACCCGCTCCACGGTCATCCCGGTCTGCCCCTCGATCGCGGCGATGATCTGCCGGTAGTTGTTCTTGTCGAGCCGCAGATAGACGAAGCCCTCGGGATGGTCGGGCACGCCCTCGAAGGTCATATGAAGCTGGCGTGGCCGATTCCCGGATAGACTCGACACCATGATCGACACGCAACACCTGAGCGACTGGGGTTGGACCGCCGATCGAGACGACGAATTTCACCACCAGGCCACGGCCGACCAGGCACCGGCGCGGGTGTTCGCCCAGCATCGGGGTGAGTATCGGCTCATCGTCCCCTGGGGAGAAGCGACCGGTGTGGCGCCGGGCCGGATGCTCTACGAGGCAACGGGGCAGCGGGAACTGCCCGCGGTGGGCGACTGGGTCGTGATCGAGCCGGTGCTCGACGGGCCCGCGACGGTGGTGCGGATCCTGTCGCGCCGCACATGTTTCGTGCGCCGGCAGGCGGGCCACGAGAGCGGCGAGCAGGTGATCGCGGCCAACATCGATGTTGCGTTCATCGTCAGCTCGATGAACCAGGAGCTGAACCCGCGCCGCATCGAGCGTTATCTGGTTGCGGTCAGAGAAAGCGGCGCGGCGCCGGTCCTGGTGCTCACCAAATCCGATCTGTGCGACGACGTCGATGCGGTGGTCGAGAGCATCCGCGAGAGCGTTTCCGGGGCGCCGATCGAGGTGGTCAGCAGCGTGTCGGGCGATGGGTTCGAGGGGTTGCGCGAACGGCTCGAGCCGCGGCGGACCGTGGTGGTCGTCGGCTCATCCGGCGTCGGCAAGTCGACGCTGATCAACGTCCTCGCCGGATTCGACCTGCTGCCCACGCAGGACGTGCGATCGGCCGACGGCAAGGGGCGCCATACGACCACGCACCGGGAGATCTTTCGGTTACCCGACGGCGTGCTGTTGCTCGATACGCCCGGGGTGCGCGAGTTCGGCCTGCTGGAGGCCAGCGAGGGCCTCGAAGAGACCTTCGAGGACGTCGGCGAGCTGGCCGACAATTGCCGTTTCCGCGACTGCACGCACATCACGGAGCCCGGCTGTGCGGTGCGCGAGGCGATCGAGGCCGGGACCGTGTCCGCCGAGCGCTGGGCGAGCTACGAGAGACTCCAGAAGGAATCCGCGCACGAGGTGCGCCGGCGGGATGCCGGCGCCGCGCAGGCCGAAAAAAAGAAGTGGAAGCAGATCCACAAGGATTATCGCAAGCGGCCGAAGAAGGGATCGGCGGGTTAGCCCGCGCATCTCGACGCCCTCCTGCTGCGGGCGCGACGAGGGGCGTTGAGACACGCGGGCTGACCTCAGGCCGGTAGCTCGTCGCCGATCTTTTCCGCCGATCGCAACGACATCGCCGAGAAGGTCAGCGTCCCGTTGGCGCAGCCGCCCGTCACCGCGGTAGGCGCGCCGACGACGAACAGGTTGTCGTGGTCGTGGGTGCGGCCCCAGGTGTCGACAACGCTGGAGGCCGGATCGTTGCCGGCTCGACAGCCGCCCCCTGGATGGTCGTGGATGTTGGAATCGTTCATCGACAGAATCGAGCCGCCGCCGGCGGTGATGATGTGGGTGAGGGTGTCGCGGATGGTCTCGATCGTGTGCTCGCGCAGCGCGATGGACGCCGCGGCGTCGCGAAAGGTGATGCGGGGCATGGGGTCGCCCCAGTCGTTGGTCAGGTCGGGATTCAGGACCAGCTCGCTGTTGCGGGCCGGCAGCACGTCGTAGTAGGCGCGCAGGCGCGCGGCGCCGGTTTGCGTACGGCGACGCCAATCGTCCATGACGGCGTCGCCCCACAGAGCGTCGCCGTTGTCGTTGCGCAAGCGCGGCTGGCGGCCGCTGGTCGCCTCCCAGACGCGGAGGTCATGGCGGACGTAGCGGTCGAGTGGGCCCGGCCGCTGGAAACGCTTCGACAGCAGGCTGTGCTGCTGGTACATGCCCGGGTAGAGCCTCTCGGGCACTTCGGCGAAGGCGGACACCGACGAGTGGCCGGTCATGTACTTGCCGACCAGCCCGGAGCGGTTGGCGAGGCCGTCGGGAAAGCGGCTGTTCGCCGACAGCAGCAGCAGGTGGGGGCTCCAGGCGAAGCCGGAGGCGAGAACGAACATCGAGGCGCGCAACCGGAGCGTTTCGTCGGGGGCGTCGCGGTTGACGGCCACCGCGTGATCGATGCGATCGGAGCCGTTCTCGAGAACCAGCCGTCGCACGAGGGTGCGCTCGAGCAACTCGATGCGGCCGGCCTCGAGCAGCGCTTGAAAGCTGAAGTCCGGCGAGTACTTGGCGCCCGTCGGGCAAATGCTGCACGTGTCGCACCGCGTGCAAGCGTTTCTTCCCCTGTAAGGAATCGAGGTCTTGGCGACGGGGTTGGTCCAGAAAGGGATTCCGGACTTCTCGGCCCACTCCTTGAGCCTCTCGAGCGTGTAGGAAAGAGGGATCGGCGGCATGGGGTAGGGCCGAGAGCGCAGGTCGAGGTCGTCGGGGCCCTGCTCGCCGGCGATGCCGATGCGCTCCTCGGCCTCCTGGTAGAAGGGTTCGAGGTCGTCGTAGTCGAACGGCCAGTCGTCGCCGATCCCATACATCGAGGCGAGCCGAAAATCTTCCGGCGTGAAGCGCGGCGTCGTGCCGCCCCAGTGCAGCGCCTGGCCGCCGACCGCCATCGACCGCGACTGCAGGCCGTGGCCGGTTTGGCCGGGCACGTGATCATCTGGCCAGGGGTTTTCCCCGTACGCCATATTCCGCGCGCGATGGGCGAAGCGCTCGTCGAGGTTGAAGATCCTGTTGCCGGCCTCGACCACGACGATGCCGGCCGACGTGGTCTCGGCAAGCTTCTCGGCGACCATCGCCGCGGAGATGCCGCCCCCGATGATGATGACGTCGCTCTCCACGGTTCTCTGGAAGCGGCCAAGGCGCGCGGAGCGGGCCATGATCACGCGTCCTCGGCGGGGCGAGCGGGCAGCGGCTGCGGCTCGCGCCCGAGCGTCGCCAGCCCGCGGCACTTGAAACGGCCGATCGATGCCTGGTAGCACAGGTCGGTGGCCTCGGAGCCGGCATAGAAGTAGGCCATCAAGCCAACAGCTACGTGTCGAGCCCGGCCTGGGCTCGGCAAACGCCCGAGCTCATCTCGGCCAAGCTGCCCGTCGATCAGGTCGCGCCGGTCTTCGATGGAAAGCTCGGCGAACGCCGACTGGTGGCGCTTGGCCGCCTCGAGCTCCAACGCTTCGATTTGCGCCGCCCAGCGGGGTCCGGGATGGGGCGGGCCGTAGCGGATATCGGCGAGGCCGCGGTTGAGGTAGCCGTGCGGCATCTCGGCCACCGGGTCGAAGCCGTCGGTCCACGACTCGAATCCGGTCACTACTCGGTCGATACCGTCGGGCCCGAGGTCGGTCGCTGGCAGCACCGCGGCGCCAATGGCACGCAGGGTCTCGGCGGGCGGGGTCGCTCCGGGTGAGATCGGGGCCTGATGTGCCGCGGCCTCGGTGCCGGAAATTCCCAGCGCAGCGGCCGCGGCGGCTGACTTCTTGATGAAATCTCGACGGTCCGTGTCGGTCATGGCGGTCATCAGAACCCGAGCTGGGAAGGCCTGTCAAGCCGTGACCATTTGAGGTATCCGGGCTAGGGTTGCGCTCATCAACCGGGAGGACGCCATCATGGGACGAGCTCGAAGAAGAGGACTCCGCAACCTCACGCTGGTCGTCGGAGGGCTCGCCTTCGCTGCCGCCTGCGCCACACCGCCTGCGCAACCATCGGCGGGCGCTGACGAGGTCGGCGATCTGGCCGCCGAGGTACGCGGACTCATCACCCCAGCGGGGCTGGAAGTGCAGGCGGCCGCCATCGTCGAGCACGAGCGGCCGTCGGGAAGTCCGGGCGAGCTCGCCGCCATTGACTACATCGTCGAGACCCTCACGAGCGCCGGCGTACCGGTCGAGGTTCACGACTACCAGGCGTACGCCAGCACGCCGATCTCGGCATCGATCGAGGTACCGGGAACCGACTTCGCGCCCCAGGCCATCACGTATTCGTTCTCGGCCTCGGTCGACGGCCTCGAAGCGCCGCTCGTCGACGTCGGTTCGCTGCGCGACCTGCCGGCGCTTCAAGTGGGGACGGGTGAGCGCCTGGTGCTCGCCGGCGAGATCGACGCTCCCGGCTCCGCCGCCGGCGGATTCCCCGATGTGAGCGGTGCGATCGCGCTGGTCACGGGCAACCCGGGGTCGGCCTCGGTCGACCGGCTGGAGATGCTCGGTGCGGTGGGCGTCGTGTACGTGAATCAGCAAGAACGGCTCAACGACCTGATCGTGACCACGACCTGGGGCACGCCGTCGTTGCGCAACTACCAGCGGCTGCCAAAGTTGCCGGCGGTGCACGTCAAGGCCAGTGACGGTGAAAGGCTGCGCGCGATGCTGGCGCGGGGGCCGGTGCGAATTCGGGTGAGCGCCGAGGTCGACACCGGCTGGCGGCCGCACCGTCTCGCGGTGGCAACCATCTCCGCCCCTGATCCCGATGCTCCCTTCGTGCTCTTCGGTGGGCATATCGACGCCTGGTACCACGGCGGCACCGACGAGGGCGCCTCGAACGCGGCCATGGTCGAGCTTGCCAAGGCCTTCCATGCGCATCGCGACCGCCTTCGTCGCGGTCTTGTCGTCGCCTGGTGGCCGGGGCACAGCAACGCGCGCTACGGGGGCTCCACCTGGTTTGCCGATCACTACTTCGACGAGCTCAGAACCCGCGGCGTCGCCTACGTCAACGTCGACGGGATCGGCCAGATGGACGCGCAACGCTTCGGGGCTTCGGCGAGCGCGGCGCTCGCCGGCCTCGCGGCCGAGGTCGTCGCCAACCGCACCGGCGCCGAGATCAACCCGCGCCGCCCCGGGCGCAACTCCGATCAGTCGTTCAACGGGATCGGTATGCCTCTCTTGCAGATCAGTCACAGCCGCCTCGCCGAGGACGGCGGTTATTGGTGGTGGCACACCCCTGACGACACCTTCGACAAGATCGACTTCGACGTCCTCAAGATCGACACGGACCTCTATGCCGACGCGCTTGCCGCCCTGCTCGCCGCGCCGGTCCTGCCGCTCGACCTGGTGAATGAAGTCATCGTTCTCGGCGAGTCGATCGCACGCCGGCAATCGGAGGCTGTCGAGCGATTCGATCTTGCGGGGGCAAGCGGCCGGCAGGCTAGGCTGCTTGGCCTTGTCGAGAGAATTCAGGAAGGGATCCAGCAGGGCGACATCGCCGAAGCGGACCTCGAGCTCGTTCGCATCATCCGGCCGTTGCACCGTGTCCTGTACTCGCCGTCGAGTCCGTTTCATCCCGACTCCGGCCTGGAAGGCGGCGCGCTCCCCGGATTGGCGCCCCTCCGGACGCTCTCGTCCGCGGATCCGGGCAGCGATGTCTACCGGTTCGCCGAGGTCACGCTGGTCCGCGAGCGCAACCGCCTGCTCGAGGCCCTCGACAACGCCATCGACCACGCCGAGCGACTGTTGTCGGGCGCCGCCGGCTAGCCGCCGAGCCCGTTGCGCTGGGCGATCACCCAGGCGGCGATGCTGCGGACCTGCTCGAGATCGAGTTCGGCGCCGAACGGCGGCATGCCGCGATCGGCGCGCTCGCCGGCCAACACGATCTGCTGGTAGCGGTCGTATACCTCGGGATCGGAGTAGCGCAGGTCGGGCAGCGTGGTGCCGCCGCCGTGGCACTGGGCGCACCAGGTCGTGAACAGCTCGCCGCCCTGGGCGATGGTGTCGGCGTCGACGGTTTGTTCGATCGGCTCGGGAGCCTCGCGAGCCGGTAGCCGGCCCGCTGCGACCGCGGCGGCGTCGCCGTTCAGCGCGAAGGCGAAGATCTTTCCCTCGTTTCGGGCGCCGCTGGCGAACGCACCGCCCCATCCGGCCATCACCGCGATGTACTGGGTTCCGTCGACCTCGTAGGAAACCGGCCCGCCGAGGATCCCGGTGCGCGACCAGCTTTGCCACAGCATCTCGCCGTCGGTGGCGCGGTAGGCGACGAAGTCGCCGCTGGCGGTGCCCTGGAAGACGAGGTTCCCGGCGGTCGACAGCGTTCCGCCGTTCCAGTAGTTGTCGTAATCGACCTGCCAGACGGGCTCCTGGGCGATCGGATCCCAGGCGATGAGGTGGCCTTCGTCGGGGAAGGTGTGGCCTTCCATGCTGCGACGGGTGCGGGCGGCCGACAGCCAGGTGTTTTCGCGAAACTCCCAGCGCGGCAGGTTCTCCCAGGCGACGGCGTTGTCCTGCGCTGGGATGTAGACGAGCCCGGTGTCGGGGTTGAACGACATCGGTTGCCAGTTGTGGCCGCCGAGCTGCGCCGGGCGGATGAACGCCGCTTCGTTCTCATAGCGCGCGCCGGGGACCTCGATCGGGCGGCCCGTGTCGGGATCGATGCTCTCGGCCCAGGTCACGGTGACGAAGTTGTCAGCCGACAGAAACTCGCCGGTCTCGCGATCGATGACGTAGAAAAATCCGTTCTTTGGCGCCTGCATGATGACTTTGCGCATCGCACCGGGACCGCCGTCGGGGCCGGGAATCAGCAGGTTGGCGAGGATCATCTGCTGCGTCGCCGTGTAGTCCCAGGTCTCGCCCGGCGTGTTCTGGTAGTGCCAGACGTAGGTTCCGTCGTCGGGGTCGAGGGCCACAATCGAGGCGAGAAACAGGTTGTCGCCGCCGCTCGGGTCGCGGTACTGCTGGTTCCAGGGAGAGCCGTTGCCGACCCCTACATAGAGAAGGTCGAGCTCCGGGTCGTAGGCGAACGAGTCCCAGGCGGTGCCGCCGCCGCCGGCTTCCCAGAGGGTCTCGGGGCCCCAGGTTTCGGCGGCCAGAGCCATGGCAGCCTCGTCGGGCGGCAGCTTCGGCGTACCCGGCGCCAGGAAGTCGCCGGGAATCGTGTAGAAGCGCCAGTTCAGCTCGCCGGTCTCGGCGTCGTAGGCCGACACGTAGCCGCGGACGCCGAACTCGGCGCCGCCGTTGCCGATGATCACCTGGCCTTTGACGACCCGCGGCGCCCCGGTGATCGAGTACAGCTTCTCCTGGTCGATGGTCATCGTTTCCCACACCGGCTCTCCGGTGTGGGTATCGAGCGCCATCAAACGGCCGTCGAGGACGCCGACGTAGACCTTGCCGTTGTACACCGCGACGCCACGGTTGACGACGTCGCAGCAGGCGATGCGGTCGTAGATCTCGTCGACACCGGGATCGAAGCGCCAGCGCTCCTCGCCGGTGGCGGCATCGAGGGCGATTACGATGCTCCACGGGCCGGTTGTGTACATGATCCCGTCGATGACCACCGGCGTCGCCTCGAGGCCGCGATCGGTGCCGGTGTCGTAGCTCCAGGCGAGGCCGAGCCCGGCGACGTTGTCGTCGGTGATCTGATCGAGCGGCGAGAAGCGGTCCTCACCAGGGGTACGGCCGTTCGACGGCCAATCCGACGCCGGCGTTTCGATCGATGAGGTCAGAAGCGCGGGAAGCTGCTCCGCCGCTGTGCTCGAACGGGCGGAGCCGTTGGGCGTGCAAGCTGTCGTGGCGAGCAGCATCGTCGTCAGGATCGCGAGCAGAATGGGAACGCTCCGTGCGGGGACGGATCGTTGAACGACGGGGCCGCGAGTCTTCATGGTGTCTCCGGATGGAAAGGGAGCACGATGCAACTTGCCACGCGGTGCGGAGGGTTTTCAGGTGGGCGTGACCCGATCGGCGTGGTGCTCCAGCGGGTTGGGTTTCGTCGCACAAGGGTGGATCATCCTACCTGCGTCATCAACGTCCGCAGGCGAGGGGGCCTTTGAGCGGCGTGTCGTCGCCGAACAAGGCTTTGACCCGCCGTAGCGTGTCGTCGAGCTCGTCGTCGGCCCAGACCGCTTCGAGCTCGGCGATGTCGGCGGTCGTCAGGTGCCAGGATAGCGGCCCCGCGGGGCCGACATCGAAGACCTCGGTGTGAAACTCGATCTGCGCGGGCCACGACTCGCGCAATAGCTCGAGCTCGACCTCGTTGCGCGCCACCTGGGTGGCGGCGCGCACCTGCAGCATGGTGATTCCCGGGCCGGCGATGGCGTAGACGAAGCCGCCGCCCTCGCCGGAGTCCAGGGCGGTGATCTCGGCGGCGCGGATCTGGATCAGCAGGATCTTGAGGTGGCGCCGACCGGGACGGTCCTCGCCCTCGAGGGGACCTTGGACCGAGACTTCCGTGGCTTCCTCGGCCGGCCCTGCGAGCTCGCGTTTGACGGTGCGCAGAAAATCCACCGCCGTGGCGACGCCGTGATTGTCGAAGTAGCCGCCGTCGGCGAGGTGGTAGGCGATGCTGTTATCGACCGTGTCTCGAGCCGGGCGGGCGATCGGGCTGATCCATGGAAACGTCGCCGAGAGGCGCGCCGCGCTGGCGATCGGCAAGTCCCAGTCGGGATATAGGTCGTTGAAGTTATCGGCGTACCAAAGGCTCGATTCGTTCGACGCCCGAGCCCCGAGGCTCAGCGGCGTCAACAGGAACCGGCGCCCGGTCTCGGCCACCGTGGCGTTGAACACCGGAACCGGGCGGCGCCCTTGGCGAGCGTCGTCGCGCCAACTGTGCAACGTCGCCATACCGTCGTTCATCTGCCGGCTCCAGGTGCGCTCGAGGGCCCAACCACGGTCTTTTTCGCCCGGCATTCCCGGCAGGACGCTCCACAGGTCGCGGTACAGAAAGCCCCACGATGTGGCGCTGAGACTCGAAGCGGCCGACGCGTCCTTGATGCCGCACAGGTCGGCGGCGGCCGGCGAGTTGCCGTCACGGTAGCGGTCGATGAAGTACATCGCGCCGAGGCCGCCTCCCGACACGCTGCTGATCAAGGCGATCGAATCACCGAACGGCGCACCGATCTCGTGTTGCAGCCGGGTGAGGACGTCGGCGGTCCAGCGGGCCGCGGTGATCCCGCCACCGCTGGCGGCGACCACGACCATCACCGGCGCCGGTTCCGACGCGTGATCCTGGGACCAGCGCTCGATCAGTAGCTCCGGCGTCAGGGGCTCCGCTGCCAGACCCGCGGCCGGCGGGATGGGGCGGTAGTAGTGGTCCTTGTCGAACGCCTGAAAGGAAACGAACAGCACGATGAACAGGGAGAGAAGAACCGGCACCCGCATCACGTCGACGACCGCCGCCACCCAGCTCAGCAGCAGACACGCCAGGGTCAGAAGGAGGAGCACGGTGAGCAGGATCGGGATGTCGCCCGTCATCCAGGCGGGGCGATTCGGCGACAGCAGGAAGGCGCCGGCGACGTAGAAGCCCGACGTCAGGAGCATGAAGGCGAGCGCCCGGGCGCGGCGCCCGTCGAGGATCTCCTGCGGCGCCAGCTCGTAGGTCAGGCCGCGTTGGGGTTGGTCGCGCTTCCGTGCGGCCGGCGCAGCGTCGGCGCGCCTTTCAACCGCCGCGTCGATTTTCTTGATGAGCGCCTCGAGCGGTCGCTCGAGGATCGTCGGGGCGCCACCCGTGAGCCGGAAAACCGCCAGCCGAACCGCCCAGGCCAGGGCGACGCCGAGAAGTGCCGCGCCGACGTTGGCCCAGACGTTGGTGCCGCCGGCGGTGGTCGACTTCCACACGACCGCGATCGTCAGGGGCGCCGCGAGCAGCGAATACCAGCACAGCGCCCGAACCGTGAGCGTGCGGAGCTCGCCCCGGGTCAGCCGGTGCAGGGCGAGCGCGAGCCGGAGCGGCCGGGAGCGAAGGTCCGCTACCAGATGGTGCCGCGCGGTGCTCTCCGGAGGCTCGATGGGGATCTGTAACCCCTCGCGGACGAAGCCGACCTTCGCCCGTCGGGGGATGGTTTCGAGCAACATCCAGAGGGAAAACAGGACCACCCACGCCGTGTGTATCGCGAACCAAGTGGTGAACACGATGCCGAGGAAACCCAGGTCGGCGAGGTTGCCGAGGACATCCTCGAGCCACACCACGATCGATGCGGGCAGCACGATCGCCAGGATGAGCGCCACCGAGATCGGGAAGCGGCAGAAGAAGAGATACTGGAAGAAATAGATGCGGCGCTGTAGATACATCGCGTAGCCGCCGAGCACAACCGCGGCCAGGATCACGAGCGTCGATATGCTCATGGGCGATGATCTTTACGTGCCTGGGTAGGGGCGGTCAACGACGCTACCCATCACGACGATCAACCTGCCCATGGTTTCGCCAGGAGCAGGCTCCTTGGTATCGTCGCACCGCTGCCCACTGGGTGATGACCGCAAAGAAGGAACAGACGCGGCGGCGGTGGCTGCAACAGTTGATCGATCATTCGGCGGCGCGGCGGGCGATTCCGCCTCTGGCGCCGGGCAAACATGGAGACGACGAGCGATGAGCGGTCTGCGGACCCGGCGTGACTTTCTTTCGACGACCGTGCGCGGCGGCGTCGCGACGGTGGCGGCGACGGTGGTGCCGGCGTGGGTCCCCCTTGCCGGGGTCGGCCGCGGGGAGGCCGATCGCTGCACCGCCTTGGCTCAGTTCGGCTCTTCCCAGGTCGCCGCCACCCAGATCGGAACGGTGCCGTTCGACATCGAGTGGCGCCAGGCTTTCGACGAGCCGATCAGCCAGGGGCTCGGTGGGCGGGTGATCCACAAGCTCGCGACGCTGACCCCGGACACGCTGATCACGACCAACGAGGACTTCTTCGTTCGCACGGCGAAACCCGACCTGTTGGGTTCGACGGAGAACTGGCGGATTGCCGTGGGTGGATTGGTCGACGAGCCGACCGAGCTCGCGCTTGATTCGCTGTTGCCGTCGGCCGAATCGCAGGGCGTGTACCTGCTGGAGTGTTCGGGCAACCCGCGGCGCCGCAGCTTCGGGCTGATGAGCGCCTGTGAATGGGGCGGAATCCCGGCGGTGAAGGTGCTCGAGGGGACGCGGCCGCTCTCCCGTGCGACGCAGGTCTTGATCGGTGGCTTCGACGGGCACAGCGGCCGCGGCGGCGGCATCCCCGGGGCGAGCTGGATCTTCGATCCGGCCGATCTCGAGGCCGCCGGTGCGTTCTTCGCCACCCACATGAACGGCGAGCGGCTGCCCGACGATCACGGCTACCCGGTGCGGTTGTTCATCCCCGGTTGGTACGGCTGCGCGGCGGCCAAGTGGGTCGATCGCATCGAGTGGGTCGATGACACGGCTCCGGCGACCGCGCAGATGAAGGAATACGCCTCGCGCACCGGCAACGACGGCGTCCCGGAGCTCGCCCGTGACTACGCCCGCGGCGAGATGGACTTCGCGGCGATGCCGGTGCGGGTCGAGCAGTGGTCCGGCGGCGACGGAATCTTCTACCGCGTCGTGGGCATCGCCTGGGGTGGCAAGCGGACGGTCGACCGACTCGAAATCCGTTTCGGCGAGGACGCACCTTGGATCGGTGCCGAGGACTTCGAGCACAGCGACATTGCCACCTGGACCCTCTGGTCGCACACCTGGCGACCGGACGGTGTCGGCAGTTACACGATCCGGCTGCGCGTGCCGGACTCGCCGGTACCGACGCGCCGCATCGATCGCGGTTACTACGACCGCACCGTGACGGTCGAGGAGGTCTGATGGTTCAGTGGGTGTCGCCCGGCGGTCCTGTCGTCATCATCCAGCCGGGAGGTCGACCGGCGAGCTGCGCTCCTGCAATTCAGCCCGACAGCTCGATCTCCCGAACGATCTGCTGGCTGGCCTCCCAGTAGGTCTTCTTCATCGCGATCTGCGGGTCGTCGGCGCGGGGCTGCACGCGGCCCTTGGCGTCGGTCGCGCGCGAGACGATCGTGTGGGCGCCCGGCGTCGGGTTCGACCAGGTATAGCTCCAGAACGTCCAGGTGTGCGGGTTGGCGTCGGCCGGCGGGGGCTGAAGCGTCGCCTCGATCCACACCCCGTCGTCGATGCTCACCTGCACGGACTCGAGCGGTGTGCCGTCGGTCCACGCGGCGCCCTCGATGCGCACACTGCCGTCAGCCTGGCGGATCGTGCGTGAGGTGATCGACTTGACGTTGATCGGCCCCACGAGGGTGCGGTGCCAGACGATGCCGTCCTCGGTCTCCTCGCCGCGCAGGGTGACGTAGTCGCGCGACATGAAGCGGCCGACATATCGTCGGTCAACGACGTGGACTCGGTCGAGCCACTTCACCCACGCGACACCGAACCAGCCGGGAACGACGAGCCGCATCGGCGAGCCGTGCAACATGTTCAACGGCATGCCGTTCATCTCGTAGCAGAGCATGGTGCGCTCCATGACCGGCTCCCCGAGCGGCAAGGAGCGGGCGAACTGCTGCTCGTAGTTGTCGCCGCGGATCTCTTCTTCGCCCCTGTCGTCGCCGAAGAAGACGACTTCGAGGGCGTCGGGGTCGATGCCGGCGCGCTCGAGAATCGGCATGAGCCGTGTACCGGTCCACCGCATGTTGCCGATGGCGCCGGAAAAGCCCGGCGAGGCGCCATTTCCGCCGCACTCGAGAATCGCCGTGTACGTCTCGGATGGCATCTCACGGATCTGGCCGAGCGTCAGGGTCAGCGGGCGGTCGACCAACCCGGTGATGTGTAGCTCGCGATCGGCGACGTCCTCCGGCTTTTCGTAGTGCGAGACTTCGTAGAGTTGTTCGGCGGGCGTATGCCAGTCGCGCAGCTCCTGCCACACGAGCTGAGTACGCCTGCTCCCGGACTGCCCGTCGTTGGTGAACGGGATTTGTTCTTCGTCCTGCGTCAGCGGCGGAAATGCACGGGGCCCGGAGGTGAGCGCCGCCAGCGAGGTTCGCGGCGCGACGGCGAGTGTCGCCGCCGAGCCCAGGGCCGAGCCGAGGACCGTCCGACGGGTGATGGTGCTCGGGAATGTGCGATTGCTGCCCGGGGACGAGCGATCCTTCATGCCTCACCTCACCTTGTCGAGTCGAGTAAGATCTGGCGCGATGATACAGAAGCGCAGGTTTTTCTTCGCGGTTGCCCTCCTGACGCTGGCGGCTACCCTGGTGGTGCCGGTTGGCGCCGTCGGTGTGGCGGCTGCACCGCTGGTGGTGGTGGCCGGCCACGTCGGCGCAGCGACGGTCGCGGCGCCGCGGGCGATCTTCGCCCTGGAGGCGCCGCTGCCGGCGCAGCAAACCGGGCGCTCGGCCACGGTGGCGGGACGCCCGAACTTCTCGGGCACCTGGCGGCTCGATGTCGAAGCGAGCGATGTCACCAGCCCCGACGGTCTCGCCGGCCTCGGCGGCGCCGCCCCGGAGAACCTCTACATCACCCAGGCGCGCAACGGCGCGCTCATCCTCTCGAGCCGGGTCAACGGCGCCCAGCCGCGCACCTACATCATCGGCGGAGAGAACCCCCTGCCGGCGCCGGGTGGGGAGGCCGCGCGGATGACCATGAGCAGCCGCTGGGAGGGCAGCACCCTGGTCAGCGAGGGCAGCGGCGAGTTCGAGGGAAGCTCGCTCGTTGTGCGCGAGGTCATGTCGCTGAGCCCCGACGGCCGGACGCTTCGGCTCGAGGTCACGACGACGCTCGCCGGTGCCGGGTCGACCAACACACTCATCTACAGCAAGGCGGGAAGCTGACGCTTGCCGGGCCCGCGAGCTACCTCAGCCCGCTCGGCCCCAGATCCAAGGCCACGATCTTCTCGCGATCGCGGGTATACAGCGTCGTTCCCACCAGCGTCGGCACCGTCCAGGAAGTTGTGTCGAAGATCGAGGCCCGGGCCAGCTCTTCGATGCCGTCGGGCGACATCGTCGCCAGCACCAGGTCGCCGTCTTCGTCCATGATGATGAACTTGCCGTCGGCGCGCACCATGCTCGCGTGGCCGAAGCCGCGCTGGCGCCAGGCGGGCTCGCCGGTGATGACGTTGATCGCGGTCATGAACTTGGGGCCGAACATGCCCGCGGTGCCGTACACCCAGTCGCCGATACGGATGGTGTTGAGAAACATGAGCTGGAGCCGCTTGCTGTACCAAAGGTCCTCGACGTTGGTGACGTCACCGACGAGCGATAGGCGCAGCGCGTGGCTGCCGGCGCGGTAGGCGGAGGAGACGAACAGCACGTTGTTGTCGCCCCAGAGGCCGGTCGTCATGTTGAGGTCGTTGCCCGGATCGTGGCCGACGGCCCACAGCACCTCGCCGCTGTCGGGGTCCATGCCGTTGATCGAGGCCCCCCCGACGATGACGAGCTGTTCCTGGCCGTCGACGTTGATCAGCACCGGCGGCGCCTGCCCGAACAGGAAATCGCCGCCCCGCCACACGACACCACCGTCGCGCTGGTCGAACGCCATCACCGATTGCCCGGGCCCGCCGACCGTGCAGATGACGGTTTCCTTGTACGCGATGGGGCTGCAGCCGTAGCCGGCGGTGACGATCGGGCGTAGCGCCAGCGGCGGGGCGCCGAACTCCGCGATCAGGTCGTGATACCAGAGCACCTCGCCGGTGCGCTTGTCGAAGGCGTAGAACTGTTTGTTGGTGCCGATGGTGAACAGGCGGTCGCCGACGATGAGCGGCGTGCCGTGGGGGCCGGCGCCGTATTGGAAGTTCTCGACGCGTGACGGATAGGTGTGTTCCCAGATCGTCTCGCCGGTGGCGGCATCGAGCGCGACGACCGTTTCTTCCTCGTTCCACGGGCCGCGGCGGGTCGCCGCCCCGACGCGATACATGGTGAACAGCATGCCGTCCTCGGCGAGGACGGCCGAGTGCCCGGCGCCGAGCGGCCGGCTCCACAGCACCGCAGGGCCGCCTTCGGGCCAGCTATCGGCGAGCGGCGGGCCTTCGACAATGAAGTTGCGGTCCGGCCCGCCCCATTGCCGCCAAGCCGCATCCGATTGTGCAGCGGCGCCGGATTGCGCACCGGCGGCGAGGGTCGCTGCCAGTGCCAGGATCGCCAGTGCACCGAAGAAGAGTGCGACCCTGGGATGGCCGTCTGTAGCTGCGGGAGTCCTCACGGCGCCGGATTGTAGCACCGCGCGGGGCGGAGTCCGCGGATCCGCCCCGCATGGTTGGTTTTCAGTCGTCGCTCGGCTGCGCGACGATGCGGATGTAGGGCAGGGGCTGTTCCCAACCGTCGGGAAAGCGCTCTCTGGCATCCTCGTCGGAGACGGAGGGGGCGATGATGACGTCGCCGCCCGGCACCCAGTTGGCCGGCGTCGCGAGCTGCCGTTCGGCCGTGAGCTGGCAGGAGTCGAGCAGCCGGAGGATCTCGGCGAAGTTACGGCCGGTGCTCATCGGATAGGTGAGCGTCGCTTTGATTTTCTTGTCCGGGCCGATGACGAATACCGAGCGCGCCGTGGCGTTGTCGACCGGAGTGCGACCTTCGGAGGTGTCGCCGGCGTCGGCCGGCAGCATGCCGTAGGCCTTCACCACCTCGAGCTTCGGATCGCCGATCAGCGGGTAGTTGGGGGCGTATCCCGTGGCCGACTCGATGTCCTTCGCCCAGGCCTCGTGGTCGGCGACGGGGTCGACGCTGATGCCGATGATCTTGCAGTTGCGGTCGTCAAATTCGCTCTTGAGCGCGGCGACGGCGCCGAGCTCAGTGGTGCAGACGGGGGTGAAGTCCTTGGGGTGCGAAAACAAGAGTGCCCAGCCGTCGCCGATCCATTCGTGGAAGTTGATCGTTCCCTCGGTAGTCTCGGCGGTGAAGTCGGGTGCGGTGTCGTTGATGCGCAGTGACATGTAATCCTCCATGTGTTTGCTGACGTTTACGGAGTGTACGTGGCCGGCGCGCAGGCGTCACGGCGCAGCGGCCGCCCGTGTCCCGGCCGCCCGTAAGCCAGCCGACACAACGCGCCCGCCCAGCGGGCGCCGGGCCGTCTTCGCCAGGCTTTCTTCTATTGATTCAGGAGCTCCTCAGCTCGCCATGGATTGCGGCCAGATCGGTGGGCGTGAGCTCGGGTGAGAAATGGGCCACGCGGGCCAACACCATGCCTGCTTCGAGGCTCCCGCCGTCCGCTCTCTCACCTTCCGTCCGCTCGCCGTCTCCTTCCTCGCCTGCCGGCTTTTCCCGCTCGCCGTCCCCCTCGACGCGTGCCCGCTCCTCGTCCTCGGTCTCGAAGTAGGCGCGCCAGCAGCCGACGTGGATAAAACCCGACGGGTTGAAGTAGCCCTCTTCGTAGTACACGAGGCCGATCCGCCAGTCGTCTTTGTTGATCGGCTCCCGGCAACTGCGGCAATGGGCGCGCCCGGTGGGCGCGCGGCCGGCGCCGTCGATGCGGGGCAGGAGAGGGTGGTTGAGGCCGACGCGGGATTGGTCGCGCAGCCAGGCGATCGTTTGGCCGCGCGCGGCCGGCGTGTCGATGGCCTCGAGGTCGGCGACGGATCCATCCTCGATGAGTGTCGCAGCCATCGCCTCGATGAACGGCTCGGGGCGCTTGAAGGCTCCGCACACGGGGTGAAACCAGAGCGTTTGGTCGCCCTCACCGAAGGGATTTTCCGTCACCTCGCCGAAGCGCAGCTCGTCCTTGACGATCTTCTCGCCGCAGCCGCGGCACTTGGCGCGGCCCGAGGTGGCCGGCTCGATGACGTGGGCCATGGGCTGCAGTTTATTCGATCGTCGGCCTACGAGGAGGAGGCACGCGTCGCCTTGCTTCCGGTGCCGTGCTGCGCCATTCTCTCCGCAATGGTTGTTGCGTCGAGATTTCTTTGAAGTCTCCGCTTCCCAAATGCAACCAGACGACATCCCGTTCCGTCATACAGAGAACGGCCGCACATCCCCATTCCTTCTTTTTCGAGGTGCCCGCGTGAGAAAGCTTCTCCTCTCTGTATCCGTACTCGTGTTTGTCATGGCGCTCACGGCGCCGGTGTATGCCCAGACGGGCTACGGCTCGGTCGTCGAGATCAACGGCGACGAGATCCTCGTTGGTGAGCCCGGCAACCGCGCCGATTCGGGCTATGTCTACGTCTACCGGCCGGTGGGCGGCGCCTGGACCGAGGTTGCGTCGATCGTCGCTTCGGACGCCACGGACGAGGATGGCTTCGGCTCGTCGATCTGGGTCGACGGCGACCGGATGCTGGTCGGCCGGAGCGCCGATGGCGGTGCGATCTATCGTTTCGAGCGCGTCGACGGCGAGTGGAACGAGGTCGGCACGCTGATGCCTTTCGGCGACGATGACAGCGCCGGGTTCGGCTCCTCGATCGCCGTAGACGACGACTGGCTCATCGTCGGCGCGGACGGCGCCGAAGAGGGCTGGGGCGCGGCGTACGTGTATCGTAATGAAAACGGCACCTGGACGCCGGCCGGCCGCTTGGTCGGCGAGCGTGGCGAGATCGCCGAGCACGAGACTGCTGCGGCCGAGGCCGCCGAGGGCGACGAGGCCGCCGAGGAGATTCCGGCGCCGAGCCCCGAGGCCTTCGGCGCCGTCGTGGTGGTGGACGGTAATTGGGTGTTCATCGGCGCCCCGGCGTCGTACCAGCAGTCAGGCCGCGTGTACGCCTTCCATAACGGCGACGACGGTTGGGAGCAGGCTCCCTTCGACGTGTACTCGGTTGCCGGCGATCATTTCGGCGCCGCCCTCGAGCTCGAGGGCGACCTTCTTCTGGTCGGCGCCCCGACCTACGCGCCGCTCGGCGCGGTGCGACGCTTCGTCCGTGATCCGGAGGCCGACGAGTGGGTCCGCATCGGCAGCGTGTTCCCGTTCGAGGGCTCCAGCTACCAGTTCGGCAGCTCCATGGAGATCGAGGGCGACACGATGTACATCGCCTCGCCGCAGCACGTCACCAACGGCGGCATGATGTACCTCTACCACATGGACGATGAGTACAACGTCTACAACATCGAGAAGGTCACGGTGCCCGGTCTCGGCCAGCCCGATCGCTTCGGTGCCTCGTTCGCCATCGACGGCGACACGATGGTCGTCGGCTTGCCGGGCGCCGATGGCGGCGCCGGCGTCACCGTGATCATGAGCAACGCCTACGGCAACTGGGCGTCGGAGCGCTTCATATCCGACTACAAGGGTCTCGATTCGATCGTCGGCGGCACCATCGAGTGCGCCGACGGCATCGCCGATCGCTTCGGTTGCGACAACATCGACCTGCTCGCCTTCCTGCCTCTGTCGGCGATCGGCGGCGGTCGCGGCAGCATGACCAACGACGTCTGGGGCTGGACGGATCCCGAGACCGGCAACGAATACGCCCTCGTGGGATTGAACGACCAGACGGCCTTCCTCGACGTGACCGACGCCAACAACCCGGTCTACATCGGTTCGTTGCCGAAGACCGAGTCGGCCCCGTCGGCCTCCTGGCGCGATATCAAGGTCGACGAGAACTACGCCTACATCGTCGCCGACGCCGCGCCGACCCACGGCGTCCAGATCTTCAACCTCGAGCACCTGCGCGAATTCGACGGCGAGCCCATCGTCTTCGAAGTCGATGCTCACTACGACAACGTGTCGGCGGCGCACAACATCGTGATCAACGAGGACTCCGCGTTCGCCTACGTCGTCGGCGCCAACAGCGGCGGCGAAACCTGCGGCGGCGGTCTTCACATGATCAACATCGAGGATCCGAACAACCCGAGCTTTGCCGGCTGCTTCGCCGATATCACCACCGGCAACGCGGGCACCGGCTACTCGCATGACGCGCAGTGCGTCATCTACCACGGCCCGGACGAGGAGTATCAGGGCCACGAGATCTGCATCGGTTCCAATGAGACCGCGATCTCGGTGGCTGACGTGACGGACAAGCGCAACCCGGTGGCCCTCGGCGCGGCGAGTTATCCGAACGTGGCCTACAGCCACCAGGGCTGGTTCACCGAAGATCACAAGTACTTCTACATGAACGACGAGGGCGACGAGATGTCGGGCCTGGTCGAGGGCACGCGGACGCTGATCTGGGACCTGCAGGAGCTCGAGGACCCGATCCTGGTCAAGGAGTACATCTCCGACAACCCGTCGATCGACCACAACCTCTACATCAAGGGCGACTTGATGTTCCAGAGCAACTACGACTCCGGGCTGCGCATTTTCGACATCTCGGATCGCGAGAACATGCGCCCGGTCGCCTTCTTCGACACGGTTCCGTGGGGCGAGGACGGCGGTGGTTTCCTCGGCACGTGGAGCAACTACCCGTACTTCGATTCCGGCATCATTGTCGTCACGAGCATGAACGAGGGTGTCTTCATCTTGAAGATGAGGGACAACGAGAACTGACGCCCGAGCTCTCGAGATTCGTCAGCATCGAGGCGCCCCCGGGATTGCTGCTCAGGCCCGGGGGCGTTTTTCTCGTGGGTCGTGTATCGTCGCCGCGATCGAAGCCACGTCCGGGCTAGTGCTAAACACGTTGTTCACGGGTCACCTTGAGTCTGGAGATCGGCGGCCTCCTGCCGATGCCCGCAGCAGGAGGGCGTTGAAATATGCGGGTTAGCCCTGTTTCTCCAGGATTCGGCGGAGCGTCGGCAACGTCAACTGATCCTTCTCGCGGCCGGCGGCTTCCTTGGAACGGATCACGTCGGCGAGCGATGCGACGACGACGTGGATCTCGCGGATTCTGATCTCGATGGCGTCGCGCTTCAGGTCGTCGAAACCTGACGTTCCCGCCGGTACGAGCGTGAGGTCGAGGTCACCGCAACGTGTCACCAGGTTCCAGATGATCGCGCCGGCGAGCGCCTCGGCGGAGTGCTCGAACGCCACGCCTCCCGGTTCGTTCTCGACGCGAAGGCGCGCGTCGAGGTCGTCAAGCGCATCGGCGAGGCGCGCAAGGTTTTTGGCGTCTGTACTCGGGGTGATGTCGACATCGGTCGTGACGTGGGGCGAGCCGTGAAGGGTTGCCGCGAGGCCGCCGATGAGCACGTAGCGCACATCATGGCGCTCGAGCGCGGCGAGAATCGCCTCAGGATCGAAGATCGGCTCAGCCATCGTTGCGCCGCGCCTCAGCTAGGGCCGCTCGAGCGTCGCGTGTAAAGGCGACGGTGCGCACGAGCTGATCGAGCCGCTGCTCGTAGCCAAGGGCCATGTTCCGCTGGGCCAGTGCCCATTCCGTGCCGCCGGATGTCGCCAGTCCGTAGCGCAGCTCCAGGCCGCAGGATTCGACGATTCGTTGCAGCGTCTCGAGGGAAGGGGTAGAGCCTCCAGACTCCCATCGTGCTACCGCAGATTGCGTCGTTCCGGCGTTGGCGGCGAGCTCGGCTTGGGTCAGTCCGGCACGCTGCCGCGCCTGGCGAATCAGGTGTCGAGCGATCATGGAAGTGAATATAGCAGATATGCTATTCATCGCGCGGCCTTTGCTCCTCAGGATCACTTCCATGTAGGTTGCGACGGCCACGATCCAACGGTTTCCGTGATTGGCCTCGGATTCAAGATGAGCGGCGACACGGGACGCGGGATGCGTCCCGTGATACCGTTTTTCAGGTCATTTCTGGGCGCCTGACCGGCGGCCCAGGGTAACTCTCTCGAACCGAACCCCCGAAGACTCCGATGGGCAGAAAAAGTAAAAAGAACCGCAAGAAGAAGGGCGGTGCTCCCGCCGCCGCCGGCAAACCCGTCGCCACGCCGGCGAAGCCGGAGCAGAGGAAGGCCGAGCGCACGCCGCCGAGCGCGAAGCTGCAGAAGATCGCGCGCATCTCGACGATGGTTCTGGGAGCCGTGTTCATCCTCGCCGGGACGCTGAAGGTGGCGGACCCGTGGAGCTTCTTGGGTTCGTTGCCCGCCTACGGGCTGCCGTCGGCGGTTCGGTTGCCGATTACGGTGTTGATGCCGACCATCGAGGTTGTTCTCGGCGTCATGCTGATTGCCGGGTGGCGATTGCGGCAGGCTTCCATGGCGACCGCCGCGTTCTTGGCCGTCTTCGGCGGTGTCATCGCCTACGGCTGGGCGCAGGGGACGCTGCAGGATTGCGGCTGCTTCGGGTCGTGGCTGCAACGGACGCCGCCGCAGGCCCTGGCGGAGGACGCCGGCATGCTGGCGCTCGCCGTGATCGGCATCATGTGGGCGCCAGTGGGGAAGGTCGATTTCAGCCGCTTCCGTGTCGGGGTTCTGGCGACGATCGCGGTCGGATCGATCGCGATGATCGGCAGCACGCTGGCGGCGGACACCAGCACGCTCGAGGAGCGCATCCTGGCGGCCGAGGTCGCCGTCGAAGAGGGCATCCCGAGCCTCGAAGATCTCGATTTACGCAACCGCAACGTGTTTCTGTACCTCTTCCAGCCGGATTGCCCGCACTGCATCGAGAACGGACCGGCGATCGCCCGGATCTCGCAGGATCCCGAGCTGCCCGATGTCATCGGCATCACCCACTCGGTCGCTCCGGGCGACGTCGATTTCTACCTGAGAACCGCCGGTGCTGATTTTCCGGCGTACGAGTTCCTGGTGCCGAGCTTCGTACAGATCACCGGTGACGGCGGCGTGCCGCAGCTCGTGTACCTGGAGCACGGGATCATCGCCCAGGTATGGAAGGGCAACCTTCCGAACCCTCGCGAGTTGAAGCGGGCCATTGCTGCGCGGAGCGGGTCGAGCCCGTAGTAGCCGGTCAGCAGGCGGCGGGCTGCCGACGCTGGCGCTGACCCTGACCCTGACCCTGACGCTGCCGCTCGCGCTGATGCTGCCGCCGGCGACGGTTCTGCCGTGACCCCGGCGTTGTCGCCGCCGCCGGCGGGATCATCCTTTGGTGATGCTCCCGAGTCCGGGCTTGTGGGTTTATTAGCTTTGTATTATAAAGTACTTTGAATAACACGGAGAAACGGAATCGCTTCTCGCGCCGGTACAAGCCGCCGCGACCCGAGCCGGCTTCGGCGCCGGCGTCAATTCGACCCGGAGCCCAACGATGACCGTCGCCCGGCTGATTGCCATCCTGTTCATCTTCTGCTGCAGCACCGTCGCCTGGCTCGTCCTCGGTGCTTCGGTTGCGCAACGCACCGGCACGTACGACCACATGCTTGACGTCGAGGTGACGCAGCTATGGGGTGGGAGGCACGTGCAGGTCGCGCCGCAGGTGTGGATTCGTGAGGTCAAGGAGCGCACGGAAACGATCGAGGAAGAGGACGAGGACGGCGACACGGTGACCCGAGTGGTGACCACAGAGGTTGAACGCTGGCGGCCGCTGCTGCTCGATTCCAGTGACGTCGCGGTGAAGCTCGATCTCGAGCACCGGCGCAAGGGGTTGCTCTGGTACGACCTCTACGCGGTCGACTACGCGGCCCGCCACACGGTGACGGTGCCGGATATCGTCGAGGGCCCGCTCCGGGTGTCTTTCAAGTTCCCGGCGCCCGAGGCCATCTACGACGGCTTCTCCTTTGTCGTCGCCGGGCAGGAGGGCAGCGCCAGCGACTTGCAGAGCGCGGTGGTCGTGGTCGTCGACAGCGTATCGGCCGGCCAGGTGATCCCGATCGAGATCGGCTACCGCTCTCGCGGCCTCGACACCTGGGCGTACGCCTTTGGCGACCAGGGGGTCGGGCAGGTGCGGGATTTCACGCTGACGATGAACACTAATTTCGCCGATATCGACTTCCCCGCCGGCACCGTCTCGCCGGTGGACCGCGTCGCGGTCGCCGGCGGGGAGGGGGCCGCGGGTGGCGTGGGGGCGACTCAATCTGAGCGACTGGTGTGGCGTTTCGAAAATCTGGTCACCGGGAAACGCATCGGTGTCGACCTGCCGAACAAGCTCAACCCCGGGCCGTTGACCCAGAGGGTGACCTTCTTCGCCCCGGTCTCGTTGCTCTTTTTCCTGACCGTGATGGTGATCCTCGGCATCACCCACGGCCGCAACCTGCACCCGATGCACTACTTCTTTCTGTCGTCAGCGTTCTTCTCGTTTCATCTGTTGCTGGCCTATCTTGTCGACCACATCTCGGTGCACCTGGCGTTCGTGATCGCCGCCGTGGTCAGCATGTTCCTGGTGTTCTCGTACCTGCGGGTCGTCGGCGACACCCGTTTCGCTCTCACCCAGGCAGGGCCGGCGCAGCTCGTGTACCTGGTGCTGTTCAACTACGCCTTCTTCTTCCAGGGGTTCACCGGCCTGACGATCACGGTGGGTGCGGTCGTGACCCTGTTCGCCCTCATGCAGCTCACCGCGAAGGTGGACTGGGAGCAGGCACTCCGCGGCCGCAAGGTCGGGGCGGCCAGCACAGCGTCCGAGGTGGGCACGGCAGCGTAGGTGGGGGCAGGCCTTGCGACGGGCGCGGGAGGCCCCCACACTGGAGAGCATGCGAACGGTTCTCGTGGTGCTGGCGGCGGTGCTGACGGTCGCACGACCGCAACTCGAGCTTCCTCCCCATGGCCTGGTGATTTCGGCTGCCCAGGCGAGTCTGGCTGCCCAGGCGACGCCGGCGGTGGCTGACGCCGCCTCCGCGTATGGAGCCTTGCGCGACATCGGCATCGACGCGACCGCCGCCCGGCGCATCACCGGCGTCGAGTTCAGCCGCGGCCCGGCGACGTTCTTGCTCGACGATGGAGTGTGGCTGCCGTTCGAGCCGGTCGCCGGCCGGGTGACCGGGGCGGTGTTCATCGGCGCGGGGCGGATGTTCTACAACCCGCCTTCCGGCGTCGAGCGCGACCAGTTGGTGAAGTTCACCGATTCGGAGTCGCTCACCGAGGCGTTCGACCGTCTCTACCTGCGGTTTACCGATGCGACGGCCGAATTCGTCGGCGCGACGTCATCTCGCGCCGGCGTCGGTGCCGACGCTCAGGGCAGCGTCGACGTTGCCGACAGCGGTCTGCCGAGCGCTCGTCCGCTCACGGCCGCCGACCTCCGGCACATCGACGAAGCCGAAAAGCTCCACGCCGATATCCGCAAGCACTTCATCGAGGAAGAGCTCGTCAACCTCGAGTCGCGCATCCTCGTCGATCTGGTCGACGGCAGCGACACCTTCTTCTCCGCCTGGATCGAGACCCGGGATGAGGGGCCGCTGCACTTCGAACAGGATCGTTTGGCGTGGGACCTGTTCCGCTTGCGCGGTTGGACCCGCTTCGACGTTTTCGATCAGTGGGGTGGGTTCGGTGCCGCGGAGGCCCCGGCAGCCAAGCCGATCCACTACTCGCTCGAGATGACGCTTGACGGTGGCAACGTGGAGGGGGCGCGGGCCGAGCTGCAGTTGGTGCCCCGGGTTCCCGTGCGTGCCCTGCGTTTCGAAGTCCATCCGCTGGTCGAGATGCAGGAGGTGTTCGATGCCGAGGGGCAGCCACTGTTTTTTGTCCAGGAGAAGGCCAAAGACGACCAGTTCGAGCGCGCCGTATCGGTGTTCTTCGACCGCGATCTGGCCGCTGGAACCGCCACCACGCTGACCTTCGTGTACGACGGCGAGCTCGTCGATACGCTGCTGGGCGGCGGCGAGTATCTGAAGGCGTCGACCGGCTGGTACCCGGAGATCGGCTACCTGCAGCGCGCCACCTTCGACATGACGTTCCGCGTCGACGATGGCGACAAGGTCTTCGCTTCAGGGGTGCGGGTTTCCGACGAGGTCATCGACGGTAAGCGCGTCGTCAGGTTCGAACAGGACCTGCCGGTGGCCTTCGTCTCGTACAACTACGGCTCGATGGAGGTCCGCGAGGTCGAGGTCGAAGGGATGCCGCCGATCACCGTGTTCGGCTTCGCCCGCGGACTCGGCGGCGACGCGCTCGGTAACGTCGGCATCGACATCGGCAACAGCCTGTTGCTGTTCTCGGACATGTTCGGCGACTACCCGTTCTCCTACATGTCGGCGACGCGGATCCCCGGCTCCCACGGGCAGGGTTTCCCGGGCCTGCTGCACCTGGCGGCCGGCTCCTTCGGCAACGAGTCCGACAACATCACGGCGTTCCGCGCCCACGAGACGGCGCACCAGTGGTGGGGGCACATGGTCGGCTGGAAGAGCTACCGGGATCAGTGGATCTCCGAAGGGTTTGCCGAGTACTCCGGGGCGCTGTACGTGGCCGCCTATGAGGGCGACCCGGGCCTGCTGGACGAGATGACCGCGGCTTGGCGCAACGATGTCTTCAAGCGCGGCAACGCCGGGTTCCGTCATTTCGGCATGGCCTCCTCGACGATGCAGCGTCGGTCTGATGGCACGTGGTCGGGCCCGATCACGCTCGGCTACCGGCTGTCGTCGACCGAAACCCCCCTCGACTACCAGATGCTCGCCTACGAGAAG
>SMVB01251973.1_pt1 | contig 24972 bp, 22 predicted proteins | sample 2456461 | NCBI WGS metagenome assembly SMVB01 (sample SAMN11095934, study PRJNA526329) | marine sediment metagenome | biome: Marine sediment; feature: Surficial sediment; material: Deep marine sediment; isolation source: Hadal surficial sediment | place: Pacific Ocean | collected 2014-05 | depth...
AATCGAAGCCTGGCCCGGTCCGCTCGCCGCCGGTTCCCACAACGGGAATCACCGGCACGGCATTGCCCCATCGTCCTTCCTGCTCGAGAATTACGATCTGCTTCCGCGCGGCCTGACGCTCGACATCGCGATGGGCGAAGGCCGCAACGCGATCTACCTTGCTTCGCGCGGGTTTGACGTCGACGGAGTCGACGCGGACCCGCAGGCCATTTCACGGGCGCGCGCAGCAGCACGTAAGTTAGGGGTTCCGATACGCGCGGTCGTCGGGAACTTGCAGGACGGCACCTACATCTTGCCAATCGAAACCTACGACGTCATCGTTTGCTTCAACTACTTGCACCGCCCCCTGTTCCAGGATATTCGTTCGGGGCTCGTTCGCGGCGGCGTCGTGGTGTACCAGACGTTCACCCACGAACAACCGCAGTTCGGCCGCCCGATCAACCCGGATCATCTGCTGGAACCAGGTGAACTCAAGAAAGCGTTTGCGGGATACGAGATCCTGCGCTATCGGGAGAGGATCGGTCCGGCGCGCCGGACCGAAGAGATGCGCGCGATCGCCGGCATCGTGGCCCGCAAGCCGGGATAACAACGCTCGATGGAACTCGCACCGGTCTTCCCCCTCTCCAACGCGGTGTTGTTTCCTGACACAGTCCTCCCGCTGCACATCTTCGAACCGCGCTACCTCCAGATGGTCCGCGACGTTTCCTGCGGCGAGGGCCACTTGGCGATCGCCCTGCTCGAGCCGGGCTTCGAGGAAGACTACGAGGGCTCCCCGGGGTTCCACCGAGTCGGCACGGTCGGCCGGATCGAAAACCTCGAGGAACTCCCCAACGGACGGTTCAACCTGCACCTCGTCGGACTGCGTCGCATCGAGTTCGAAGAAATCTCGTCTCCCACGGCCTACCGGGTGGCCCGGTTGATCGCGCGCAATGAAACGGGTGTGGACGACAGCAACCCCGAGATCGTTCGCGCCAAGCTCCACTTGCTGGCATCGCACGCGTTTCTCGTGCAGCAGGCCTGCGGCGAAACAGGACCGAGTCTCGCGGCCGATGACCGGCTGTCGTTCCGGGCCGCCGTCAACGGCGCCTGCGCAAACATGCCGATTGAAGCGCGTCTGCGCCAGTCTCTGCTGGAGATCGACGATCTTCGCGAGCGGCAGGAAAGCGCGCAGCAACTGGTCAACGATGCGCTCGAGAAACTACTGGCGTCGAAAAATCCGCATCCGACAGTTGACGATTCACAATTAAATTAAGATGGGGTCAAACCAAGAGGGGTCAGGTCTAACATTTCAACATTTACGCTCGGCCGCGGGGTTCGATCGTCTCCATCGGTGCAAATGTTGAAATGTTAGACCTGACCCCGTTCGATTACGTTCGATTAGCCGCCGATCTGATGCATTGTGCGAATCAGCCGTGGCGCCTGTTGGCGCTCGAGGATTTCCAAGGCTCCACCGCGACCCTTGCGCAAGAGGGTCGTACGTATCCTGTCCACGAGGTCCGCGTCGCTTACACCCGCGCGCAACGGGGTCTTCAGATCGCACTCCACGTCGTCGTACAGGCATACGCGGAGGAAGCCGTCGGACGTCAGACGCAGCCGTGAACAACTCGAACAGAACGGGGCGCTGATCGAATCGATGAACCCGATCTTCCCGCGACCGTCGGCGAACTTCCAACGCGCCGCCGGCGCATGAGGATCGCCGTCCTCGTCGGGTTCGATCGGCCACCGCGTGGAGATTCTGCGCCGCAATTCGTCACCGTGAACAACCCGCTCGGGACGCCAGCTGCCGTCGTTCTCAAGTGGCATGTATTCGATCAATCGGAGTTCCCAGCCTTCTTCCCGGGAACGATCAACCAGCGATTCGAGATCGGCCTCATTGACGTCGCGCAGGATCACCGCATTGACCTTGACGGGCGACAGACCGACCCGCACGGCGGCGCGGAGTCCGGCGAGCACGGCGGCCAGCTGGTCGCGACGGGTCATGCGCCGGAATCGGTCGGGGTCGAGCGTGTCGAGGCTGACGTTCACTCGTTTCAACCCGGCGTCGACAAGATCATCGGCGAAGCGTTCGAGCAAGACACCGTTCGTGGTCAGCGAGAGGTCGTCGATCCCATCGATCGCGGCAAGCATGCGTATCAAGCTGGGCAGATCACGACGCACGAGCGGCTCACCGCCGGTGATGCGTAGTTTGCGCACCCCTTGCCCGGCCATGAGCCGCGCCAGCCGGGCGATCTCTTCGTAGCTGAGGATCGCGCTATGCGGGTACCACACCGGATCGGCGGGCATGCAGTACGTGCAACGCAGGTTGCACCGGTCGGTGACCGAGATCCGCAGGTCGTCGTGCACGCGCCCGAAACGATCGATCAAACTCATCAACGACCTCCAACGCTATTATACGAATTGCCCCCACTTTTTTCCTCCGTGAGGGTTTTTGGCGGTCCAGACCTTGGCACGAATACCGAGCGGTTCGAATAGAACGGTGATCGGTGTGTCTTCACCCGGGGCCGTCGGCTAACATGATGATCGTTTTCCAGGCGAACGCATGACGTCAATCGAACAAACCGCCCACCTGGGAGCGTTGCAATCGGCAGACGCGCCACGGTTGACGCGCTCGCTCCCGCAAGGCCGGTTCGCGTTGCTGTGGGCGTTTGTCTGGGCCGCCGCCGGGTTCGCTGTAGCGATCGGCATCGTAATCGGAACCGGTGCGGATTTCTTCCCGGCGCTGCGGCTCAGCCTGTTGTTCTCCGAGGTCGTTGGCTTCGCCTCGCTGATCTCGGCGCGAGTCGTGTTTCCGCGGCTGGCCAACCTGCCCTACTTGCTCTTCTTGCCACTGCAGATTCTGACGCTCCTGTCGGTGACCGTCTTTGGCTCGATCGCCGTGGCTATCACGCAACCGTTGTTCGTGGCCGCCCGAGCCACGACCTCGATCCTGATCATCGTGATCAATGCGACACTGGCGGTGGCCGTCGGGATCGGCCTCTACACGTACGACTCGATGCGCCGCCAGATCGAGGACCAGTTCCGGAGCCTACGGGAAAAAGAGGCCGTCGAGCGTCAACTACGCACCGCGCGAGAGGTGCAGCAGCAATTGCTCCCGCGGGAGACTCCGCAACTCGAGGATCTCGAACTGCACGGCAAGTGCGTTCCGGCGCGCGCCGTCGGTGGCGACTACTTCGACTTTCTCCTTGTCGCGCCCGGCAGGGTCGGAGTGGTGGTGGCGGACGTGTCGGGCAAAGGCGTCCCCGCGGCGTTGCTCGTGGCGGGCATCCAGGCGACCGTGCGAACGTTGAGTTGCGCCGAGACGAGTCCATCTGAATTGCAACGCCGTGTTAACGACATCCTGTGCCGCTCGTCGTCGTCGTCGCGCTACGCCACGTTCCTGTCGGGTTTCTACGATACGGACAGTAAAATTTTTTGTCACAGCAATGCCGGCCACCACCCGCCACTACGCGTCCGCAACGGTGAGGTGCGCCGGTTGGATTCCGAAGCCGGTTTTCCGATCGGCATGTTCGAGGGGACGGTGTACAAGGAGAACCGCACCCGGCTCGAACGCGGCGATCTGATCGCGATATACACCGATGGACTCATCGAAGCACCCAACGCGGAGGGCGAGGAGTTCGGCGAGAAGCGGTTGGGTCAGTTGCTCTGCCGGCACAGTGCACTTTCGCTGGAGCGGATCTGCGATGCGGTCCTCGATGAGTTGGCAGCTTGGGCGGGAGACCTCGAGGCGCACGACGACGCAACGCTGGTCCTGGCGAGGGCGCGTTGAGGAGGTCGGTTCGATCGACCGTCGCGCAGATGCTGATCTGGCTGGCGGGGAACTCGCTCGCCGGGACGGTGATCGGGCTGGCCGTGGGTTTCCTCAATACCGGCGTCATCGAACGACCCACGATCGTGATTTCGGTGTTGTTCGGGAACGTCGTCGGCTTCACCGCGTTTTTTTCCGCTTCCGCGCTGTTCCCCCGCTTGCGTCTGCTGGCCCCCCCGATTCGCGTCCTGCTGCTCGGTTTCACGTTGCTGGCCGGGGCGGTCAGCGGCAGCGCGGCGGTGCTCTACGCGTACCCGTTGTTCGTCGCGAGGGATCTGTCTCAGACGGCGGCGATCGTCGCAATCAATGGCGTGCTGTCGGTGATCGTCGGCGCGATCGTGTTCGTGTACGAGAACATGCGTTTCAAACTGGAGGCGTCACTGCGCGAGGTCGAGGAGGTCCGGCTGGCGGAGGCGCATCTACGTGAAGCGGCGGCGCGAGCGGAACTCGCCGCTCTCCAGGCGCAGATCAACCCGCATTTCTTCTTCAACACGCTCAACACCATCGCCTCGCTACTCGAGGACGACCCCGAGGCGGCCGAGGAAGTACTCCACCGGCTGGCCGGGTTGTTCCGCTACGCGTTCAAGGCTTCGGACACGACTCCCGTCACTTTGGGCGAAGAGTTGGAATTCACGAGAAACTACTTGGCGATCGAGCGCGCCCGCTTCGGCGAGCGACTGCAGGTCGAGTGGGACATCGATCCCGAGTCGATCGAGATCCCGGTGCCCGGCCTACTGCTCCAACCGCTGGTCGAAAACGCCGTCGGTCACGGCATCGCCCCACTCGTCGAAGGTGGACGGGTGCGGATTTCCAGCCGACTGGTCGACCGAACATTGCATCTCGATGTGGTCGATAACGGGGTCGGAATCGACGCAAACCAGGAGGATCTCGTGCGGGACGGGCACGGGCTGGGCAACGTGAAACGGCGCCTGGAGGCGGTCTACGGTGGGCGAGGTTCGCTATCGTTGCTCAAACATCCCGGCAAGTCCGGGACCGTCGCGAGGTTGTTGTTGCCGGCCGATCCGGTCACGGATCGCTGAAAGGGGTGCTCATGGCATGGCGTTGCGTCGTGGTCGACGATGAAAAACCCGCGCGAGAGCGGCTCAAACGCTTGATCGGCGCACACGACGATTTCGAGGTCGTCGGCGAAGCCAGCGATCCGGCATCGGCGATCGAAACGATCGATTCACTTCGGCCGGACCTGTGTTTTCTTGATGTTCGGATGCCCGGAGGGGACGGTTTCGATGTGGTGCGCGGGATCGAGACCGTGCCACATGTCATCTTCACGACAGCGTACGACGAGTACGCGGTCAAGGCATTCGACGTCAACTCGATCGACTACCTGCTCAAACCGTTCACGAAGACACGCTTCGCGGAAGCGTTGGAACGCGTCCGCCAGGCCTTCGCCTCATCTGAATCGGGAGAGAACAGGCTGCTGCAGGCAATCGAGGAGCTCAGACACGAAGTCCGTAGGAACGATTCCGAATTGGCCGAACCGCCCGTGAGGGCCGCTCCGCCCGCGCGGTTGACCGCTAAACGCGGTTCGAAAATCATGGTCCTGGCGCCGGGTGAAATCCTCTGGTTCGAGGCCGACGAGACTCTCGTGTTCGCCCGCACCGGGTCCGGCCGTTTTCTTGTCGAACGGACGCTGACCGACCTCGAGAACCTGATGGGCCCGACGTTTTTCCGTTCCCACCGGCGCTATCTGGTGAACCTCGCGCATATCCGCGAAATCCTTCCCGGTGATGCCGGAACCTACGAAATCGTGATGAAGAACCAAGAGAGAAATCGAGTTCCCCTATCCCGGCGCCAGGCGAGAAAGCTCAGGGAACTGATCCCCTGGTAGCGTCTCCGTCCGGTCGGGTGGAACAACCGCTCGCCGGGCCTGCGGAACCGCCCGCCGGGATTCGGTGGCCGCCCCAGACGGGCGGAGCAAGAATTATTCGAGGAGTTTCGTGATGAAATTTGGACGGACGTTCCTTCCGCTCGTGGGGGCGTTGATGGCCGCCGCGGTGGGCGGCCCCGGCTCGTCTGCCGAAAGCAAACAAGTCGGTCCATTTTGCTCTGCCGGCGAGACCTGGTTGGTGCGCTCCGACGCCGAGGAGGTCGGCGATCGCTACATCATGGCCGGCGAGATTTCGATGGATGGCCGCCAGCTTGGCGACCTGTTCGGGTGGGCGCCGAAGATCTCGATCGGCGGCGAGATCCAGGGCGACCTATTCGCCGCAGCCCAATCGATCGACATCTCCGGGACGGTGCGCGATTCGACGCGGCTGTTCGGTCAGACCGTCGATATCAGCGGCACCATCGAAGGTGACCTGCTGATCTTCGCGGCTACCTTGACGCTCAAGGAAGACGCCCATATCACCGGTGACGTGTTCGGCTCGGTGGCCCACTTCATTCACATGGGCCGTGTTGACGGCAACATCAGGCTGACGACCGGAGAGAGCAGGATCGAGGGATCGGTTGGCAAGGACCTCAAGCTCAAGGCCGACACGATCAGCCTCAGCGAGGGTGCGCGGATCAAGGGCGACCTGACCTACACGTCGCGCACCAAACTCCCGGCAAGCGCTGCAGACTACGTCGAGGGCGAAATCATCTACAACGAAGTCGTCGACAAGGATGAAGACGCCGACGACACCCGATTCAGCTTGGGCACGGTGGCCGGCTGGCTCTACTGGCCCGTTGCTGCGTTCATCGTCGGCGCGATCCTGTTGGCGCTCAGCGGTCGGCACAAGCAACTCCCCGTCGAGCGGATGAACGAGGAAGGCTGGATTGGCCTCGCGGTCGGCGTTCTCGCGCTCCCCGTCCTGGCCGTCGCGTCGATCGTAGCGATTTTCCTGGTCCTCACGATTCCGCTGGGAATCATCGGTCTGTTCCTGCTGGCGGTCCTCGCGTTCATCGGCAAGATCCCCACGGCGATCTGGCTGGGCCGACGCGTCCTCGCCTTCGCAGGTAAGTCCGAACCGTCACCGTACCTGGCCCTGGCGTTGGGCCTGCTGCTCGTGTACCTGATGATATCGATCCCGTTCTACATCGGCTGGGCCGTCTGGTACGCAGTCACATCGGCGGGTATCGGCGCGATGATCCTGGCCATCGTGGCGCTTCAGCGACCGGGCCAAAAAGCTCCGGCGGAAGCTTGATCGGGAATGGAAAAAGCCTACGAAAACCTCGAGTTTCTCAACAGCCGTAGCGCGCGATCCGTGCGCATCCTGTCCGAGTACATCGAACCGCAGGCCCGGTTCCGGCATTACAACGTCACCGATACCGTGGTCTTCTTCGGTTCGGCGCGCGCGCTCCCCGGCGACGAAGCGCGAGCGCGTCTCGACGCGGCCGAGCAGGAAGGCGACTCGAAGAAGATCGACTGCGCGCGGAATGCACTGGACCTTTCGCGCTACTACGACGACGCGCGTGTGCTGGCGCGGCTGATGACCCAATGGTCCAAGGAGCTGGAGTCGCCGGACAAGCGCTTCATCGTTTGCTCGGGGGGTGGACCGGGGATCATGGAAGCGGCGAATCGGGGTGCTTCGGAAGCCGCGGGGATCTCCATCGGACTCGGCATCAGTCTGCCGATGGAAACGACCAGCAACGAATACATCACGCGCGAACTAGGATTCGAGTTTCACTACTTCTTCATGCGCAAGTTCTGGTTCGTCTACCTGGCCAAGGCTGTGGTCGTGTTCCCGGGTGGGTTCGGGACGATGGATGAATTCTTCGAACTCCTGACCCTGGTGCAGACGCAAAAGACAGTCAAGAAGTTACCGATCGTCCTTTACGGTAAACGTTTCTGGGATGAGGTCCTCAACCTCGACGCGCTCGAACGTTGGGGCACGATCTCGGCGGGCGATCTGGACCTGTTCCACGTGTCGTCCAGCCCCCAGGAAGCCTTCGAGTACCTGCGCAACCAGTTGACCCGGCATCACTTGGATCGCGGAGAGGATCAGGCCAGTTGAGGCGTTCCCAGCGCCGCCTGCTGCGGCTGCTCGTGGTCGCCGCAGGCTTGGCCGTGGTGGTCTGGACGGTTCACTCGCTCGATCCCAAGCGCGTGTGGACCGCGGCGGCGGGAGCGGATCCGTTCTGGTTGGCGGTTTCGGCGATCCCGATCGCGCTGCGGTTCGCGATCTGGGGCGTTAAGTGGACGAACATGTTGGCCCGTCACGAGACCGTGCCGTTGGGCCTCGTGACGCGCTTCATTGCGGCGGGCTCGTTCGTCAACCTGACCACGCCGACGGCGAAACTCGCCGGTGGAGTGGTGCGAGCACTGCTACTCAACAAGCACCGAGGTTGGCGCATGTCCGTGGCGTACGGTTGGGCCTTTGCCGATCAGGTCACCAATCTGCTGGGACACGTCCTGCTTTTCGGCATCGGATCGCTGGCGTTTTCCCTGCATCCGGCCGCGGGTGCATGGAAACCAGCGCTTGCGTCAGTCGGCGTGCTGACGTTGTTGGGGCTCGCGTTGGGGGTCTGGATCCGCCGCCCCGTATGGGCCTGGATCCAGCGACCTGCCCTGGCCGACAAGCTCGGCCGGTTCGTCCCGGAACGATTCGTGGGCAAGGAGGGCTTCACCCCCGACCTGCTGCGGCGCATTTTCGGGCCATTGTTTGACGACGGCGCTTCGTGGAAAGCTTTCGTTCCCGATGTCCTGCTCGGCGCGCTGGCATTCATGACGCTGCCCGTCGCCAACGCCATGGTGCTCCGGTCCCTGGGTGTCGACGCTCCGCTGCTGGTGATTACAGTCGTCGTCATACTGGGCTATCTGGCCGGCAACTTGCTAGGGCCATGGGGCGGCATCGGCGTCACCGAGGCGGCGCTGGCCGCATTGGGCGCCCAGTTCGGCGTTCCCGCAGAGGCGGCGGCAGCAGGCGCACTGCTCCACCGCGCGGTGTTCTACGCGGTGGTGCTTTCGTGTGGAGGTGGGTCGCTATGGGTCGAAAGACGAGCGCTGACGAACATGGGCCCAACTAGTGGCCCTTGATTGTCGATGTTATTCCCCGACCAGGACCAGGACTCCGGTGTAGGTGAAGAGTTGGTTTTCGCCCTTCAACGGGCCGATCTCCGCATTACAGAAAAAGCCCAGGATCGGAACGTCGGGGAGGGCGCTGCTGATCTCGGCGGCATCGATCCCAGGCTCCCCGTAGAGCGCACGGCCCCGCGCCAGGCAATTGAAGTAGAGTCCGAACCGATACTCCCGGCCGGCCGAGCGGACGCGGTCCAGCGCGTTGACGAGGTCCCTTCTGGCCGCTTTGCGCTCGCGTAGTGCGAAGACCAGTTGCTGCCCTTCCCCAATCCGATCGGAGATGGCGACGACGCCGGTGTCGGGGTCGGCCGAGACGATATTGCGGATCAGGTAATCGCTCTCGGCCGCGCCCGGCGCGAGCAAGCCCACGAACAGGGTGCGAATCGCCGCCGAGAGATCCTTCATCAAATCGTCGGGGGCCTGTTCGCGGAGCACGTCAAAAGCCGGCCGACCGTCGATTTCGAGGATCATGTTCTCATGCACCCGGGTGGCGCGTAGCGGTTTGGTCAACGGAGCACACCCGTGCGTCACCTCAACGGTGTGGCGGAAACGCCCGCCCATGCGCAGGCCCGAAACGCCCGCCTCCGCGGTCTCGGTCCCGCAAAACTGAAGCGTCGCGCCGTTGATCCGCGCCGAGGCGGCCCCGCCGACGACGGGCAGCCCGGGCAGGACGGCGTCGAGTCCGGTCAGTAGATGGTCGGGCCGCACGTGGTAAGGGTCGGGCCAAACGACGAGCAAGTCGCCGCTGTCGCGTGAACTCACCATCCGCTGCCCGAGTTGAGTCGCGGCGGTCAGCCCCTGATCGCCCCTATCGCGGAACAGGAAAGGGGTCGCGCGAAGCTGGTCGGAGCACACGGCGAGCAACCCGAGAGCCGGCCCTTCCTCAAACTCCTTGCCGCAGGCGAGCACGCCCGCGGCCGAGCAGCCCACGATGTAGGGGGTCCCCAGCGCACCCATGAGCGACTCCTGCATCGATCCCAGGAAGGCAACGTGTTCGTCGGTCACGAAGACGATGCACCAGTCGGGCTGGCGATCGCCGAGTCGCTGCTGGACCTGCTGCGCTGCGTCGAGGGCGGCGCGTGCGGTGTTCGAGTGAGTGGAAACTCCAACAGCGGCGTGGATCATCGATGGTCCCGTGTTTTTCCGGCTTGTCAGCGTTGCCGAGGCCGGGGGGTACGGACAGCGGCTGCAATCTAGCCTGTCCGTGCGTAACGTGGTGAAATAGAGCAGAGAAGCATTATTTTGGCAAAGCGGGTCTGGAGATTTCCGAATTGATCCGAACGAGCACGATTTTCATATGGGTGTGTCTAGCGGTGCCCACCGGGTTCGTGAGCCCGGTCGCCGCGCAGGAGGCGCTCACCGCCGAGCCGTTTCCCACTTACGAGTCGATCCGACCGAACATCGAATTCTGGCAGCGCGTTTTCGGCGAATGGCGATTAGACCAGGTGGTCGTCCACGACCGGCGGCATCCTAACGTCGTTTACGACGTCGTCCTGTTGCCCGGCGAGATCGAACAGGCGCTGTCCCGCGAACAAGCGGAGTTCATCGACGACCTGACCGCCCTGTGGGTCGACCGGCTGAAAGAATTGGAGCGCAAGGCGCTCGGCGACAACGATCTGTCCGACGAGGAGAAAGTCTGGGCGTTGGAACTCGCGACCAAGGGCGGCATCGCCGCAATCACCGATGCCAGCGAGTATGTCCGCACGCAACGCGGGTTACGCGAGCGTTTCCTGCGCGGCCTCGAGATCAGTTACCGCTACGACGCCAAGATCCGCGAAACGTTCCGCAAACACGACCTGCCCGAGGATCTCGCCATCCTGCCCCACGTCGAGTCCTCGTTCCAGTACGCCGCGCGCTCCTCCGCGGGCGCGGTCGGCATGTGGCAATTTACGCGTAGCACGGGACGGCGGTACATGCCGATCACCTCGGCGTTCGATGCGCGTCTCGACCCACTTATCGCCGCGGACGCGGCCGCCCGCTACCTGGCCAGCGCCTACGAGAAGTTGCAAAGCTGGCCTCTGGCGCTGACCGGATACAACCACGGCGTGGCCGGGATGGCTAACGCGCAAGAAAAATACGGGGACTACGAACAGGTTTTCTTGAACTATACGGGCCGGCGTTTTGGCTTTGCCTCGAAAAACTTCTACGCCGAGTTCCTCGCCGCGCGCGAGTTGGCAGCCAACGCCGAGACGTACTTCGCCGGCGACTTCACGCCCGAGCCGCCGCACGACCTGGACTCGACCGTGCTCAGCGGGCGCACCACCCCGGGCCGTTTGGCCAGCGCGTTCGGTGTCCCGCTCGACGATCTCGTCGTGATCAATCCCGCTTGGACGCGCCGCGCAGTTCGTGAGGGCCTGGCGCTGCCGAAAGGTGTGGTGGTCTGGCTACCGAACGGCACACACGATCGGCTTGCCGCCGCGGGACAGACCCCCGATTATACGCTCGCCGGCTGGATCGACGACGGCGGCCAGTACGTGGTGCAGCCGGGAGATACGCTCTCGGTGATCGCGGAAACCTATGGTGTGAGCGTGCGCCGTCTGCGCGAGTTCAACGGCATGAGTGGCCGCCAGAGCCTGATCCGCGTCGGGCAGCGCTTGCGCCTGGGTGAAACCGCGAGGGCCGACGTCCACGTCGTCCGTCGCGGCGAATCACTTTCGACCATCGCGCGCAGGTACCGCATGCCGATCGCGGCTCTGCAAAAGTTGAATGGGTTGGCCCCGAACGAGAGCCTGATCATCGCGGGAACGAAACTCCGTCTTTCAGGCGAGTTCACACGGGCACTCGATCAGGTCCACGTGGTGCGTCGCGGCGACACGCTGGGCCGCATCGCCCGCGCCTACCGCATTCGGCTGCGCGAACTGCTCGTGCACAACGGATTATCCAAAGAGTCGGTGATTCGGCCCGGGCAGAAGATCCGTATCCCCAGTTAACTGCCTCCAACCTGGCGCCCTCCGAGTGCATTTGCGCTATAGTTCGGCGGCCCCGTGAGGGGTCGAGGTTTCTTTGACAATGCGTGATCGCGAAATGAGCGGACAGCCCGCGCCGAAAGTGCATCTCACACACGACGGCGATTTGTATGCCGAAGTGATCGTCGTCGGCACTGACCTGTTGCGCGGGGATGTCGGGGATTCCAGTGCCCAGATCGTTGCCGGGTTGTTGACCGCGCGCGGTGTCGAGGTCCGGAGAATTACGTTGATCGCGGACGAGGAGAAAACGATTACCACCGCGGTGCGTGATTCACTCCAACGCAGCCCGCACTTCGTGGTCACGATCGGCGGACTCGGGCCCGCACCGGACGACCGCACGCTCGCCGGTGTTTCCGAGGCCTTGAATCTTCCGCTCACGCCCAACGCGGGCGCAGCCGAACTCGTCGATCGTGCGTATGCCGAGTTGAAGGAACAGCGGCGGGTCGAACGCGGCGGAATCAACGCGGTGCGCAACAAGATGACCCGACTCCCGATCGGGTGCACGGTGCTGGCCAACCCGTTGGGGATCGCTCCCGGGACATTGTGTGTTCTACCTGGAGCGACCGCGGTGATCAGCGTCCCGGGCACGCCGCGCGAAGCGCGCGCGGTGTTCGAGGCAGCGCTCCCGCATTTGAAAGGTTTCGGAACCGGTCGAATCGTCGCGCGGCGCGAGATCGAGACAACCAACCAAGACGAGTCGGCGCTGGTGCCGCTGATCCGGCGTCTCTCCGACGAGTACCCCGATGCGACGTTCTCGACACGGCCCGTCGGTTCGTCAAAGAAGGGGTTCCGGTTGCTCGCGACCGTGGAAGTGCCCGGCGAAACGATCGAGGAAGCCGAGTCGGCGATCGGTTTGATCGTGCGCCGCTTGCTGGCGCTGGCGGCCGGCATCAAGTAGGCCGGTGTCAGAACGCGCTCGCGGCCGCAACGAGCAGTCCCGCCTTGGCCTCGGCGATCTCCGGCGCGAGCCCGCGAAGCCCGCCGTCGGTGGCCAGAACCAATCGTTCGGCGGGAACGTGCTTCATGACCCGCTCGATACGTTCACGGACCACGTCGACGGATTCAAGCTCCGGTTCGATCGCATCGACGACGCCGGCCACGAGAGTCAAGTTCGAGGGCAGCGACACCGGTCCGGCAGTCGAGGCCAGCCCCTGGTGGGCCAGGCCGATCATCAGGCAGTCGACGGGTAGCCCGGCCAGCGCTTTCCAGTCGGGATTCGGGTCACCGAATGCGACGTACGCCCACAATCGCGCCGTCCCGCGCCGCGCGCCGATCTCGCCGATCAACTCCGTCGCCCAGACGGTTTCTTCGGAAAAGGCTCCGAGCGCCGGTTCATCAAGTTGGATCTCGGTCGCGCCGGCCGCCGCCAGTTCGGCGACTTCTTCCGCGATCGCCGTGCAAAACGCTCGCGCGCACGCCTCGCGCGACCCGTAGTGCTCGTCATACGACCAGTGCATCAGCGTGTACGGACCCGTGACGATCGCGCGAACCGGTCGCTCGGTGTGGCGCTGCGCCTTCTTCCAGTCCTCGACCAGGATCGGCGCCGGACGGCCGATCGGTGACGTCACCCGCGGTCGTCGCACGTAGCGGTTACCCCAGCAACGCACGAGCATCCCCTCTTCGAGACCATCCAACCGGCCGGCGTAGTGGCCAACCAGGTCCTCGCGCGTCATTTCGCCATCGGTGAGGATCGAGAGCCCGAGCCGTTCCTGGAGCGCGATCGTGTCGGCGACGGCCAGGTCTTCTTCCTGCCGCAACGCGGCCCCGTCGATCTGGCCCTCACGGAATTGCCGGCGAGCACGTTTGAGCGCGCGCGGCTTGGGGAACGAGCCCACGGTCGTGGTCAGGAACTCCAAGTCCACTCCCGACCCAGCTGTTCCGCGACGTAACGCGCGTGGAGCAGTTTGTCGAACGCGAAGTCGCGCGGAAGCGACTCGAGCCCCGCGTTCGGCCCAACGATCACGTCTCGGCGCTCGAGTGTGTCCCGGTAGGGCATGAGCGACCTTGCAACTTCGTCCGCGTCCTCCTGACGGGTCGTGCCGGCGTCGAAACATCCGAGGTACACGCCGCGGTTCTCGGGCAACTTGTCGAGGTAGGCGAAATCGGAGGATTCACCGAGCGTTTCGATCCCCAGATGGGTTCCGGGCAAGCGATTCCAGTCGTCGGCCACCGAACCCGGATCTCCGAAATAGGTGGAGAGGATGGTCATCGCGCCCTCGCCAGCCGCTTCAAACACGGTGGACACCGAGCGAATCACGCGTTCGAGATCCTCCGGCCGCCGACACAGCATCGGCTCGTCGAGCTGAAACGCGTCGGCGCCGCTCTCGGCGAGCGCCTGGACTTCCTCGCGCAACACAGCGGCGAAAGCGTCGACCAGGGAATCGAAGTCGCCGTAGTGACGGTCGTCGGCCAACCGCGCCAGCGTGACGGGACCGGGCAGCGTGACCTTGACGGTTTGTTTCAACGCGACCGACTTAGCCGTGTTGAAGCCATCCAATGCGTACGGCTCGCGGCGAACCAACTCGCCGCTCACCACCAGCTGGCGTTGATACAGATTGGTTTCGAACCAACGAATCAACGGCCCGCGTAGGAGCCCGCCCGTGCGGTCGATCAGGTGCTCGTGCGGCCCGGTCCAGCCCATCATCCCGTCGCTGACGATCCCGACGAATGAACGCGCCTGGTCGGCGACACAAAGCGTGGTCACCTCGACGATCGTTTGCCGGAGTTGGTCGGCGTCGATCTCGCCACGCTCGAATTTCCGTTCGGCGATGCGCAGTTGCTGGTCGAGTCCATGCTCGCCGACCTTCGGGAACGAGCTGTGATTGGCCGATCGGATCAAAGGTCCCTCCGCGACGTGAGATCTTTACGGCGTTCAGCGGCTTTTTCCGCCGCAAGCCGTTCCAGCTCGATCTCGCCGTGATCAACGTAGCCCATCGCCGCTGCGATCGCTTGATGTCCGGCCTGCTCGGCGATCAACCGGTGCATGGTCTGACAGACCCGGCGGTACGACGAATGCCCGGCGGGCGCGGTGCGCAGCTCGATCAGGTGCATCGCCTCGCGCGCGTTCATGTCCATGTAGAAACGCACGCGATAGGCCATCGGGATCGCGTACGAACCGACGCCGGGGAGATCGGACTGCTGTATCTCATCGTACAACTCGGCGCTGCGTTGCATCACACGTTTCCAATCGTCCGCAGCACCGACCTCGGCCACCGAATCGGCCATCAGGTAGCCGTGAAGCGGCGACAGCGGTTGCCATTCGAGCGTGAGCATGCGGTGTCGCTGCAGATCACGGAACGCCCCGTAGTCACCGAGGATATCGAAACGGTAGGATGTCCGTTCGAACGCGCGGCCCGGTTTGTGGCGGCGGTTGGCGCGCTCGCCGACGTAGGCCTTCAGCACACTGGCCCGTTGTTCCGGCGCGAGTTTCTTCGCCAGTTCTTGGAGTTGGGCGTCCGGGAGTCGCGTGGAAGCGTAGAGCGCCGCTGCGACGACCTTGGTCTCGCCGTCAGGGTCGAACTCGGTCAGCGTGACCTCTTCGACCGTCCAAGGCTCGACGCCAGCGGTCATCTCGGCAGCAATTGCGGCAGTCGCATCGCGCGTTTCGGCCAGGTACCTGGACCAGCGATCGCCACGGTCCGGCAGATCGACGCGCCGCAAGAATGCCGGGATGACCCTGCGTAGCTCGACCAGCATCTCGCCGGCAACCTCACGTGCCTCGGCCAGCGGATGCGCGCGCAAACGCAGTAGCAACGCCTCGTAGGCCTGCCCGGTTCCGTAGATTCCGACGTTGGCCTGGGTCGCCGCGGGCAACAACCCGCGCAGCGCGTCGAGGGCTTTGGCACGCAGCGTACGTTTGTAGACCCCCTTGCTGACGCCTTCCTCGCGTGGGTATTGCGCCATGAACATCTCTTGAAGCGGGTCCAACCAGCGACAGTACGTGCCAAACGCGTCATCAAGCACGTCGACGTAGCGTTTGCGCATCGCGGTGCCGTCGAGTTCCGTCGGGATGTGGTACTTGAACCGTCCCTCGACCCGGCCGGTGTAGGGGACGTACCGCGTCGATTGCTCCAGGTACGCCATCAGGCGCCCCCACTCGAGCACTTTGGTCAGGATGTTCGAGACGTTCTCGCACGCCAGGTGGACGCCGCCCAACTGCGCGACCGAGTCATCGCCGTATTCGAAGAAGACCTTCTCGTAGAGTTTCTCGGCGCGGGCGGAGCCGACGGACGCGGTGCCCGGGGCCTTCTGAGCCTGGTCGTAAAACTCGTCGAGGAACAACCGCCGCAGGGACTTCGCCGAACGTGAGTAACGCGCGAACAACGCGCCCTTGACGACCTCGGGGAGATTGATCAGGGCGAAGACCGAACGGTCCACGTTGGTGAAGTAAGGTTCAAGCGCAGCGCACTCTTCGGCGGTGAATCGTTCGACCACAAGAACTCCGTGTTGAGGAGAGGCATTTTCGACGGAGCCGGCGGCAAATGCCAGCCCTAATCCGGCCTCAGACGGGTTGCCGCCCGGGGTCGACCGGTGCATCGTCCCAGATTCTCCTGAGATCCTCAACGCCGTCGCGGTAGCGCTCTGCCATCTCGGGCGGCGCGACCGTGGCGGCGACCTCGGCAACCACGACGATGTAGGGCGCGAGCATCGAGTCGCCGAGCGCCCTCGGGCCCCAGGGAGAATAGGCCACGATGGGCAACACCAGCAGCGCCGCGACGAGCGCGGCGGCGACGAGACCGACCAGCGCCCCCGCCGTCCGATCAGCCCAGCTAAGCATCGACGCCTTGATGAGCTTGCGCATCAGATGCGCGATCAGGCCCCCGGCCAGCATCACGCCGATGAAGATCAGCCCATAGGCGATCAGCCGCAGCACACCCTCGGAAACGTCCAGCACACCGAGCCGGGAGGCGAGCGGTTGATGGTAATACGCAGCGAGCGCAAAAGCCGCGACCAGCGCGGCGATCCCGATCAGGATACGGACGATGCCCTTGATCACGCCGATGAGGACCAGTAGGCACGCCATCACCAGCAGGAAAACGTCGAAACCGTTCATCGTCAACCTCCCGGATCTACTCTATCGCAAACGCGGCACGGCGCTATTTCCCCTGCGTAATCCGTTCTTCCTCGATCGTGAGCAGCATCTCAGGCGTGATGTCGCCGGTCGGGTAGTCACCCGAGAAACAGGCGTGGCACATCTTGCGGATTTTCGGCTGGTCGTCACGGACCGAATCGATCAAATCGGTCAGTTCCTGGTAGATCACCGCGTCGGCGCCGAGTTGCCGTGCGACTTCCTCGCGTGTGCGGTCCCGCGCGATGAACTCACGCCGCGTGCTCATATCGATCCCGTACACGCACTGGTGCACGAGCGGCGGCGAGGTCGAGGCAAAATACACCTTGACGGCGCCGGCCCGACGCGCCAATTGGATGATCTGCCGACTAGTGTTGCCGCGCACGATTGAGTCGTCGACGAGCAGGACGCGCTTTCCGCGGAACTCCTCGTCGACCGTGTTGAGCTTGCTGCGTATCGAACGCCGACGCTCTCCATCATCGGGCATGATGAACGTGCGACCCACGTAACGATTCTTGACCAGCGCCTCGCGGTACGGGACGCCAAGTTCCTGCGCCATCGTCAGCGCCGCGGTGCGCCCCGAATCAGGCACCGGCACGACGACGTCAATCTCGAGACCCAGACCCGCGAACGTTCGCGCAAGTCGTTCGCCCATGTTGGCTCGGGCGCGGTAGACCGACGCGCCGTCGATCGTCGAATCGGGCCGTGCGAAGTAAACGAATTCGAACACGCAGGGGTGATGGTTCGCTGGAGCAACCTGGTGCCGGCTGAGATCGCCGTCGAGGTTGATGAAAATCGCCTGGCCGGGCTCACCGGTCTCGAGCGACTCGTAGCCGATCATGTCGAGCACGACGCTTTCCGAAACCACCGCGTGGGCCCAGCCACCGTCGGGGCGTTGCTTGCGCCCGACCGCGATCGGTTTGATCCCGAACGGGTCGCGGAATGCGAACATCCCGTACCCGGCGATGTAACCGACGACGCTGTAGGCGCCGCGAACCCGGCGGTAACACTCGGCCACCGCGTCGTGGTAAGCATCGAGATTGAAGCCATCGCCACTTCGATCGGCGAGCGCCTTGGCGAAAATGTTGAGCAGCACCTCAACGTCGCATTCCGAATAGAGGTGCCGCAGGCCGGCCTCGGCCAACTCGCTGCGCAGTTCATTGTAATTGGCCACGTTGCCGTTGTGCGCCATCACGATGCCGAACGGAAAATTGACGGTGAACGGCTGCGCATCCTCGCCCCCACCGGAACCGACCGTGGGGTAGCGCACGTGCCCAACGCCGATGTCACCCCGCAGGCGCTCCATATTGGCGGACGTGAAGATGTCGCGAACCAGTCCCTCACCCTTCTTGACGTGAAAGCGGTCCCCGTCGTAGGTGATGATACCGGCGGCATCTTGCCCACGGTGTTGGATCGTGACCAGGCCGTCGTAGATCTCGTGGACCACTGCCGAGGAGCCGATTACCCCGATAAATCCACACATGAAGATATGGTAGCACCGGGCCTGGATTGACCCTTTTCCGAGGCCCTTCCTATAATGAGGGTGGCCGGGTTGCGCACTGGCCGAGGAGACCGCCCAACATGTCCAAGATCGTTGAAGCGCTGGCCCAAGCCGCCGGTTTGTCGGGCATTTATCGCAAGGTCATGGACAGCCGGAGGCTGACCTTCCGGGATGGCCTGCGCCTGTACGAGTCCAAGGAATTGATGGCCGTCGGTGCGCTGGCCAACATCGTGCGCGAGCGCAAGAACGGCGCGGCCGCGTATTTTGTCCGCAACATGCACCTCAACCCGACCAACGTCTGCACGGTCGACTGCAAGTTTTGCGGTTTCTACCGGCCGTACCGCAGCAAGGAACAGGGTTGGACCTGGGATCTCGACCGCTGCCTCGACGAGGTGCGCCAGCGCATGGATGAGCCGTTGACCGAGGTGCACATCGTCGGCGGTCACAACCCCGACTACCCGTACGAGTTCTACACCAACCTGATCCGAGGCATCCGGGAACTCCGGCCGGAGATACACGTCAAGGCGTTCACCGCGGCGGAATACGACTTCTTCGCCAAGCGCTTCAAGATCCCGTTGGACCAAGTCTTCCGAGACTTCATCGATGCCGGGCTTGGCTCGTTGCCGGGCGGCGGCGCCGAGGTGCTCGTCGAACGCGTGCGCCAGGAGCTGTACCGCAAAAAGATCCCCGCCGAGCGCTGGCTCGACGTGGTGCGCAAAGCGCACGAGTTTGGTCTGCGCTCGAATGCGACGATGCTTTATGGCCATATCGAAACCTACGATGAGCGTATCGAGCACATGTGTCGTCTGCGGGCGTTGCAGGACGAAACCGGCGGGTTCATGTGCTTCATCCCGCTAGCGTTCCATCCCGAGAACACGCAGATTGACCACCTCCCGGGTCCGACTGGCCACGACGACCTGATGACCATAGCGGTCTCGCGGCTGATGCTCGACAATTTCGACCACATCAAGGCGTACTGGATCATGATCACGGCACGGATCGCGCAAACGGCGCTCAACATGGGTGCTGATTGCATCGACGGTACGGTCGCCGAGGAAAAAGTCGTGCACATGGCCGGAGCCAAGACGCCGGTCGGGCTGTCGATGAATGCGTTGCTCGAACTGATCCGCACCGCCGGACGCGACCCGATCCAGCGCGACTCGGAGTACAACGTGCTACAGCGCTTCGACGCCGTCGCGTAGCGGGGCGTCACCGTGAACGCCAAAACCCGCATCGGTGCGGTCTCCTACCTCAACGCGAGGCCGCTGATCTTCGGGCTCGAGCAGGGCGTCGGTGAGGATCGCATCGAGTTGTCCTACTCGGTTCCGGCTCTTCTGGCCGACCGGATGATCGCCGGTGAACTCGACATCGCCCTGCTGCCCGTCATCGAACTGGCCAAGATGCCCGAGCTGGAGATTGTTCCCGGTCTCGCGATCGGCACCTCGGGGCCATCGCGCTCCGTGTTGCTCGTTTCCCGCCGACCGATCGAGGAAGTCGAAACGATCGCGCTCGACCCCGAATCGCGTACCAGTAACGCGCTGGTCCAGGTGCTCTGCCACCGCGTCTGGAAGATCGCTCCGCGATTCCTCGCCGAGCACTGCGGCCTCGAGGAGGCGCTGCGGGAGTGCGACGCCGCGGTGCAAATCGGCGACAAGGCGCTGTTTGCCGAACCTCCGGCCGACACGGTCGTCTACGATCTCGGTGGTGTCTGGAGCGCCGCGATGGGCATGCCGTTCGTCTTCGCCGCATGGTTCGCCCGCCCGCATGCGATCGATCGCGAGATCTACGAGGCGCTGCACGAATCGAAACGGCGCGGTGTGAGGGCCCTCGGTCCGATCGCCGAGGATTACACCTGGCGCGATCGCCAGTACCCGCGGCTCTCGAAGGACTACCTCGAGAAGAACATCCGTTTCCGGCTCGGATCGGCCGAACTCGAGGCGATGCGTGCGTTCTTCGGTGCCGCCGCGGAAGTGGGGTTGATTGCACGAGCGCCCGAACTGAAACTTGCGCTCACGCGCCAAACGAGTTGCCACGACAAGGCCGCTCAAATGAACGAGGCCCAGAATGCCAAGCGCTGAAATCCGCACGCGGCTCGACGCGATCCACGACAAGGTGCTGAACGGCGAACGGATCGATCGCGACGAGGCGTTGCTGCTGCACCGGCACGAAGGGCTGACCGCTCTAGGGGTCCTCGCCGACCTGGTGCGGAAACGGAAACACGATGACGGCATCGTTACCTACATGATCGATCGCAACATCAACTACACCAACGTCTGCAATGCGTTCTGCACGTTCTGCGCGTTCTATCGCGCGCCGAACCACGACGAGGGTTATACGCTCCCGATCGAGACGATCGAGCAGAAGATCCGCGAGACGTACGAGCTGGGCGGCAACCAGATCCTGCTGCAGGGTGGACACAACCCCAAACTCAAGATCGATTGGTACGAGAGTCTGTTTCGCCGTCTGAAATCGAGCTTCCCCGATCTGTGGTTACACGCGCTCTCGCCACCGGAGATCGTCCACATCTACAAGTCCTCCCGCATCGAACTTCCGGAAGCGCTGGAGCGGCTCCGCGCGGCCGGGTTGGATTCGATTCCCGGCGGCGGCGCCGAGATCCTGGTCGATCGTGTGCGCGAGGAACTCGCAACCAACAAATGCTCCTCGCAGGAATGGCTCGACGTCATGGAAGTGGGTCACCGCCAAGGCCTACGTTCGACGGCCACGATGATGTTCGGGCACATCGAAACCGTCGAGGAGCGCATCGAGCACCTGCAACGGGTGCGCGACCTACAAGACCGGACCGGAGGGTTCACCGCATTTATCTGCTGGACGTACCAGGCAGGCAACACCGTTCTCGGCGGCGAGGAGGTCACCAGCGCGGAGTACCTGCGCACACTGGCGCTGGCGCGGCTGTTCCTCGACAACATCGACAATTTCCAGGCGTCATGGGTCACGCAGGGGCCGAAGATAGGCGGCGCGTCATTGGCCTTCGGCGTCAACGACATGGGCAGCACGATGATCGAGGAAAACGTGGTCGCGTCCGCGGGCACGGTGCACGCGATGGACGAGCCGCAGATACTCGCCGTGATCCGTGATGCCGGGTTCACCGCGATGCGCCGCGACATGACCTACGGGGAACGCTTCGTGCCGGCGGAAGAACTGCGCTAGTCCGAACCGTTGATCGGTTCGCAGCTATTTCTTGGCCTTTAACTCGTCGACGATCGCCTGCACCTTGCTTCGTGTGCTCTGCGAGTACCAGCGGTCGAGGAAATCGGAAGCGAGCCGGGCCTCGTCGGCCATGATTCGCTCCACCGTGGGCGCGCGAAGGTAGCGCTTGGTGATCGCGAACGCCGCGGCATCCTTGCTCGCCAACTCTTCCAGGCGCGACCGGCAATGTTCCTCGAATCCGTCGGCCGGATGGACCTCGTGGACCAGGCCGACCCGGACCGCCTCTTCACCACGGTGATTGCGGCCGTACAACGCGATCTCCTCGAGGTGTCGCTGCGGGACCGAGTCTCGCAGGATCATCGCCACGCCGTAGGGGAGCGGCACGCCGACCCGCACCTCGTTGAGACCGATCAATTTTTCGTGCTGCAGCACGCGCCAGTCCGCGGTGAGCGTCAGCACGCATCCGCCGGCCACGGCGTGACCGTGGATCGCGGCAATCAACGGTTTCGAGAACGTGTAAAGACTGAGGATGCAGGCGTTAAAGCGCTCCAGGAACCGCTCCATCTCGGGGCGGTCGAGCTCGATCAACTCTTGCAGGTCGAGGCCCGGGCTGAACAGCTTGCCGGCGGCCGCCAGTTGCACGCCGCGAACGTCCCCGTCGGCATCCAGCCTGCGAAACGCAGCCGTCAATTCGTCCACGAGATCCAGGTTGATCGCGTTCCCGTGATCCCGGTTCAAACGGACCGTGGCCAACCCCTGCTCTACGCTCGTTTCCAGTGTTTGGCTCATGACTTCCAAGCATAAAGGATTTTTTTTGATTAAGGTGGGTCCATGAAGGCGATCGCGATCGAGGGCTTCGGCGAGCCCGAACAACTACTCAAACGCGGTCTCCCACGGCCCGAGCCCCGGGACGACGAACTCTTGATCCACGTCGTGGCCGCCGGCGTCAGCCGGCTCGACGCGACCGTGCGTCGTGGCGAGGCCCGTGATTCGATCGAGGTTGCTTTCCCCTGGGTTCCCGGTTTCGAGGTCGCGGGCGTGGTCGAGCAACTCGGGCCGGGATGCCGGCGGTTCCGTGTGGGGGAGCGGGTCTGGGCCCTGCTTCCCGCCGGCGGGGGTTACGCACAGTTCGCCGTCACGAAGGAACGTTTCGTCGCACCCATGCCGGCCTCGCTGCTCTTCGAGGAGGCGGCAACCCTGCCGCTGGATGGGTTCGCGGCGTGGCGCGTGTTGCTCGGCGACCGTCCGGTCGGCGACGCGAGCACCGTGGTCGTTCGTGGCGCGTCGAGCGGGGCCGGACACCTCGCGGTCCAGATCGCGCTTGCCACGGGCGCGCGCGTTTTCGTTGACGCGCCCGATGGGCATCGCGAGTTCGTGGAGCAGCTTGGCCGGGTCGAGTGGCTCGACGCGACGGACGAACCGGCCGCCGAGCGCAGGATCGACGCCTCCGCGTCGGGAACGTGCGCGGACGGATGGATCGATCTCAGCGGCGGCGCGCGCTCCGAACAGGCCACCGGGCTGCGGTCAGGCGGGCCGCACGATGCGGTGGCTCGGCTCTCGGCGATGGTCGAACAACGTCGTTTGCGGCCTCGTCTGTTCAAGATCCTGAATATCGGAAAGGCAGTCGAAACGCATCACGCCGTCGAATCCCTGTCGACCCGTGGCAAACTCGCCTTGACTCTTTGAGTTGCTCGAAGACGTTACTGTAGCCTGATGTCGATGCTTCGCACGCCCGCACCGAGGGTCATTGCCCACCTCGACATGGACGCGTTCTACGCGGCGGTGGAAGTGCGCGACGATCCGAAGCTTAAAGGGTTGCCGCTCATCATCGGCCACCCCGGACGCCGCGGTGTCGTGTCCACCTGTTCCTACGAGGCGCGCAAGTTCGGCGTCCACTCGGCGATGCCCTCGGTCACCGCCAAGCGACTGTGCCCGCAAGCTACGTGGCTGCGAGGAAGGATGAGCGCTTATGTTCGCGAGTCCCGCCGCATCCGGTCGATCCTCTCGGAAGTGTCCCCGTTGGTCGAACCGCTGTCGATCGACGAGGCGTTCATCGACCTCACCGGCATCGCGCGCGACCTCGAAGACGGAGCCGCGATCGCGCAGCGGCTGAAGGACCGTATCCGCGAGCGCGTTCAGTTGAGCGCCTCGGTCGGAATCGCCTCGAACAAGTTTCTGGCCAAGATCGCCTCGGACATGCGCAAACCCGATGGTTTGATGCTCTTGCCGAACGACCGGCTCGAGGAATTGTTCCACCCGCTACCGATCGAACGGTTGTGGGGCGTCGGCCCGCGCAGCGCCGAACGACTGCACGGCGGCGGGGTTCGCCGGATCGGCGACGTGCTGCGGTTGTCCGAGTCCGAACTGGTTCGTCTGGTCGGCAAACGCGGCGCCGGACACTTGCGGCGCCTCGCCCGTGGCGAGGACGATCGGCCCGTGCAAAGCGGCCGACGGGCGAAATCGATCTCCGAGGAGCGCACCTACGGCGACGATCTCCGCGACCGCGACGAAATCGATCGAGCCATCCTCGCGCGCGCGGACGGGGTGGCACGCCAGCTCCGGCGCAAGGGGCTGACGGCCCGGACGGTCCACCTGAAGGTCCGCCGCGGGGACTACACGACATGGACGCGTTCAGCGACGTTGCCGCGACCGACCGACCTGACCGAGCCGATCGTCGCGGCCGCGCGCGAGTTGATGCTTCGGCGCATTGACCTCGGCGACCACGGTATCCGGTTGCTCGGGGTCGGAGTGAGTTCGCTGACGACGTGCGGAAGCGGCCAGTCCGAACTCTTCATGGACGACGGCGAACGCCAGGCCCGCAGGCTGACTCGTGCGGTCGACGCCGTGCGGGACCGCCTGGGCGAGAAGGCGGTCGTGCGGGCGCGCCTGCTCAAACGCAGGGACCGCGAGGACGACGACGGCGAGGCAAGCAGCCTGCCCGCGGTTGACTAACGACGAAGTGGCCGGGAGAATGCAGACTCGATTTCCCGTTCAGCGAGGTAGCTGGTATGCGTTCCGACCGTTTTCGTTTCCCGCGCCCGTGTTCGGTCCTCGGACTGAGCCTGTTGCTTGTCCTCGCCACCGCCTGCGGAGGGTCCGGGTCGGGCGACCAGGGTGAGTGGACCGAGGTCCACCAGCGGCTCCAGACGATCGGCGATCATGGCGTCACCGCCGAAGACGATGTGCCCTTCGCCCTCGACCGGCTGGAGAACGGCAGCGCGAGTGAGCGCGTGGTCGCCGCATGGGCGCTCGGCGCGATCCGGCACGCGGGGGCCGAGCCGAAACTGCGTGAAACGCTCAACGACAAGGACGCGAACGTGCGCAGCAACGTGCTGGGGGCGCTTCTCGAGTTGGATCCCGCCGACTGGGTCGAACTGCTGGCACGCGGGCTGGCCGACGACGATCCGTTCGTCAAGCAGTCCACGCTGAGCCGGATGCCCGACCCGA
>SMVB01344413.1_pt1 | contig 24965 bp, 23 predicted proteins | sample 2456461 | NCBI WGS metagenome assembly SMVB01 (sample SAMN11095934, study PRJNA526329) | marine sediment metagenome | biome: Marine sediment; feature: Surficial sediment; material: Deep marine sediment; isolation source: Hadal surficial sediment | place: Pacific Ocean | collected 2014-05 | depth...
GCACCATGGTCCGTTCAAGAAGCATCGCAACTTTGTCAGCGCTGTCGCTCGTGGCGGCTTTGGGCTGCGTGAGCAGTCCACTCTACGCGCCGTCGGACGGCCAGATCCTCGTGAGCGCCAACCCCGCCGCGATCGTGCTCGACGAATTCGCGGATCCCCCGGTGATCACCGCATCGACCGTGGTGAGCGCACAGGTCCTTGACACCAACGGAATTCCGCAGGCCGGCGTGACCGTCGTCTTCACCACGAACGGCGGCGAGTTGGCCTCCGCGCCCGCCGGACAGGCGATCAATGCGCTCGAAACGGACGACAACGGATTCGTGTCGGATACGTTGACCTTGCAACTCGGCGACCCCACGTCGACCACCGTCACGGTCCGCTCGGGTGCCTTGACGGGAACGATCGCCGTGGACAAGACCGAGGTCCCGCCGAATCAGCTGCCGGTTGCGTTCATCAGCATCACCCCCGCGAACTCGGCGTTGCTCAACGAGACCGTGATCTACGATGGAACGACTTCCAACGATCCGGACGGCGACCCGATCACCTGCTACCAGTGGACGATCGAGGCCTCCGAGACCATCGCGAACCCGGATCTGCCGTGCGTACCACCGAACTCCCGCTGCGAAGTCGCGCAAGGCCCCGGGACCTCGTTCCTGACGCGCCGGTACGCGGTGGAGCAGATGATCGCCGTGACCCTGCGCGTCAGCGACAATCCGTCGATCGCCTGTTCGTCGGGTGGCCCCGTCGAGTCGATCGCGGCGTTTGGTGGGGCGGTGGTGGAAGCCTACGATGTCGTTTGTGACCGTTCGGCTCCCATCGCGGGCGCCGGCGCGAATCAGACCGTCTCGCTCGGTGGGAACGCGATGGTCACCGTGCCGCTCAGCGGAGCGACCTCGTTCGATCCGGAAAGCGGCATCACGAGCTACGATTGGGACTGCGCGAACGGCAGCGGGATCATGAACGGTGTTTCCGTTCTTTGCGACTACACGGTTGCGGGCACCTATCAGGTCTTCTTGACGGTCACCAACGGTTGCGGCATGACCGCGACCGACACGGTCATCGTCACGGTCAACCCCTAGGAGCCGGCGTGGCAAACGTGCCCCAGACCCCCGACCTGGGCAGGAAGCGCCAGAAGGGCGCGCTGATGGCCGGTGTGGTCGCGATGCTCGCGATCTCTCTGATCTGGTCCGCGGTCGCGTTCCAGGCCTGGATCGACGTGCTCCGCCGCGACAACGAGGCGGAGATGATCTTTCGGGCCCAGGAGATCGTGCGCGCGATCCAGCGCTACCGCCGCGATCACGGCGGGCAAGGACCGCTGAAACTGAAGGATCTGCTCGATCCGTCCCCCAGACGGTCCTACTACCTCCGCCGCGAGTACGACGACCCGCTCGTCCGAGACGGTAAGTGGGGCCTGCTGCACATGGGTCCCGCGGGAACGATCATCGATCCGCACGCACTGGCCGAGGAGAGCGCTCTGGGGTTGCTGGGCGGCGGCCCTACGGCCGGATCGCGGCGTGGGCGCCTGGACCGGGCCCTCGGTCAGGGCCAGACCCTCGCGGGATCGGTGCCGGCGAACGCCGGGCTGCTCGGCGGGATCGGGAATCCGAACGACGATGGGGGCAACGGTCTGCCGATCGCCGGGCTGAAGTCGCTCTGCACGGACAAGCCGTTTCGCGTCTACAAGGGCGAGACCGAGTACGCCATGTGGCTGTTCACGTATCTCGACCTGCAGGTGCCCGGCCTCGCCGGCAAGGGCAAGGCTAAGGGCAAAGGCGGCCTGAAACTGAGGGGGAAGGGCAAAGGTAAGGGCTCGATTTAGCACACGAGCATCTACGACGGTGATATACTGTCGTTTCTTCGCCGAACTCGCCGCGGGGTCCCCCCGCGACGGGAAAAAAAAGCGAGAACAAGGGTTCCGATGCCCGCTGAGATTCGCCGGCGCAGGCTCAAGAACGGCCTGACCATCCTGACCGAGAAAATGCCGGACGTCCGTTCCGTGTGCATCGGCATCTGGCTCAAGAAGGGCAGTCGCGACGAGTCCAAACGGCTGAACGGGATTTCGCATTTCATCGAACATCTGGTCTTCAAAGGCACCGAGAACCGCAGTGCGCGCGAGCTGGCGCTGGCGATGGATTCGATGGGCGGACAGATGGATGCGTTCACGAGCAAGGAATACACTTGCTTCTACGCGAAAGTCCTCGATCAACACCTGCCGGCCACGATCGACCTGCTGTCCGACATCGTCCAGCGCCCGCTCTTCGACCCGACGGAACTCGAACGCGAGCGAAGCGTCGTGCTCGAAGAGATCCAGATGGTCGACGACAGCCCCGAGGAGGTGCTCTACGACCTTTTCTCCGAGTCGTTTTACCCGCGCCACTCGCTGGGCCGGCCGATCCAGGGCACGGCTGCGAGCGTGGGAGGTTTCTCGCGGCGCCAGTTGTTGAGTTTCTTCAGGCGTTCCTACCGGCCCGAGAACATGCTGGTCGTCGCGGCCGGCAACCTCGATCACGAGGACGTCAACCGTCTTGTGTCCCGCGCCTTCGCCGACCTCGCGCCGGGGAACGGAACGAACGGGCGCCTCCGCAGACCCAAGACCCGAGGGGGTGTGGTCACGCGCGCCAAGAAGGAACTGGGCCAGTTGCACCTGCTGGTGGGATTGCCCGTGTTTCCGTCCGACGAACGGGGCCGCTACGCGCTTCACGTCCTCAACGCGTTGTTCGGCGGAACAATGTCCTCCAGGCTGTTCCAGAAGATCCGCGAGGAACGCGGTCTTGTCTACAGTGTCTACTCAGCGGTCAACGGCTTTCTCGATACTGGCTTTCTCTCGGTCTACGCGGGCACCAGCCCGGGCAAGGGCAACGAGGTGATTCGTCTGATCACGCACGAACTGGCGGATCTGCGCGATCACGGACCGACTGCGCAGGAACTCGATGTCGCCAAGGAACACCTCAAGGGGAGCCTGATGCTGGCCCTGGAATCGACCTCCAGCCGCATGTCCAACCTGGCTCGCCAGGAGATCTACCACAAGCGGCAGCGTTCGCTGGCGGCCACCCTGGCAGGCATCGATGCGGTCACGTCTTCACGGGTGCACCGGATGGCCCGCGAACTGACCGCGTCGGCCGACATCAGGCTCGCGGCGGTCGGCCGCGTGGGACGCCTGAAACTCCCACAAGGAGCGTTGACGCTGTGAAATCGGAGGTGTCGGCCGCGGCGCGGGTTCAGGTCAAGCAGTTGCGCGGCGCGCGGGATCTGAAACTGCCGGTTCGCGCGAGCGAGCACGCGGCCGGCGTGGATTTGCATGCCGCGATCGACGGCTCGCTCACACTTGAACCGGGCGCGCGTGCGCTGGTCCCGACGGGGATCGCGATCGCGCTGCCCGACGGGTTCGAGGGGCAGGTGCGACCGCGAAGCGGCCTGGCCGTCAAGCACGGGATTGCGCTGGTCAACGCCCCCGGCACGATCGACGCCGATTATCGCGGCGAGATCAAGGTGATCCTGATCAACCTCGGCGCGGAGCCCGTGACGTTCGAACGCGGCGATCGGATTGCGCAGCTCGTCGTGCAGCGCCTCCCGGATGTCGAATGGGAGTCCGTCGATGAGCTCGCCGCAACCGAGCGCGGTGCCGGCGGCTTCGGCCACACGGGGGACAGGTAAAGTGAGGTTCGTTCCGTTGGCCAGCGGATCTCAAGGAAACGCTACGTTGGTCGAATTCGGGCGTACGCGGTTGTTGGTCGATGCCGGCCTGCCGGCGAAGGAACTCGTCGCGCGGCTTGCGGCCGGTGGGATCGAACCGGAATCGATCACGGCGATCTTGCTGTCGCACGAACACCAGGACCATGTGCGGGGCGCCCTGCGGTTCTCCAAGCGCTTCCACGTTCCGGTCGCGGCGAGCTGGGCCACGCTCGAGGGGATGGACCGCGCGCCCGCTGCGTTCGCCGGTTGGATCGATCTGCCGGTGGGCCGCGCAGTCGCAATCGGCGAGGCCTCGGTGGTCTCGTTCCCGGTCCCCCATGACGCGGCCTCGCCGGTCGGTTTCGTGCTGGAGGGTGCCGGCGTGCGCGTCGGGATCGCCACCGATCTCGGTCACGCGACACCCGAGATCGCAGACCGGCTCGCCGGGTGCGACCTGTTGATGATCGAATCGAATCACGATCCGTTACTGTTGCGCGACGGGCCGTACCCGTGGCGCCTGAAGGACCGGGTCTCCGGCAGGTTCGGCCACCTGTCCAATCCCGAGGCTGCCTCGCTGATCAAGCGCACGGTCGACGAGCGTTGCCGGTGCATCGTGCTGGCGCACCTGTCGGAGAAGAACAACACGCCTGAGTTGGCACGTGCGAGCGCACTCCGGGCGCTTCACGCGCGCAGCTGCGAACGCGTCGATCTGAGAGTCGCGTGCTTCGATAAGCCGTTGGCGCCGGTTTCTTTGTGAGGGGAACACGGTGATCGAAAGATATTCGAGACAGGCAATGCGCGAACTTTGGAGCGATCAGTCGCGCTGCGAGAGTTGGTTGGCCGTCGAACTGGCGGTTTGCGAAGCGCTGGCCGCGCGGAAAAAGATCCCGGGCGAGGACATGCGGGCGATCCGCGAGAAAGCCGCGTTCGATCTGGCGCGCATCGACGAGATCGAGCGCACGGTCGGCCACGACGTGATCGCGTTCGTTACGAGCGTCGCGGAGAAGATCGGGCCGGCCGGCCGGCACGTCCACCATGGATTGACTTCGTCTGACGTCGTCGATACTGCGCAGGCCTGGCGCACCGTAAAGGCCTGCGATGTGCTTCTCGAAACGCTCGACGCGCTGATCGAGACACTGCGAGCACAGGGCCTGGCTCATCGCACCACCGTGATGGTCGGACGGACCCACGGGATCCACGCGGAGCCCTACACGCTGGGTCTGAAGTTCGCAGGCTGGTACTGCGAGGCCAAGCGGAATCGCGAGCGGTTGGTCACCGCGCGCGAGGAGATCCGCTACGGTAAGATCTCGGGCGCCGTCGGGACCTATGCCCATCTCGGCCCCGAAATCGAAGCCGACGTGCTCGAACGGCTGGGATTGCTGGTCGAGCCCGTGGCGACCCAGGTGATCCCGCGTGACCGCCACGCCATGCTGTTCTCCGTGCTGGGGGTGCTGGCGTCATCGCTCGACCGCATCGCCACCGAGATCCGGCACCTGCAGCGTTCCGACGTACGCGAGGTCGAGGAACCGTTCCGTGAAGGCCAGAAGGGATCGTCCGCGATGCCTCACAAGCGCAACCCGATCAAATGCGAAAACGTTTCCGGCCTCGCCCGCCTCGTCCGAGCCTACGTTCAGGCGGCGCTCGAAGATGTCGCGCTGTGGCACGAACGGGACATCTCGCACTCGTCGGTTGAACGAGTGATTCTACCGGACGCCACGTCCCTGTGTGATTTCATGATGCATCGCATGACGCGGATCCTCGCCGATCTCCACGTGTATCCCGAGCGCATGAAACAGAACATGCAGATCACCCGCGGCTTGATCTTTTCGCAAAAGGTGCTGCTCACCCTGATCGAGGCCGGGCTTTCCCGCGACGCGGCATACGACATCGTGCAACGCAACGCGATGGAAACGTGGGCCGGGCCGGGCCAGTTCCGCGACGTGCTGGAGAAGGATCCTGCGGTTCGTGGGGTGCTCGACGAAGCGGCGCTCGATGCGTGTTTCGATGCGGAAGGACTGCTCAAGAACATTCACGTGATCTTCGATCGTGTGTTTGGTGAAAGCTGACATCCGGGAGAGTGATACTCGGCGACTTCCGCGACGAAGGCAGGACGTTTGACATGTGCGGCATCGTAGGGATTTTCGGGCATCGGGAAGCCGCCATGCTGTCGTACCTTTCGCTCTACGCGTTGCAACATCGCGGGCAGGAATCCGCCGGCATCGTCACCGCGAGCGGCGAACGCTTCGGCCGTCACGCCGGGATGGGCCTGGTCAACGAGGTCTTTTCCCGCACCGTGCTCGATGAACTCGAGGGAGACGTCGCGATCGGGCACGTGCGGTACTCGACGTCCGGCGACTCCAACTCGACCAACGTCCAGCCCCTATTGTTGCACCACCACCGTGGGCCGATCTCCATCGCGCACAACGGAGATCTCGTCAACGCCGCTTTTGTGCGCGACGAGCTCGAATCGAGCGGTTCGATCTTCCAGACCACCAGTGACACGGAAACGATCCTGCACCTCGTGGCCAAGGCGCCCCACGCGGATGTCGTCGATGCGCTTGTCGAAGCCTTACGGCGCATGCGCGGCGCGTATTCCTTGGTGGCCCTGACGCCTGGCCGGATGATCGCCGCCCGCGACCCGTTGGGTTTTCGACCGCTTTCACTGGGTCGGGTCGACGGTGCGTGGGTCGTTGCCAGCGAGACCTGTGCGTTCGACCTGATCGGCGCCGAGTTCGTACGCGACATCGGCCGTGGCGAGGTGGTCGTGATCGATGTCGGGGGGGTGCACTCGTTCAAGCCGTTCGAATCTGCGCGCCGCGCAACGTGTTTTTTCGAACAGGTGTATCTGGCGCGTCCCGATAGCCACCTGTTCGGCGAATCCGTGCAGGCGGTGCGTAAGAGACTCGGAAAAAAACTATGGGAGGAACGGCCCTGCGACGTCGACGTTGTTGTGCCGGTGCCGGACTCCGGGGTCTGTGCGGCGCTCGGCTTTTCCACCGCGTCCGGCATACCGTATGACATGGGATTGGTGCGAAATCATTACATCGGTCGCACGTTCATCCAACCGACGCAGCAGATTCGAAATTTCGGCGTGCGCGTCAAGCTCAACCCCGTGCGCGAGATCCTCAAGGGCAAGCGCATCGCATTGATCGACGACTCAATCGTTCGCGGCACGACCAGTCGCAAGATCGTGCAACTGTGTCGCGCCGCAGGCGCGCGGGAGGTTCACGTGCGGATCTCGTGCCCACCGACGATCGGGCCGTGCCATTACGGGATCGACACCCCGAACGAGGACGAGCTGATCGCATCGACACAGACCGAAGAAGAGATCGGTCGTTTCATCAACGCCGACAGCCTGGCCTACCTGTCACTCGAAGGGATGCTCGGGGCGGCTCGGCGGTCGAGCGACCAAGTGTGCACGGCGTGTTGGACGAAAGATCAACCGCTCCGGTTGCCGCGCGCCGAGTCGGAGCAGTTGCGACTGTTCGAGAAGACGCAACGATGAGGTTGTCGCGGCGCAACCCAAGCCCTGGCGCGCGTGGCGGTAAGCGTGCATGTTCGTCCCGTGACACAGAGGACCTGAGATGGAAAAAAAGCGCCTGACGTATCGCGATGCGGGTGTCGATATCGACGCGCAAAGCGAGGCGCTGCGGCGCATCAAGGACTTCGTCAAGGGCACTCGGACGCCCGGCGTGCTGGCCGATCTGGGCAGTTTTGGCGGGCTGTTCCGGCCGCAACTGGACGGCTTCGACGAAGCGGTGCTCGTGGCCAGCGCCGACGGGGTCGGCACGAAACTCAAGGCCGCCTTCCTGAGCGGCGTCCACGACACGGTGGGCCGCGACCTGGTCAATCACTGCGTGAACGACATCCTGGTTCAGGGCGCCAAGCCGCTGTTCTTCTTGGACTACATCGCCACCGGACGACTCGACCCCCGGGTGCTGGCCTCCATCGTGGAGGGACTGGCGAACGGTTGTCGCGAGAACGGGTGCGCGCTGCTTGGGGGCGAGACCGCGGAGATGCCCGGGTTCTACGCGCACGGCGAATACGACGTCGCGGGCTTCATTGTCGGGATCGTCGACCGTCCGCGGTTGCTCGACGGCAGCGCGGTTCGGCACGGTGATCTGCTCGTCGGGCTGCCCTCGTCCGGCATGCACACCAACGGATTCTCGTTGGCGCGGAAGATTTTCTTCGACGTCGAGGGACTGGGGATCGACGACAGGGTCGACGAACTCGGGGAAACCGTCGGGCAGATCCTGCTCGCGGAACACAAGAGCTACCTGCCGGCGTTGTCCGGTGTGATCGACCGCTTACACGCGCTGGCTCACATCACGGGGGGTGGGTTGACCGACAACCTGCCACGGGTGCTTCCCGCCGGGTGCACGGCGCGGGTCGACCGTGGTCGCTGGGAAATTCCCAAACTTTTTGACTACATGGCCCATCGGGGCGGCGTCGCGGAGGATGAGATGTTCCGCACCTTCAACATGGGGATCGGGATGGTGGCGATCGTCTCGCCCGACCAGGCCGGCGCTCTCGAGTCGCATCTGGACGCGCTCGGCGAGCGCCATGTCCGGATCGGGTCGGTCGTGCCGGGCGAAGGTGGTGTGCTGTATGCGTGAGCGCGGCCGCGTGGGGATCTTGATTTCGGGTCGCGGTAGCAACATGGTGTCGCTGGTCGAGGCGATGCGCTCGGGACGGATCGCCGCCGATCCCGTCGTTGTCCTGTCCAACCTCCCCGCTGCCGAAGGCCTACGTCGTGCTGCCGAATTCGGCATCCCCACCGAGGTCGTTGATCATAAGGAAGTCAAACCGCGGGGCACCCACGATGCGGCGGTCGTTGCGGTTTTGAAACGTTACGAGGTCGATCTCGTTTGTTTGGCGGGGTACATGCGTTTGCTCAGCCCCGTGATGGTCGACACGTTCCGCGCGCGGATGCTGAACATCCATCCCTCGTTGCTTCCAGCGTTTCCCGGGCTCGATGCGCAACGCCAGGCGCTCGAGTACGGTGTCAAGATTGCCGGTTGCACCGTGCATTTCGTCGATGAGAAGTGCGACCAGGGTCCGATCTTGCTGCAGGCCGCGGTCCCGGTCCTCGGAGACGACACGGAAGCCTCGTTGTCCCGCCGGATCCTCGAACAGGAGCACGTGCTCTACCCGCAAGCCGTGGCGCTGTTCTTCGAGGGGATACGCAGCACCGCAGTCTAACCTTCCGGTCCCGCACTCCTCGCCGACAGGAGACCGCCGTCTTGAAACCCCCGGAGGAAGTGAGGGAAGCGTGGCCGCAGCCTGCGGCGGAGGCGGGTCGGCCGACCCGGGAGCTGGTTCGGGGACTGAGACCGTTGACGCGGTTGAAGGAACACGGGCCCGGCTCGCTGACCGACGGCGAACTGCTGGGCATCCTCGCAGCGGACGGGCGGCGGTCCGCGCGGGTCGAGGCCGCGGGCGCCGCGCTGCTGGCGCGCGGAGGGCTCGAACGGGTGTCCCGGCGCAGTGTCAAGGAGTGGACGCGCGTGCCGGGGATCGGACAAGCGGTGGCGTGCCGTATGGTCGCGGCGTTCGAACTGCGACGCCGCGCGGCGTTCAAGCGTACCCGGCCGAAACCGCGCATCGACGGTCCGCGCTCCGCCTGGCGCCAGGTCCGGCATCTGGCTCGAGCGCGGAGGGAACACCTCGTGGGGATCTACCTTGACGCACAGAATTCGGTGATCCACCGTGAAACGCTGTCGATCGGCTCGCTGAACACGACGCGAACGCACCCGCGGGAGATCCTGTACCCCGCGGTGCGGCACCTCGCTCTGGCGTTCATCCTGGCCCACAACCATCCGTCGGGCTGCCCTGATCCATCGACCGAAGATGTCGAGTTCACGGCCTCGATCCGCCGTGCTTCCGAATTGTTCGGGATCGAGCTCTACGATCACCTGATCGTCACGGCCGACGGGTTCACGAGTTTGCGCGAACGGGGGCTGTTGTAAGGGGCTAGAATGCTCGCGTGACCGATCGCAAGAACTTTCCCCCGGTCGAAGAGCAGATGCCCATTTTGCTGCGTGGCACCGTGGACGTTGTGACCGAGGACGCCCTGCGCAAGCGCCTCACGGAGGCGCGCGAAGCCGACCGGCCGTTGACCGTCAAGGTCGGATTCGATCCGACGGCCCCGGACATCCATCTCGGGCACACGGTCCTGCTGCGAAAGATGCGCCAGTTCCAGGACTGCGGCCATCGTGTGATCTTCCTGATTGGCGACTTCACCGGAATGATCGGCGATCCGACGGGGCGCTCGAAAGCTCGCCCGCCTCTGACGCGCGAACAGATCCTCGAGAATGCCGAAACCTACAAGCGACAGTGCTTCAAGATCCTTGATCCGGACGTTACCGAGATTCGTTTCAATCGCGAATGGCTTGGCGAACTCGGTTCGGACGGCTTCGTGCGTTTGGCCGCGTGCTACAACGTGGCGCGAATGCTGGAACGGAAGGATTTCAAACAACGCTACGAAAAGGGCCAGGCGATCGGCGTTCACGAGTTCCTGTACCCGCTGGCCCAGGCCTACGATTCGGTGTACCTCGAGGCCGATGTGGAACTCGGCGGCACGGATCAGTTGTTCAACCTCAACGTGGGACGCGACATCATGCCCTCCTACGGCTTACCGCCCCAGCTCGTACTGACGACGCCGTTACTCGAGGGGCTGGACGGTACGGAAAAGATGTCCAAGTCTCTCAACAACACCATCGGGATCGAGGAAGCACCGAAGGACATCTACGGCAAGACGATGTCGATCAGCGACGATCTGATGTGGCGCTACTACGAGTTGTGCACCGACGTATCCCTGTCGGGGATCGAGCAACTCAAGCAGCTCGTCGCCAAGGGCGAGTTGCATCCCAAAAAGGCCAAGGAAGGCCTGGCCATGAGGATCATCGCCGATTTCGACGGTGAGGCCGCGGCCAAGGCGGCGCGGGACGAGTTCGAACGCGTGTTTCGCGAGGGGGGTGCGCCCGATATCATCGAGGAGCATCGGTTCCCGGTCGGCGACGGCACCGTTTTCCTGCCCAAGCTGTTGACCGAAGTCGGCCTGGCCACATCGAGGTCCGAGGTCAACCGCCTGCTCAAGCAGCGTGCCGTGCGCGTCGACGGCGAACAAATCGGTCAAGGCGTGCTCGAGCTGGCGGTGTCGGTCGGCGATCGGAAACTGTTCAAGGTAGGCAAGCGCAGGTTCGCGCGGATCATTTTCGAATAGGTCACGGGGTCCAACGATACACTTCGAGATCGAGCGTAGCGTTATCGCGAAACTCGATCGCTTCGGCTTCGAGCAGGTGACGCTGCAGCCCGACCGGCGTGGCGGGCAGGCGGTCCGTCGAGCAACCACCCTGGACATTCACCACGCGCTGCCAGGGGACATCGCCGGGGCATCCGTTCATCGCCCAACCCACCGCACGCGGTGATAGACGGTTCTCGAGCAGCGTGGCGATCTGGCCGTACGTCATGACACGACCGCGTGGGATGCGCCGGACGAGCGCGTAAACATCCTCGAACGCACCGGCCGCTCTTCCCTGCACGTCCCCGTGTACCCGGCCGCGCGTCACGACGTGCGGGGGCATCGGAATCTTCCTCGACATCCCCGTCACGGTACCACCGCGGGGCCGCAAGGGGCTGCTAAGCTACCCTGGAAGAAAGGCTTGCCGGGTCCTGCGGACTTGACGCGGGTCGGTTACGTTCGTAACTAGGGTGCGTTCGGGATGGAGGCGGGATGAACAGGCAGGCGCGGTTCAGGCGCACCGGCATCGCCTGCGCGCTGCTGGTGCTTGGCGGTTGCTCCGGCGAGCCGGCCGGTCCGCGCCCCGCCGGCGTCTCCGATGAGATTCCGCGTCCGGCCGACCTCGACGGCGTCGATCCCAATGTCGTGCGGTTGATCGAGAACGGGATCCGCTTCATCGAGGACGATCCCGGCGCGGCGCTCCCGCGCGCGGGGCTGGGCATGATTTACCACGCCAACGAGATGTTCGTGTCTTCGCGGATCGCGTACCGACAGGCGCTCGCCATTGAACCGGACAACGCCCGCTGGCTGTATCACGTGGCCCGCATCGAGGAGCGGCTCGACGACGTCGACGCCGCGATCGCCACGATCGGCGCCTCGATCGAACTGGAACCCGGTTATGCACCGTCCTACTGGAGGCGCGGCGGCTGGCGGCTGAACCTCGATCGTCCGAGCGAGGCGGAGGCGGACTTCCGCAAGGCAATCGAAATTGCCCCGCAAGACCCCGCGGGCCACATCGGGCTGGCGCGCGCCCTGATCGCTCAGGACCGCGCGGAAGAGGCCGCGACGCTATTGGAGACACTGCTTCTCGACCAACCCGACGATCCTCTCGCTCATCTGCTACTCGGCAACGCCTTCCGGGCATCGGGGAAAACCGAGCAGGCCGAATACCACCTCGGGCTCGGCCAGGGCGAACGCGTGATGCGCGAGGACGCGTGGATCGCCACCGACATCCTTCCATTCAAGCTGAGCTTCGGGGCGCAGATGCAGATGGCCGTGACACTGGCCTCTATCGGCCAGCCGGAGCGGGCGGTTACGGTGTTCGAACAGCTCTTGCAGCGCGAGCCCACGGACGCCCGGCTCCTGCGCCACCTCGGCCGAACGTACATGGCGCTGGGTCGCAGCGACGAGGGTCTGGCAACGCTCACGCAGGGGATCGAACTGCACCCGCGAGATCCCAAGCTGCTGGGCGAGACCGCGACGGCCTACCAGAGGCTGGGTCAGTCGGAGCGCGCACTCGAATTGCTCGACCTCGCGGTCGAAATCAAGCCCGACGACGGTCTGGCACATGCGCGCCGCGGTGTCATCCTGCAGAGTTTCAAGCGTTACCCGCAGGCCGCGGAGAGCTACCGGCGAGCGTTGGTCTATCGTCCGCAGGACACGCTCCTGATGCGGCGATTCGGCGATTGCCTGATCCACATGCGACAGTACGAGGTGGCCGCGGCCGCGTACCAGCGCGCGCTGACGTTCGACGAGAACGACGCCGAGTTGCTCTCGCGGCTTGCTTTCGTGCTGCACCGCCTGGGACGTTTCGCCGGCGCCGAGAAAGTTCTGGGCAAGGCCATCGAACTCAAGCCCGGCAATCCGGAGTGGGCCAAGTTGCTCGAGGAGTTACGTCGAGCGGGGCAAGGGTAACGACGTGGCGCGACGTAGGGGATGGCTCCTCGTCGTGTGGACCTTCGCGTGTGGTGGCGCCGTGGACGATCCGCGGCCGGCCGCGGATCCCGCGTGGTTCGAGGAAGTTGCCGCCCAGCGCGGGATCGACTTCATCCATCGCTCGGGGCACGAGCAAGACCACCTGATGCCCGAGGCCGCGTCGGGCGGGGGTGGCTTCTTCGATATGGACGGCGACGGCGATCTCGATGTGTACCTGATCCAGTCCGGCAGCCTGACGCGCGCGGCGGCGCGACTTCCGGGCAACAGGCTTTACGAAAATTTGGGCGACGGCCGTTTCCGCGACGTCACCGCGGGCAGCGGCGCCGAAGACTCCGGCTACGGGATGGGCCTGGCGTGCGGCGACTACGACAACGACGGCGACGTCGACCTCTACGTCACCAACTACGGCCCGAACCGACTGCTTGCCAACGCCGGTGATGGGACGTTCCGCGACGTCACGGACGCGGCCGGAGTCGGTCAAGCCGGGTGGGGTTCGAGCGCGGGCTTCTTCGATTACGACCGCGATGGCGACCTGGATCTGTTCGTCGTGAACTACATCCACTGGTCGGTCGAAACCGAACTCGAGTGCTACAACCAGATGGGCGCGATCGACTACTGCAGCCCCAAGAACTACGACTCTCCGGCGGCCGACGTGCTGTACCGCAACAACGGCGACGGGACGTTTACCGACGTTACGGTTCAGGCGGGGATGAACCGGGGATTCGGCAACGGTCTCGGTTTCGCGTTCGGCGACTTCGACGCCGACGGTTGGCTCGACGTGTTCGTGGCCAACGACGGTCTCGTCGATCAACTATGGATCAACCAGGGCGACGGCACGTTCAAGGACGAAGCGTTGCTGCGAGGCTGCGCGGTCGACCTCGAAGCGGGAGTGCCCAAGGCCGGTATGGGTGTTGCAACGGGGGACATCGACGACGACGGAGACCTGGACCTGATGGTGTGCAACCTCGTCGATGAGTCCGACTCGGTCTACCGTAACGAGGGAACACACTTCACGGACATCACCTCGCGCGCCGGGCTGGGGCGTGTCAGCCGCCACTTCACGCGCTTCGGCGTCGGATGGGTCGATTTCAACGGCGATGGGTCGCTGGACATGTACCAGGCCAACGGACGCGTGATGCGCGCGGCGGACAGTTACGGCGAGGACCCGTTCGCCGAGCCGAACCTGCTGTACGAGGGCGCGCCCGACGGGCGGTTTTCCGAGGTTCTGCCGCGCGGCGGTACGGCGCCCACTTTGTATGCAGCCAGTCGTGGGGCCGCGTTCGGTGACATCGACAACGACGGCGGCATGGATGTCTTGGTGATCAACCGCGACGCGCCCGCCTACCTGCTGCTCAACGTCGTTCCGCGGCGCGGGAACTGGATTCGATTTCGCGTACTCGAACAGCACGGCCGGGACGCCGAGGGCGCGCAGCTCAGCCTGACCGTGGGAGGTCGAACCTTGCGTCGCGACGTTCGCACGGGCTACAGCTACCTCGCCTGCAACGATCCGCGCGTGTTCTTCGGCCTGGGCGAGGCCGACCGGGTCGAAACGGTCCGCGTGCGCTGGGTCGACGGGAGCGATGAACGCTTCGGCCCGTTTGAGGCCGGCCGCGACGTGGTCCTGAAAAAGGGTGCGGGGCGCCGTTAGTTTGCGGGCGTTCGACGGTCAGAAGAAGCAGGACGGGGTTTCGCGAACCGCGCAGGCCGCCGCCGCTGCGGGCCGCTCCCGGCCCTCCGAGTCCGCACCCAGGGAGCCCTCGGCCTCCCCCGCGCGCGCCGACACGAGGTAGTAACTCGTCCCGCCGGCGGGCACGAACTCTTCGACCAAGTCGCCTCCAACGTTACAACGGACGGGTGCATGATCCCACACTGCGGCGCGCAGTGCAGCCAGGCTACCCTCGTAGATCGCGTAGTCGTCAGCCTCACCCGAACACGACGCGCTCCAGCGCACCCGGATCGAACCGCCGGCAAGCTTCTCCAGCGTTGTGCCCGCGCCGAGCGAGCCCGCGACGGGCGGTGGCGTTGCGATCGTCAGCGAATCGTCGGACATATCGTTGCTGCAGGAACTCACGGGGTACGGCGGTGCCAGCGTGCCCAACGCATGTCGGATGACGCGTAGGCGTACGTCGTTACCCTGGGCGTTCGGCACCCGCCATGCGTGCGATCCGTCGTTTGCGGTCCCCGTGACGATGGGCAGCCAGGACGATCCGCCGTCGGTCGAGTATTCCAGGTCGACGGTGCCGGGATCGTCGCCGGCCTCGGAGGTGACGCTCCAGGTAATTGTTTCGGTGTCTGCCGTAATCCACACCTCACCGCCGTTTGGCGCGAGCAACTTCAGCGTGTGCGGGTAGTGACAGTGGGCACCGTCGATGTCATCGTTGCCCAGACGCGGGCCACGGTTGCCGTAGGCGCCTGAGCGCATGATCGCGTCGGGTACGCTAGAGTGACCAAAGCCGATCCCATGACCGATCTCGTGCGTGACCACTTCCGCGAGGTTGTCCGCGTCGCCCAAGAAGCATCCGAAGTTGTTGTTGAGGATCACGTACAACTGCAAGGCCGGATGGAAGCTCACGTTGTTGATCGGCGGACCGTTCGAGCTGCTGCGCCAGTAGCCGCCGATCGCTAGCACGCCGCCGCAACCGATGGGGTCGGAGATGTCGTCGTAGGGGTCGTCGAACAGAACGATGTTGACCCCGCTGTAGTTCGACGCAGGGCTTGCGTACCGTCCGGTGTAGTTGTAGTTCGTGTCGCCCAACGTCAGGTGCAGACGTGACTGCGGAACATCCGTCCACGCGGCGAGCGCGCGGGCGATCTCGTCGACCGCAGCATGGTCGTCGGCCAACGGGTTCCCGGCCGGTTCGACGTGGACCACAACGGGGGTGCCGCTGTCCGATTCGTTCCACCGCGCAGGGTTCGTGGGCGAAAAGACCACGAATTGTGGTGTGACCGAATCGGACGGACGAAACTGAACGACGCCGCCGCCGCTCGATTCGCGGATGCGAGGATCCGAAGCGATTGCGGGACCGAGGGTTCCGTCGTCCCATTCGAGGCGCTCCCACTCCGGCGGCCTCACGGTCCAGGTGCGGGGCTCCACGGTGGATCGGCCGACGGTCTTCCGGCGCGGCGAGAGGTGACGGGTCGTCCGGTAGGGGACCCCCGCGGTCAGCGCAACGAGGTCGTTGCGGGTGAGGCTCTCGCGCCGGCCGGGGCGACCGAGGATCGTTCCCTGGCCCTCCAGATCGCGTGTGGCGATCAACGGGCCGCGAGTCCGTGCTTCTTCCAGGCGAAATTTGCCGAAAAACATGCCGACCGTTCGCAATGCGCCGTCGGTGGCGGGCTCGAGATAGACGTAGACCCGTTCGCCGGGGTGATAGATCGGAACCGCATCGAGCTGGTGCACCAGATCGCCCCAGCGCCCGCCGGGCTCACGCACCACGACTTCGCTCAGGTCTGAGGGTCCGCGATGGACGTAGTCGACCTGGAGCGTGATGTAGGTGTTCAGTGCTCCCGTGTCCGGATCGAGGCCGGAACGGGTGTCCGCGACGCGGGCCTCGACGACGAGCGGCGCCCGCGCGTTGAGTTCTTCGGGCGGCACGTAAATGGACACTGCGGCCGCAGTGCTCCCCGCGACCAGCAAGCCGATCGTCCACGCCCACCCGGTGATCCGAAGTCGGTTCATTCAAGCACCCTGGACCCCCTTTCAATTTATGGGTCCCGTGAGGTGAATCGATGGTTCATTCCGTTACGCGGCGGTTTTCCGTCGGCCTTTTCCGCATGCTTGCCAGACGTACCCTGACTCGCTAACCTGCGTGGCCCGGAGCGAGCGCGACTCGGAGACCCATGGGCCGGTCCACGTTGAAACAACTCGAGTGTTCGATGTGCGCAGCGAAGCATTCGGTGGATCGTCTGCGCACCGTCTGTGAGACCTGCGGCGAGTTGTTGCTGGCCCGCTACGACTTGCCCATGGCCGCCCGTTCGCTGCGGCGCGACGCGATGAGCACACGGCCGGCGACGTTGTGGCGTTACGCCGAGGTGCTGCCCGGGTCGGAGGATCCGGTTTCGCTGGGCGAGGGCTTCACGCCGCTGCACCGCGCCCGGCGCCTGGGCGAGGAACTCGGTCTTTCGCGTCTGTGGATCAAGGACGAGTCGCTGCAGCCGACGGGTTCGTTCAAGGCCCGCGGCATGACCACGGCGGTGACCATGGCGCGTCGTCTCGGGGCGCGATGTTTGGCGCTCCCGTCCGCGGGCAACGCGGGCGGCGCGGCTGCGGCCTACGGCGCGCTCGCCGGTCTGGCGGTCGTCCTCTACCTGCCGCGCTGGACGCCGGCGCCGTTCCTGCTCGAAGCGCGGGCGTACGGTGCGGAAGTGCACCTGGTCGATGGCGACATCGTGGACTGTGGCGCGGAAGTCCGGCGGCGGACACCGGCGGCCGGCTGGTTCGACCTGTCGACCCTGCGCGAGCCCTACCGGTTGGAGGGGAAAAAGACCATGGGCTACGAACTGGCCGAGCAGTTCGACGGCGATCTGCCCGACGTGGTCGTCTACCCGACCGGGGGCGGCACCGGATTGATCGGGATGTGGAAGGCGTTCGACGAACTCGAACAACTCGGATGGATCCCCGCCGGCCGCCGGCCGAGGATGGTCGTGGTGCAGGCGGACGGGTGCGCGCCGATGGTGCGTGCCTACGAGCGCGGGGCGAAACGAGCGGAACGTTGGCCGAACCCTGAGACCTACGCCTCCGGATTGTGCGTTCCAGCGGCGATCGGCGATCATCTGATTCTCGCAGCCGTGCGCGAGTCGGACGGGATCGCTCTGAGCGTGTCGGATCGGGCGATGGCCGACGCCCAGGCGCGGCTCGGCCGACTCGAGGGGATCTTCGCCGCCCCGGAGGGGGGAGCGGCGGTGGCGGCCGTCGAGGAACTCGTGCGTCGTGCATGGATCGCGCCGGATGACCGAGTGGTCGTGTTCAACACGGGATCGGGGTTAAAATACCCCGGCCCCGCGAGTGGGTCCTAGACTTCGGCCCGGCCGGGAAGGCTCTCGTTTGAACGACCGTATCTTTATCGAGGGGATCAAGTTCCACGGGTACCATGGTCTGACGCGCATGGAACGGCAGATCGGCGTGCGACTATCGGTCGACGTGTCCCTGTGGATCGACCTGGAACGCTCCGCCCGCAGCGACAGCGTGCGTTACACGGTCGACTACCGGAAGGTTCACGAACGTGTCGTGGCGATCGGCCGCGGCTCCTCGCACAAACTGTTGGAGTCGTTCGTGGCGTCCCTGCTCGACGCGCTGTTCGACGAATTCAAGGTGGATCGCATCGCGGTGCGGGTGCGCAAGGAAACCCCGGTCCTGGACGGGATCGTGGACTCGGTCGGTGTCGAAATGGTACGCGCCCGCGAGGAGTGGGCGGCACGGTGATCGTACGCCGTCGATTCGAATTCGAGGCCGCCCATCGCTTGCCCAACCATCCGGGCAAGTGCAGGGAACTTCACGGACATTCCTATAAACTGTTCGTGAAGGTCGATCGCGCGGTCGACGAGACCAGCGGCATGGCGATCGATTTTTCGGATTTGAAGACGATCGTGCGGGAACACGTGTTGTCCCGGCTCGATCATGTGTGCGTCAACGATCTGATCGAAAACCCGACCGCCGAACGGATGGCGATCTGGATCTGGGCCGAGTTGAAGCCGGCGCTTCCCGGACTCCGGGAAGTCGAACTTCAGGAAACGAGCAACTGTTCCGTGATCTATCGAGGCGAGTGACTCCATGGACCGAGAAAAGATGGCCACAGCGATCCGCGCCTTCCTTGAAGGGATCGGGCCGACCGATGTGCAGGAGCTGGAACGCACCCCCGACCGCGTGGCCCAGGCTTGGTGCGACGATCTGGTGTCGGGCTACCGGATCGATCCGACCGAAGTCTTGACCTGGATCCCCGTGGCTCCCGGCGGCGGGCCGGTATTGGTACGCCAGATCTCGTTTGCTTCGATCTGTGCGCATCATCTGCTCCCGTTCGCGGGGCAGGCGCACGTCGCGTACCTCCCGGACGAGCGCCTCGCCGGTTTGAGCAAGATCGGCCGCGTGGTCGACGCGCATGCTCGCCGTCTCCAAACGCAGGAGCGTTTGACCGCCGCGATCGCGGACAGCTTGCATGACGTCCTGGCGCCGCGGGGGGTCCTCGTCGTCTTGAACGCGGAACACACCTGCATGTCGCTTCGCGGTGTGCGCAAGGAGCAAGCGAAGATGATCACCGTGGAGGCGCGTGGCATTTACGTCGACGAGCCGGCACGGCGGTCCGAGGTGTTGGGCCTGCTGCGCGACGGTGCGGGTTGATCCCCGCGAGGTCCATTCGCTGCGCGGCGGGCATCGTCGCGGTTCTTGTTGTTGCCGCGTTTCCGGTGTGCCGGGCGGGTGTCGACGAGACGCTGTCACGGATGGCCAAGCGAGTCGGCCACGGTGAGCCGTTGGTACGCATCGGTCTGGATGATGGCGGAAGTCTCGAGATCGGCGCGAGCGGACCGTACCGGATCCTCGATCCGGAAACCGGCCGCGCTGTGTGGCAAACCTCCTATGAAGAACCCATCCAGGTGGTCGCCGACGGGGCGCCCGCCGGCGGCGTTGCGCGTGTTTACCGGATCCAGGTCGGTGCCTTTGGTTCCGCTGCGGCTGCGGAGCGGGAACGGGACCGCCTGCGCGCCGCGACCGGTGCCCCGGGCGTCGTTCGCCACGATCCCGATCGTGGCAACTGGCGCGTGCGCCTCGGCGAAAGCAGCACCAGGTCCGGCCTGAATTCACTGCTCGAGCGCTTGCGCACGATGGGCCAGCAAGAGTTGTGGATTGCCGAGGAGGCTGCCGCCGAGGTCGAGGGGGTGGACCTGCGGCTCGTCGATTCACGCTGGCAAAGCCACTCCACGGGGCTGACCCGGCTGGCTGTCGTTCCGGGCCCGCGTAGTCGGATCAGGATCAACGGGAAATCGTACCGTGGCATCGTCGAGCTCCGCGTGACGTCGTTCGGCACGGTTCGCGCGATCAACTGGGTCGAGATCGAATCGTACCTACTCGGCGTCGTGCCGGCGGAACTGGGACCCGAGGTCTGGCCGCGGATCGAGGCGTTGAAGGCCCAGGCCGTCGCCGCGCGAACCTACGTGTGGCGCAACAAGGGGCAGTTCCTCGATGAGGGTTACGACCTGTGTGCGACGCCGCGTTGCCAGGTCTACGCGGGCGCCGACGCCGAGCATCCGTTGTCCGACCGCGCGGTCCGCGAGACGGCGGGTCAGATCCTTGTCTGGGAAGGTCGCCCGATCATCGCCCTGTACACCGCGACGTGCGGCGGGCACACCGAGGACGGGAAGGGCATCTTCCCCGAACATGACGAACCGTACCTCAAAGGCGTGCCGTGCCGTGCCGAGGAGGCCGCGATGGCGTCGCTGCGCGCCACGATCGCGGGACGTTCAATCCCGAAATTGGTCGACGCCACGGGCAAAGACGTCACGCGCGATTGGGCGTTGCTGGCGGCCGCGGGCGTGCTGTCCGCACGCCCACCGGAGCGGCTCAACGGGTCCTTGTTGCGCGAGTGGACGCGGGTGCTGGCGCGATTGTCGGGGCTCACACCGGCCGAGAGCCGGGTGCCCGAGGTGGTCACGCTCGGTGACGCCGCGGAAATGTTGCTCGCCGACCTTGGTTGGGCCCAGCGCGCCGAGTTGCTGATCGACACGCCGGATTTGCCCGCATTGCTACGCGATTCCGGCGTGGAAGATCTACCCGAATCGCAACAGCGCGCGCTCGCGTACCTGGCGTCGGTCGAGCGTCTGCAGCCGTTTGCCGACGGGAAATTTGGCGCGACGCAAGCGCCCGACGGCGCACGGTTCCTGCCCGCGCTGGTGCACATGGGCGAGACCTACAAGGCCTTCGGCTTGCGTAGCGCCATGGTGGCCGGGATGGGTGCGAACAGCCTCCGCCTGTTCGAACGCAAGAACGAAATCCGGCTGCCCTTCGCCGACGAGCCGCTGCTGTTCGCCCGCACGTCGGGCGTGCCGGTGGCGGTATCGCGGTTGGAGATTTGGCCCGGTGACCGGGTGCGTTTTCGGACCAACCTCGCCGGTAAGATCGACTTCCTGGAAATCGAACCGCCTGTCAAGGGTGCTAGCGACGATCGTTCGTCCACGGTGTACAGCTGGAGCGTGCGCAAGACCCGGCGCCAACTCGAGGCCACCATCAACCAGCGCATCTCGGTCGGCAAGATCAAGGACCTGGAGGTCGTGCACCGCGGAGTTTCGGGACGCATCATCGAACTCCGTGTGATCGGAAGCAAGGCGACCGAGACAGTGCGGGGATTCTCCATCCGGACCCTGCTGGATCTCCGCGAGATCCTTGCCGTGATCGAGATCCAGCGTGACGGGAAGGGGGAGATCGAAGCCGTCGTGTTCACCGGCAAGGGTTGGGGCCACGGGGTCGGGTTGTGTCAGGTCGGGGCCTACGGGATGGCCGTCCGGGGCGCGGGATATCGCGAGATTCTGGCCCATTACTATCGCGGCGCCGAGCTTTCGCAGCTTTCGGACACAGCCCCCTGAGCGTAACTGGTCTGAGTCTTCCCGGTGCCTATATTGGCCTCAAAGGGAGGTTGGGCAGATGTCGCGGTTCCTGCGTACACTCGGGCTGACGATTCTCGCCGTCGCGACGGTCTTGCTCGTCGCCGGGGAGACCGGCGCCGTTTCGGCACATTACGTCGATGTCTGGTTCATGCCCGCAGCCCAGGCCGGGGCGATTGCTCTTGTGGCCGGATTGGTCTTGTCGTTGCTTTCCCCATTCGGGAGAATGGTGCGGCGCGGGCGATGTGTCCGCTGCGGAATCACAATCGAAAAAAACCAAACCTATTGCCACGACCATCTCAAGAACGCGGTCCAGGAATACCAGGATCACACGCGGACCGGCTACTAGGCCCGAGCGGAGCGCCGCTCCTCGCCGTCATCGGTCCCACCGGCACAGGTAAGACCGCACTCGCGATCGAGCTCGGCGAGACGCTCGGGGGCGAGCTCATCGGCTGCGACGCGCTTCAGATCTATCGTCGTTTCGACGTCGGAACGGCCAAGCCGAGCGCAGAGGATCGTGCCCGGGTGCCGCACCATCTCGTTGACGAATTGGACCCTGAAGACAACTTCACGCTGGCTCGTTTCGTCCGTCGCGCGGAACGAGCGATCGAGTCGATTCGCAGTCGCGGGGCGCAGCCGATCCTGGTCGGGGGGACGGGCATGTACCTACGTGGGTTGCTGCGCGGGATTGTTCCGGCTCCCAAGATCGATCCCGCGCTGCGTCGCCGGCTCCGGGAGATGCACGAACGGCGCGGTGAAATCGCAATGCACCGGTGGTTGCAGCGCGTCGATCCCGAATCCGCCGCGCGGCTCGCTCCGGGCGATCGCCACCGCGTCGGACGCGCGCTGGAGTGGTGGCTGGTGTCACGCACGCGCTGGAGCGAACGCCTCGAGAGGCTGGGAACCTGGGCTGGCCGGGAGGAACGTTACCGCTGCCTGAAGCTCGGACTCGACGCCGGCTCGGGATGGATGAAGTCAAAATTGGAGCAGCGGGTCGAGCAGCTCTTCGCCGCCGGCCTTGTAGAGGAAGTTCGTTCGCTGCTCGCCTCCGGCGTGTCGCCGGAGTGCAACGCGTTCAGAGCGATTGGGTATCGCGAGGTGGCTCGAGCGCTCCTCGACGGCGGTCCGATGGCGGACGTGATCGATCGTGTGAAGATCCACACGCGTCGGTACGCCAAACGACAGCGTACTTGGTTTCGCCAGGAGCCCGGGGTCGTCTGGCTGGATGCTTCTTGTTCCCGTGCCGCACTACGTGTCGCTGCACTCGATGCGTGGACGCGTTTCAGTCGACGGGCCGCGAATTGATGCGTGCTATACTCCGGCGCGCGCGGAGGACCGGATGGACGCTGAGGCCAGGAACCTACAAAACGATTTCTTCAATGCGGCGCGCAAGGCGCGGACGCCGGTTACGATCTATCTGAGCAACGGCAAGAAGCTCGTCGGCCGGATCAAATCGTTCGACAAGTTTACGGTGTTGATCGACGGTCCGTCGGGTGAGTTGATGGTGTTCAAACACGCCGTCACGACGGTCTCGATGGTGAGTGGAGACGCTCCGTCTAACGCCTGAAGAAGCCCTTCTTCTCGCCACTTTCGGCCGCCACGGGTTGACGCTCCACGCTGGCGCCGCCGAGTTCGCGGATCCTGGTGTCGAGTCCGTCGATTTTGGCTTCGTATTCCTGACGGACCACCGCGAGTTGCTTGTTCAGCCGCTCGTTTTCCTGGGCGAGTGGGTCCGACACCGACCCTCCGGTGGCCTGCAACTTGGCGAGCTGTGAACGGAGATCGGCGATCTCATCGTCGCGTTCGGTGAGTTCAACCGTGTGACGTTCCTGGAGATCGTCGTAGTGCTTCTTCACTTCTTGCAGTTCGAGGATCTTCGAATAATCGCTTAACGGTTCTGCCATTTCGTCTCCCTCAGTCGATTGGGTCGAGGCGGCGTAGAAAAATTTTCTAAGGATCAGGTCCAGGTCGCCGGGATTGGCACTGGTCGCGAGCGCCGTTTCGGTCGTCACCTGGCCATTGATGACCAGCGCCGCCAGGGACTGGTTCATCGACTGCATCTTGTGGTACGCGACGGAGCTCTCGATTTCTTCCTCGAGAGCTTCGAGATTGCCCTGCTGGATCAGTTTCGCGACGCGCGGCGTGCGAACCATGATCTCGACCGCCGACGTCAGGCCGGATCCGTCCTTGAGCTCCACCAGTTTCATCGAGACGACGGCTTGCAGGACCTGCGCCAGTTGTTGGCGGATCTGCCGGTGGTTGCCCTCCGGGAAGCTGTCGACAATCCGGTCGATCGTCTGCGCTGCGGAGTTCGTGTGCAGGGTGGAAAACACCAGATGACCTGTCTCGGCGGCGGTCAGCACCGTTTGCATGGCCTCGACGTCTCGCATCTCGCCGACCATGATCACATCCGGGTCCTGGCGCATCGCGTTTGAGAGAGCGATCGTAAAACTCGGTGTGTCGGTTCCTATCTCGCGCTGCGTTACCGCGCCGAGGTTGTCGTTGAACAGGAACTCGATCGGATCTTCGATGGTCACGATGTGGACCAACCGAGTATCGGCGATGAGTCGCATCATCGCCGCGAGTGTCGACGATTTGCCCGAACCCGTGGGTCCGGTGATCAGCACGAGGCCTTGGGGGAGTTTAGTGAAGTCGTTGAGACTCCGGGGCAGCCCCCAATCCTCGAGCGTCGGGAAATCGAACGGCACACGCCGGAACGTGGCCGAACAGGTACCACGCTGCATAAAAACCGAGGCGCGGAAACGCGACACGCCGGGGACGCTGTAACCGAAATCGACCGACATGTCGCGTTCCAGGATCGCGCGTAGGCGGTCGTTGAGGATTCCATCGAGCATCTGCTGGACGTCCTCCGGGCTGATCGCGTTGCACTTGAGGGGCAATAGCTTGCCCTTCAAACGCATCAACGGCGGACGCATCGGTTTGAGGTGTAGATCCGACGCCTGCTGCTCGACCATGAAGCGCAGTAGGTTGTCGATCGTCAATTTTTCGAAGTCCATCCCGTCGACCACTCGCTCGTAAAACCCGAGTCGAACCGTTTTCGAACATGGTGTCGAGTTTTGAGAGAGTCAATCCGGCGCATTGACTTGATCTCCCACATGAGCAAAACTTCCCATTTTTCGATGAGCAATCGCGCAAAACGCCTGCTGGCCCAACTCAACCTGGCCAATCAACTGACCTTCCTGCGGTTGGTGCTGATCCCGTTTTTCGTCATCGCGATCCTCGCGGGGCGTTTCGGGGTCGCCCTTGGCCTGTTCGTGATCGCGGCGGTGACGGATTTGCTCGACGGACTGTCGGCGCGGATGCTCGGCGGCGGAACGGCCCTTGGGGCCTACCTCGACCCCGCCGCTGACAAGCTCCTTCTGGTCGCCGCGTTCGTGCTGCTGACGGACTACCCGGTCATGCTCCAGGACGTCCCGATGATCCACCGCATCCCATTGTGGCTGACCGTGCTGACCATTTCGCGCGACGTGCTGATCGTGGCGGTTGCCTCGCTGCTGTACCTCAC